>SMVB01246692.1_pt1 | contig 49728 bp, 35 predicted proteins | sample 2456461 | NCBI WGS metagenome assembly SMVB01 (sample SAMN11095934, study PRJNA526329) | marine sediment metagenome | biome: Marine sediment; feature: Surficial sediment; material: Deep marine sediment; isolation source: Hadal surficial sediment | place: Pacific Ocean | collected 2014-05 | depth...
CTCAGCTTCCTCGTCAGCTTCCTCGTCAGCTTCCTCGTCAGCTTCCTCCCCAGCTTCCTCGTCAGCTTCCTCGTCAGCTTCCTCGTCAGCTTCCTCGTCCTCGGGAGGTGCGTCCGACTCGTCCTCGGTCGCTGCTCCTGTTTCGTCCTCGGTCGTTGCGTCGGGCTCGTCGGGCTCGATCTCGGTGGCGTTGCCGATCAGCAACGTAATCGTTTCGGCCGGCTGATCTGGACCAGCGTCTTCGCCGGGAAGTGGCTCGAGGTTGAAGACCAGCCGCGCATGCGGCGTGGCGAAACCGAAGCGCGCCGCATCGGCGGTGCCCGAGGCGAACTCCGCCGCCTTCATGCCGAGCGTCGCGGTCAGCAGCGAAGATACGGTCGCGGCGTCGCCGTCGAGGGCGCGGGGGCTGACGAGGCGCCAGTCGATACCGTCCTTCTCGAGGCGAATGGCATCGCCGCCGGCGTCGATCTCGATGCCGTCGACCCGGTCACGGGCGAACTCGACGATGGTGCGGTTGCGCAGCGCGGTGACCGAGTCGGGCGCCTCTTCGAAAAGTCCGGTAGGGGCCACGAACACGGCGTCGCTGCCGAGCCGTCGTGCGTAGTAGCCGCCGGGGTCTTCCGACTCGTCACCGATCTCCAGCGTGATGGCGCTGTCGTCGCCGGTCCAGACGCGGACCGTGAGCCGGGGCTCATCGAGCCCGTAGGTGGCGAGATCTTCGTCGCGGGGGTCGTCGGAGGGGTAGGCGAGGGCTCTGTCGTTGCGCAGGCGCCGCAGGTAGGCGGCGATCGTGTCGGCGTCGGCGCGGGCCTCGATGGGCTCGGTCAGGTTCCAGCGGGCGATGCCGTCGCCGAGGGCCGGCTGCCGCTCTATCGAGGCGTCGAGATCGGCCGTCGTCAGGTCGAGTCGCGCGACATCGGGTTCGTCGAAGGTCAGAATGCTGCGGTCGCGAAGATCGAACAGGGTCTTGTTGACGGCGTCCTTGAGGCCGGCGGCTGTCGTGTACACGGTATCGCCGCCGCCGGGACGAACGAACACGTTGAAGCCCACCGGCGTGCCGTTGCCCAGCGCCAGCGAATGCGAGCTGCCGTCGTCGAGCTCCACGGTGACCTCGACCTCGGGATCTTCGAGGCCGAATCGATCCAGGTCGTCGGGGGCTTCATCGATCAGGCGGTCGTGGTCGGCGGACTGCAGGCGGGTGATAATGCGGTCGACGGCGCTGTCGTCGGCTGCCAGGTTGTAGGGTGCGGTAATGCGCCAGGCGTCATCGACTCGCTGGAGCGCAATCTTCGTGTCGGCCGTCTCGATGTTCAGGCCGGTGACGTCGGCGGTTTCGAAGCGCAACAGGCGGTCGGCGACGCGCTCGGTCTCAGCGCGTTCCTCGCTGCCGCGAATCTCGATAAAATAGACCGCCGCCACGAGAATCGCGGCGGCGACGGCCATGATCAACGTGTTCTTGGTTCGCATGGCGGTTCCGTTCGGTTAACAGGGTTCTGGAGAACTCGCGGGAGTTCTTGCACCCTGTTTGTACTAACGTCGCCGGCGCCACCAGATCACCAGGCCGCAGAGCAGAACCAGCTCCGGCAGCAGCAACACGGTGGCGTAGAAGACGCCCCAGCCCTGAGCTTCGGTGAGCGTGATGCGCGATTGGCGGCGGACGCGCGGCCGGATCGCGATGGTTTCTTCGGCGCCACCGGTCAACCAGCCGACCATGTTGAGCGCCAGGTCCTCGTTGTAGAGCACCGTAAGACGGCTGTTGTTGACCCACTCGGCGTCGCCGACGACGACGATGCGGCCTTCGAGATCGGCGGGAGGCGTCATGCCGGCATCGGGCGCGGGCGTGTCCTGGGCCTCGGACCCGGTCACGTCGTCGTCGGGATCGGTGGTCTCGGTGGTATCAGCGTCGGCGGTGTCGGGGTCCTCAGCGGCAGCGGCGTCGGTGGTCGTATCGGGATCCTCAGCGGCATCGGTGTCGTCGGGGGTATCGGGGTTCTCACCGGGTTCGGCGTCGTCGGGGTCCTCGGTGGTTTCGTCGGTCGCGGACTCGGCGTCGGCGCCGGGCGCCGTCTCGATGGCCGGCTCGGTCCAGTTCAAAGCGCTCGCTCGCAAGGTCGCCGCCACGGCGATCGAAACCGGGCCCTCTTCATCCCCTTCGCGGTCGACCTCGCCGGTCTCGAAAACCAGGTCGACATTGGACTCGGCCCAGGAGTTACTGCTCGTGCGGACCAGTTCGGTGACGGTGATTCCGGCGGGAAGCTCCTCGGCGGGGCGCACCGATCGGACGATGCGAAAGACGGTATTCTGATTGAACTGGGTGGTGATCGGATGAAAGCCATAGTCTGAAACGACGGGCTCGACGCCGGCCGTAGGGCCGGCGAGCAACTGCACGACAATGTCGATGACGACGTCGTCGCCGACGATGATGCCGCGTTCGGCGAGCACGGCAACGAGCTCGCTGCTCCGTTGTGGTTCGATGAGAATCCAGAGGTGACCGCCGCGGTCGATGTAACGGCCCAGCGATTCGAGCTCGTTCTCGAGGAAGGGTCGCTGCGGCCCGGCGATGACCAGCAGCGAGGCGTCGGCCGGCACATCGGGTACGGCGACGAGAAGGAGCGCGACGACCTCGTCCCCCTCGTTCTCCAGCGCCGCCGCCAGTTGTCCGAGCCCGTCCGGAGTCTCGCGCGCCGTCAGGTCGGGCTCGCCGTGGCCAGTGGTGAAGTAGATGCGTTTGGTTTCGGCGCCGGTGATGCGGATCAAAGCGTTGGTGAGGACTTCTTCCGACAATTCGGAGACCCGCGTCGAGTCGTCGCCGTACACCACGACCAGGGTGCTGTACTGGGTTACCTCGTGTTGCTGCGCCATCTCCGGTCGCCGGTCGGGGTCGATCATCTCGTACGAGAACCGATCCGATTCGGCGACGTAGGCATCGAGCAACGACTCCGCCGCCCGGCCCTCGTTCTCGCGGAAGAACGCCAGCACGTGAATCTCGTCGGCGAGCCCTGCGAGTAGCGAGGCGGTCTGCGGCGCGATCGAGAAAATGCCTTGCTCCGAAGCGTCGTAGCGATACTCGTTGCGCGCCCCCATGTAGTTCACCAACACGATCACCGCCAGTGTCAGCGCCGTGTAGACGAAGGTATTGGTGGCGTATTGGGCGCGCCGCCCGGTCACCGACTCGCGCAGGCTTCCGACGTGGGTGAACAGGTACAGCGCCAGCATCGACGCCCCGCCGATCAGGTGGATCAGCACGTACATCGAGTTCCAGATGCCCGACGCTATCCCAGCCAGGACGCCGAACAGCAGGAGAATAAGGCCGAACATGCCGAACGATCGATACGAGCCCATCGGTGCCTACCTCCAGCGCAGGGATTCGAGCGACCGCTGGCTCAGAAAGAGGGCGAAGGCGATGACGCTGAGGAAGTAGATGATGTCGCTGCTGACCACGAGTCCCGAGGTCATGGGCTGGAAATGCTCGATCAACGACAAGTAGCGGAGAATCGATCCGGCGGGCTCACCCACCGTGGCAGCCGGCCAGCCGATGGCGAAAAACAGCAACAGAACGACGAACGCCGAGACCGCCGCGACGATCTGGTTGTCGGTGAGCGTCGAGGTAAACAGGCCGAGAGCGATGAACGACAAGCCGACGAGCAGCAGGCCGAGGTAGCCGGTGACGATCGTGCCGATCTCGGGATTGCCGAAATACAACAAGATGCCGGGATAGACCAGCGTGCAGCCGAGCATCACGACGTAGAAGAGGCCGGCGCCGAGGAACTTGCCGAGGGCGATCTCGATGGTTTCGATCGGCGAGGTCAGCAGCAGCTCGTCGGTACCGTTGGCGCGCTCCTCGGCGAAGAGTCGCATCGTGATCAGCGGGACCATGATCAGAAAGATGATCACCATGTTCTGCAGCAGCGGCGACATCACCATGTCGTTAAGGTTCATCTGTTCGAGCATCTGCGGCTGCTGGAACTGGGCATACATCGCCACCGTTTGGGAAAACTGCGTCAGGTAGACCCAGAAGAACCAGCCGCACAAAAGGAGGAACCCGGCCAGAATGACGTAGGCGACCGGAGAGACGAAGTAGCTTCGCAACTCCTTGTAGGCGATGGCCCATACGTTCGTCATGGGGTGGCCTCTTCCTCAGCGTCACCGGTCGGATCCACGCCACCAGGGGCGTCCTTCGCGGTGTCTTCGGCGAGAGGCTCCCCACCTCCGGCGTTGTCGTCCGTTGCTGTCTCCTCACCTGCGGATGCCTCCTCGGGGGGAGCGGCGTCGTGGGCCGTGACCTTGAGGAAGAAAGATTCCAGCTCCGCGGTGTCGCCCACCGTCGCAAGGTCCTCTTCGGCGACGATCCTTCCCTCGGCGATGATCACCACCTTGTCGCACAACTGCGTGACCTCGGGGAGGATGTGGGTCGAGAGGATCACGGTGCGCTCTTCGGCGAGGCCGCGGATCAGGTTGCGGATTTCGATGATCTGCTTGGGGTCGAGGCCGATGGTGGGCTCGTCGAGGATCAGCACCTCGGGGTCGTGCACCAACGCCTGGGCGATGGCGACGCGCTGCTTGTAGCCGCGCGACAGCGTGCCGATGGGTTGGGTGGCTACGTCGTCGGTTCGGGTCGCGTTCAAGGCGCGTTCGATGGCCTCGGGGCGGTCGCGTTTGGCAACCCCCTTGATGCGCGAAACGAAATCCAGGTAGGAGCGCGGCGTCATCTCGCGATACAAGGGCGGGTTCTCGGGTAGGTAGCCGGTGCGCCGCCGAACCTCGCGAGACTCCTCGAAGACGTCGTACCCGGCCACCCGAGCGGTGCCACTGCTGGCCGGCATGTAGCCGGTCAGGATGCGCATCGTCGTCGTTTTGCCGGCGCCGTTGGGGCCGAGAAACCCGAGCACCTGGCCGGGCTCGGCAGAGAACGTCACATCCTTAATGGCAGCGAAACCGCCGTAGTACTTGGTCAGACAGTCGACCTCAACCATCTCTCAGGAGTCCAATTGGAAGGGGGATTGGAATACCGTCGGCCGGAACGGACGCACGGTGGAGTCGATCAGACAAGTCTGTCTGTCCTCTCGAAATCCGTCGGGATTGTAGCAAAGGTGTCGGGCACCGACAATGCGGCGCCACGGCAGTACAATCAGCCCATGAAACTCTCCGACGTTACCTCGACCTGGGAGTTGATCCTCGGTGCCATGTGCGTCGTGGTGGCCGCCGCGCACTTCGCCCCGGCGGGGTTCGAGCTAGCCCAGCCGATCAGCGCCGCGGCGCTCGCGATGGTGGTGTTCGTCTGGTACCGACGACGCCTGATGGGGCGTGGAGGCGACGAATACACCAAGCTGCAGATGGCGGCGTTCGCCGTGCAGGTCCTTTGGCTCACGGTCCTTTATGACATCGCAGCGGGCCTCCTGAGCCTCCCGGAGACGTTACTCGAGCCGCTCAGCGCCTTGCTCGTGGCGGTCGGTGCGGCGGCGGTCGCGGCCTCGATTCTGGTGGCGTTCGATCTCACGTTGGTGCGGCGTGCGAGCCAGGTCGGGCGCCTGGCAGTGTTTTTCACCGCCGCCGTGTTGATCACCCAGTTCGGTCGCCTCGATGTCGCCGCGGCGCTGGTGCCCCTGGGCTTGACCGGCTTGCTCCTTGGCCTGTTGGCGCCGATGGGCTGGTTGATCACCATGGAAGGGCGGCAGCGGATCGCGGTGCTGGGCGGTGGTCTGCTGGCGATGGTGCCGCTGATCACCGCTACCGTGAGGTTCGTCAACCGCGGCGCGCCGGCCGTTCTAGCGTCGCCGGCGGCCCCCGACGTGCCGGGGGTTACGACCGCCGGGACACTGCCGCTCGACGCCTTGGCGCTGTTCATCGGTGGCGGCTCTCTGTTTTCGCTGCTGTTCGTTGCCATGCTGTGGATCCGTGCCGTCCAGGCTCTGTCGGGAGCACGGCTGTACGAGAAAAAGGTTCAGGAGCTCGACGCCGTATACGACTTCGGTTTGACGACGACCTCGGCGCTCGATCCGCGAGAGTTCGAGAAAGCGCTTTTGCATTCGTTGCAGCGGATCGGTGGCCCCGATGTTGTGGCGCTGGTGCAGCCGGGGAAAGACGACCATGTGGCGTTCAGCCTGCTGCGCTCCGATGGGGAAGGCGATCACATCTACCGGCACCAGACTCGGGGCTCGTGGCCCGACCTGTCGATCCGTTTCGGCGATCGCCGTCCGCTGGTCATCAGCGACCATGAGCGCGTCCAGCAGAGCGTTCTGCCGCGAATCTGGGAGCCGGCGACCGGTTCGTCGGTGATCGTTCCGGTGCTCTCGACCGATGGTTCGCCGCGCGCCCTCCTGATCGCCGGAAAGCACGAGGCCCACGGTTTCACGAAGGCGGAGATCAGCAGCTTGTCGGGATTTGCGAACCAGGTCGGTTTGGCTATGGACCATGCGCGGCTGCTGGTCGAGGTGATTGAAGCGGAGCGCCGCAAGAACGAGCTCGAGTTCGCCCGCCAGATGCAGCTCTACCTGTTGCCGCAAGAGCCGCCCAACTACAGCGGGCTCGACATCGCCGACCGCTCGATTCCGGCGACCGAAGTCGGGGGCGACTATTTCGACTACCTCGACTTGCCTTCTGGTCACCTTGGCGTGGTGTTCGGAGACGTCGCCGGTCACGGCATGACCGCGGGGCTGATCATGGCGATGGCCAAGAGCGCGGTCCATATCCAGGTCAAGGTCGACGCCCGCCCGGACCAGCTGCTGCCGCGGCTCGGCGAGATGCTGCTGGAGATGTCGGCGCCGAACCAGTACATGACCATGGTCTTCACCGAGCTCAACGTCGAGGACAACAAGCTTCAGTATCTCAACGCCGGGCACCACTTCCCGCTCCACTATCGGGCGCGCAGCGGCGAGATCGAATTCCTCGAGTCAACGGGGCCTCCTCTCGGCCTGTTGCCGACGCCGCCGGGAGAGACCCAGAGCCGGGAGTTGCACCCAGGTGACGTGCTAGCCTTTTATTCAGACGGCTTAGTAGAAGCGTTCAATGAGAATGATCAAGATTTCGGCATCCAGCGGCTCGGCGAGATCGTTGCCTCGCGGGCGGATCAGCCGGCGGCCACCATCGTCGATGACATCTATAGCGCCGTCCGGCGGTTTACCGGTGAACGTGCTTGGCATGATGATGCAACGCTGGTCATCGTCCGGATGCTCAAAAAGGGACAAGAGGTCGCGGCGACGGGCGATGCCTGACGGTTGCTGCCCCGGGGAGTCAAGGGAATGATGAATTCCATCGCTGTTGTGCGGGCTCGAGGCGCGCTTGCCCTCGCCATCGTGCTGGCGCTGGCGGCGCCGCTCGCAGGGGCGGGGTTTTCCGGAGCGACCCAAGTAGAGACGATCCGCACGTCATATCTCGGACCCGAGGAAGGCGAGACGTTGACCTCGTGGACCGAGCGCTGGCTCGACGGCCCGGTGCAGTACATCGCCACCGAGGAAGAGATCGGGATCTACACAAGCCTCGAGGCGACCACCCAGCGGCTGCAGTTCATCCGCCTGTTTTGGGAACGGCGAGACCCCTCCGGCCGCGACCGAGAGAACGCGTTCATGGACGAGTTCGTTCGCCGCGTCGAGTATGCCAACGAGGAATTTGGCGAGGGCTCGTTGTCCCGAGGAGGCGTGCCGGGTTGGCAAACCGCCTTCGGTCGCGTCGTTCTGATCATCGGACCGCCACGGCGCACCGATCGACAGCTCGGATTCCCGTCCAGTGTTTCTCAACGCCCGGCGATCTTGTGGGGATACGACGCTCGATTCCCGGAATGGCCGACGAACGAGATGTTGATGTTCGTCTTCCAGCGCGGTCGCTGGCGTTTGGCGCCGCCGTCGAATTTCCGCGAACCTCGCAGCGCCGCCTCGGCGGGCCGCGATATTGAACGGCTCAGCATGTTGGCGGAGATCCCCAACGATTTTATCCGCGTCACCCAGGCGCTGAACGAGCGCTCGCTGGTGAGCACCGTCAACTACAACAACGTGATCAACGCCGTTCTCGCCGAGGTGGCCTTTCCCGACGTCGATATCCCGTTCGCCTGGACGACGGAGTTCAGCCCCGGCACCGGTGACGAGATCGAGGTGACGTTGAAACTCTCCTGGCGCATGGAGTCGCTCGTGTTTCATGTCGTCGAAGAGGATTTCGAGACCCGCATGGTGATCCAAGTGGTGCTGTTCGACGACGACGGCGAGCCCGTTGCCGAGACCAGCGACCAGATGAACTTCACCGTGCCGGTCGACGAGCTCGCGGCTCGTAGCGACGAGATCGTCGAACGAGTCCTGAGCTTATCGGTCGAGCCGGGCACGTACCGGCTACGTGTCGCGCTCGACGACCATCTGCTCGGGTACCGCTCCGTATACAGCGAAGATTTGATCGTTCCGGGGCGCTGACCGAGCCTCGTAGTCAGCTTGATCGGGCCGCGTGGCTGGCCTCATCTTGCCGTCGGGCGATCGCCTCGAGCTCGTCCCAGTGCTTCTCGAGGACATCGAGCTCCTCGACGAAGTCGACGTCGATGGCGGTGCCCCCGTGGGCGAGCGGTACAAGGCGCACGCCGCGTTGGGCCCCGAACAGCTTGGTGGCGTACTTCTCGATCCGGGCAACCTTGACCCGGCGCTGCAGCCAGCGCATCCCCCGCCTGCCGATCGCCCCTCGCCGATCGGAGTGACGCGACATCTTTTCGAACTCCTTGGCGGCGTACAAGTTCGCCGCGGCGAACATTGCTCCCGGTGCGCTGCTGCCGAGCAGATAGAGGGTTCGCCCCAGCAGGCTGGCGAAGCGGCCGAAGCGCTCGAGCTTGCGCACGGAGTAGACATGGTCGGCCGCAGGGAAGCCGTCGAGGCGGTCGGCGATCATCAAGTTGAGTCCGGTGACGCGGCCGGCCATCTCGCGCATCAGCACGGACGTTCGCTGAAAGTGCTCCGAATATTCCAGATACGAGGCGCGTAGCGCGATGCCGTGAAATAAGTCGGCCTCGTGCAGCCTGGGACCACAGAAACGCAGAAAATCCTCCAGCGCCGTCGGCGTGGTCAGTAGATGATCGCCGAAGACGACGAGTGTCGGCTCGTCCTGCTCCAACGGCACCTGCTCGTTTCCGTGGCGGAGGTTGTTTCCGAGCGAGGCTCCCGGTCGCTGGGGCAGGGGCTCGAACTCGTACTTCGAGGGGATCGTCGCCAGGCATTGCTCGGGGGCGAGCACCCAGATCCGTCGCAGACCCGTCGCCAGGATCCAGTCGAGCACGTATTCGATGACCAGGCGGCCCCGCAGGCGGAGGAAGGACTTGGCTTCCAGCGGCTTTTCCTCCGCCAGATGGTGCGAGACGTCGTCGAGATCGCCGGCCGGGACCTGGTTGGCGCCGGCAAGGACGAGCACCTTGAGATCCTGGTCAAAGGGGGAAGGAATGGCCATCTGAGTTCCCCCAGGCCCTACCGGTTGCGCTGAGCCAGAAGCTCCCGCGTCTGGAACGGCGCCGCCGTGCTCTCGCAAGCGTCGAAGCTGGAAAATAGGAAAGCGAGCTCGGCTTCGACGAGGGTTGGATCGATGCCCCGCCGCGAGTGGCCCGAAACAACGTCGAGTTGCTGGCGGTCGGCGATCCGGTACTGTCGCCGGGTGTCGAGGCGGCCGGCGGCGTCGAGAAAGATGGCGTGCAGGATGCCGCCCGAACGCAACAGCCGGTTGCACTCGCGGATGTAGCGACGTGCCGAGACGAACGGCAGGCGAGAGAAGCAGTTCCAGGCGCAAATTCCGGTAAACGCCGCGTTTTCGAACGGCAAGCGGCGCTGGTTCATTCGATCAGCGGCCAAACTCAGGTTGGTGATCGGCTGGCGCTCGAGTTCCTCCATCTCGTGCTTCTCGAGGTCGTAGCAGGTCACCCGGAAGCCTCGCTCTGCCCAGAAGTGCATGTTGGCGTGGCTGGTCGGGCCGAGATCGAGGATGCGCGCCGGCGGCTCGCTCGGATCGACGGCGTTGACCATTTTCCAGAACAGAATCGACGTGTAGCGTCGATTCGGAAGAGGGTCCGTTTCGTCGTCGGTGCCCGACGAAACCGTTGCCGGTTCGGCATCCGGGGTGGCGAAATCCTGGGTTCGTAGGTCGCGCCCTGATTCGATCGTCGCGCTGGTCCGCGGCTCAACCGCATCTGCAGGACGCTGCATCGAGGAAATGCCTAGCGTTCCACGGCCCGCACGGTGAAGCGGACCTGGGTTCGTCGAGGAGGCCGGAACTCGCTGCCGTCGGCGCGGCGCAGCTCCACCCGAACGACGTGGTTTCCCGGCGCCACTTCCTGGAACGTGAAGGTCTCGGAATAGCCCTTCAGCGGTGGCAGATCGTCGAGCCGGAGCTGAAGGTACGCTGCGTTGCTGGAGCGGCGAGGCGTGAGCGATACTCCCTGCACCTCCATCTTCAGCTCCACATTGCGCCCCTCGACGACGCCGCCATTCTCGGGGCTGACAATCCGCACCGCAGGTTCTTGCGCCTGTGCCAGCGCCACAGCGGCGAGGCCAGCCGCGGCGATCAGGAGCAACGCCCGGCGGTCAGGTAGCTGTTTCATCGTTCCCGCCCTCGTGCTTGAGCAGGGCCATGCCGCAGCCCCGTCGACGTTGAGCATAGCAGGAATACGTTGACGGATGGGCGCCTAGCAGGCTGCTGAAGGTTACGGAATAAGGCGCATTTCAGCGGTCGTTGGGGAACCCGCCGAGCCGCAGGCGAAGCTGCTGAATCTCGTTGGCGTCGAGCCGGAACAGCGAGTTATCCTGGGTGAACCAATCGCCGATGTTGAACGAGTTGCGCATCAAGCCTCCGGCGCTGTGATCCAGCTTGTTCAACAGGATGTGGACCATCTCGTGGGCCGCGGCGCGGGCCACGATCAATGCGGTAAGCGCCGGCAGGTAATCGCCGCAGTCGGCGGGCGCATAGGACTCGATGAAAGGGTCGATCTCGACGCCGCGGATCTGGGCCTCGGTGCGGGCCTGAATGGCCTCGCGGCAGCGGAAAACGGCCTGCTGGCGGAACCAGATCGCCTGCCGGTAGAAAACGAAACAGTTCTTCCCGGTGCCGGCGTCGTCGTGCGGCGCGATGCCGATGACGTTGGTGGGGCCGTGAAACCAGCGGGTGCCGTCGGAGGGCAGGATGATGAGTCGAAGCTCGTTGGGGTTCAGGTCGCGGCGTGGCGAATCCGCGATGACCCATTCCATCGTCAACCCGGCTTCCTCGAAGATCGCGGAGACCTCCGACCGCAGCAAGGCGACCTCTTCGGCGGGTAGGAATTGGTGGTCAAGGAAGTAGATCACGACCGTCCCATCTCCGAACGGCGGCGGGGTAGCCGTCGGATCCTGCGCGGCGGCGGCATCAGGGCCGAGCAGCAGGGCAAGGGCGCACACCAGGGCGGTCGTCAGGAGCAGGGTACGAGGCGATTTCGGACGTTGATAAAAGGCCATAGATTTGACTGCGGGGAGGGTGCGACGAGAGGATAGACATCAATATGTAGTGGAGACGAACTATAGCACCGTGGCTCTCGAGACACCGGGAGGCGGTGCCAAGCTGACGTTGCTCAGCCGACAGAAACCCCGTCCGATTCCCAGAGGATCTGCTGGTCTCCGCGAACGCCGCGGTTGATGACGCCCTCGATGATGTCGGCGCCCTTCGAGCCCAGGAACTTGATCAGGCCATCGGCGTTCTCGACGCCCTGGGATTCCAATACTCCTCCCGTGACGCGGAGCTGGAACTTGAATTCGGTGCCGTCCGCCGCCAGGATATCGAAGGTGCACCGGGCCAGCTCGAACGAACCGTCGTCGGATGTTTGCCACACCGGATCGCCGCTGCGGATGCGGAAGGTTTCCTGTGATTCACCGTCGACGAACAGCCAAGTGTACTTCGCAGCCACGTTGAATCTCTCTCTCCGCGCGGTTGGCTCCGGGCCACGAATCCCTTGTCAGGACCGGGCGACCCACGGTGCCGCCACATCACGAAGCCGCCCGCGCCATGCGAAACAACTCCGCGAACGATGGGCGCTTACCGTGGAACAGGATCGTAGCCCTGAACACTTTGGCGGCGGCCCAGACTGTAAAGCCGGCCGTTGCGAGGAGCAACATGATTCCCAGCCAGACCTCCCACAGCGGCGGCTCCGATACGTTGACCCGGGCGAACATCGTCAGCGGCGTGAAGTAGGGGAAGAAGCTCAAGACCTGTGACGCGAACGAGTTCGGGTTGGTCATGATGTAGAAGGTGGATATGAACGCCATCACTAGCGGCATGATTGCCGGTATCATCGCCTGCTGCAGCTCCTGAACGTTGTCGCAGGTCGCGCCGATCGCCGCGAACACGGTCGTATACATCACGTAGCCGAGAAAGAAGAAGATCGAAAAGTAGGCCAGGGTGCGGAAGTCCAGAATGTTGGCCAGGTCGAATTCCGCTACCGCCGCGCCCATCGCCAGGCCAGGCAGGATGCCGAGGATGGTGATCGCAACCATCGCAAGCCAGATACTGAGCTGGGTCAGGCCGGTGCCGAGCACGCCGAGGATCTTGCCGACCATGTACTCGGTGGCGGTCACCGCGCCGATAATCAGCTCCACCAGTCGCGAGTTCTTTTCCTCGACGATCGCCATCGACATCTGCTGACCGTGCATCAGCACGGTGATGTACAGCAGCATGCCGAGGACCGTGGTGCTGATATAGGCGACAAGGAAGCCGCCACGCTCCTCGCCGCTGGCCGACACGGTGATCGTCTCCATGCCGGCTCGTTGCACCGCGCGCAGGCGTTCGAGCTCCTCGCCGTCGAACCAGTTCTCGAGGATCGTCGTCTCGACGGCATCCTCGAGGGTCTCGGTAATGAGCAGGTTGCCGGTTTCGCGAGCGTAGTATTGGCCGCGCGCCAGGATGTCCTCGTCGGGCGTTAGCACGATATAGCCGTCGAGCTCCCCGGCGCGGACCGCGTCCGAGAAGCTCTGACGCACGGTCTCGACCTCGGACTGGCGCACGTTCTCGGTCGGCTGCAACTCGAAGGGCAACCTGTCGATTCCCTCGAGGCGTGTCTTGAGGGCGTCGCCAAGGCCGGTTCCGGCGTCGACGACGGTGATGCGCAGCTCGTCGACGTCGGCGCGCGTCATCATCGGAATGATCACCGCGTAGAGAGCCATGATCCCCGGCACCATCAGCGTGGTGATGATGAACCCCTTGCTGCGCACCCGGGCGATGTACTCGCGGCGCGCGATGGCGATGACCTTGGCGGGCTTCATGGAGCCACCTCCCCGCTGTTTCCGGCGTTCCCGTCGACCGGGGCGACATAACCGACCTTGTCGAGAAAGATGTCCTCGACCGTCGGTTCGGCGAGCCGGAACGACCGCACCCTGACGCGATCGACGAGTTGGCGCAGCACGTCCTGCGACGCCTCGGTGCTTTCGAGCAGCAGGCTGGCGGTCCGGCCGGAGTCGCGGACCTCCCGCACGCCGGTCAATCCCTGCAGCGCCCCGGAATCACCCTCGTACTCGAGGCTGACGCTGGTCTCGCCGTACGAAGCCTTGATCTCGCTCAGAGCGCCGGCCAGAACCGCCCGACCCTCGTGGATCAGGCAGATCGATTCGCACATCTGCTCGACCTGATCCATACGGTGGGTGGATAGAACCACCGTCGTGCCCTTGTCGCGCTGTTCGATGATCAGGTCCTTGAGCAGCCGCGTGTTGATCGGATCGAGGCCGGTGAAGGGCTCGTCGAGCACCAGGAGCTCGGGGTCGTGGAGCACCGATGCGGCGAACTGGATCTTCTGTTGCATTCCCTTGGAAAGCTCGTTGGTCTCGGACTTGGCGCGATCCGCGAGTCCGAGGCGTTCGAGCCAGGCAGCGGCGCGCTTCGTGGCTTCACGCTGCGTCAGACCGCGGATCGCTCCCAGGAACGTGAGCTGCTCGGCGACCTTCATCTTCGGATACAGGCCGCGATCCTCGGGCAGGTAGCCGAGCCGGTCGCGGACCTCGAGCGGGTCGGCGCTCCCCAGTGTTTCCACCTCGCCGGCGTCGCGGGCGTAAATGCCCAACGCCATCCGAATGGTGGTCGTTTTTCCGGAGCCGTTGGGGCCCAGCAGGCCGAAGACCTGGCCCGTTGGCACCTCCAGATTCAAGTTGTCGACGGCGGCCTTGCCGTCGAACCTCTTGGTAAGCCCGGTGCACCGGAGAGCGTATTGATTGTTCATGCAGTTCTCGTCGTCGAGTAGCGGCCCCTGCGCCGCATCCGTCCTTCCGTACCTTTGCCCACAAGACCCATGCTCGGTACCCCCGGGAGTTCTTCAGCACCCTGTTACGAAACGTTGGACTCAGTTTATTGATGTGCCGTAGGCGCGCGAATCCTTTCGCTGCCAGCGGCGAAGACTGCACCTGAGCGGTCAGCAATCGGCCCTCAGCGGCGCCCTAAAATAGCCATGTCTAGAGCCGATCACAAGCGCCCCCGTCGCCGCCGAAGGCCGGCGGCGAGGTAGAGGTCGCGGACCGGGATGCGACAGGCGATTGCTTGAATTTCTGCGCTCGCAGGCATAGGCTGGACGACCGGCGGCGCCCCTCTTCCCAAGCCAGATTCCACCCTTCCCGGAATCGTGTTCCGAGGCCTTCCATGCCCTCTGTAGGCTCGAGCCGCTCCCAGGCTCGATCACCGATTGTCTACGCGCTGTTCGGTGCGGTCGCCTGTCTGGCGATCGTGGCGATGGCGGCCCTCGTTTTCTGGCCGCGGGGCGGCACCGTGCCCGGTACCCCTCCCGATGGCCCCCCCGGCGGCGGCTTCGGTTTCGGTCCTTCGCCGGTCGAGGTGGTGACCGCCGTCGAGATGATCGCAGCGGAGCCGGTGGAACTGCTGGGTTCGGTGGCGCCGGCGCGGGAAGCGATCGTTGCCAGCGAGGTCGAGGGCGTGGTCTCGGCGGTGTTTGTCGACGAGGGGGATCGCGTCGCCGAGGGATCCGTCCTCGCCCGGCTGCGAACCACCACGATGGAGCTCGATCTGGCGGCGGCGCGGGCCAACCAGGGGGAAGCCGCGGCGCGCCTGGTGGGCTTTGAATCAGAGGTCGTGCGGTTGACCGATCTACGCGAGCGCGGCGCCATCTCGGAGCGCGAATACGAGCGGGCGATCGCCGATCGTGATGCCCAGGCCCAGACGGTGGTCCGCTTCGAGTCGGATGCTGCGCGCCTCGAGGAGCTCATTGCCCGCGCCGAGATCCTCGCCCCGTTCGAGGGGGTGATTTCCTCGGTGCATGCGGAGGTGGGTGAGTGGACGGCACGGGGTGGGGATGTCGCCACCCTCATGGACCTGTCGCGCGTCGAGGTTACGGTGGCGGTGCCGGAGCGCTACGTCTCGCAGGCGGTCGCGGCGCGCGAGCAAGGCATATCCCTTGACGTCAAGTTCGACGCCTTGCCCGGCAACAGCTATCCGGGCTCGATTCGGGCGGTATTGCCACAGGCCAATCCTCAATCGCGGACGTTCCCGGTGATCGTTTCGGTCGACAATCCCGACCGCGCCATTCGAGGCGGCATGTTCGCGCGTATTCAGGTGCAGATGGGGGCGCCGGTGCCGACCGTCTTGATCCCCAAGGATGCGTTGGTGCTGCGCGCCGGCCGCACGTTCGTATACCGCGTCGTCGAGCCCGCGCCTGTCGCCGGCGGGACCGCTCCGGCGGCCGACCAGGCCTCGGGCTCGGCGAGCGCCGCCAGGGGAGCTCCCGGACAGACGGTGCAAGAGATCGAAGTCGAGATCGGATTGGGCTACGGCACGTGGCAGGTCATCGTCGAAGGTATCCAGGGCGGCGACGTCGTCGTCGTTCGGGGCAACGAGAGCCTGCGCCAGGGGGCCCCCGTGATGGTCGTCGGCGAGTTTGCCATGGATCCACCGCCGGCCCCGTCATCCGACTTTCCCTCGGCGGAGCGCCGCAAGAGCGACCCCCAATGAAGCTCGTTGAGGCTTCGATCAAGTATCCGGTCAGCGTCACCGTGGGCGTGTTGCTCGTCGTCCTGTTCGGCTTTCTCGCCCTGTTTCGCATCCCGGTGCAGATGATCCCCGACACCGAGGAGCCGCAGATCTTTGTCAGCACGGCGTGGCCGGGTGCGTCGCCGGCGGAGGTCGAAACCGAGATCGTCCAGGAGCAGGAAGAGCAGCTCAAGACGCTCGAGGGACTGGTCCGGATGACGAGCTCGAGCAATCAGTCGGTAGGCTCCGTCGTTCTCCGGTTTCAGATCGGCACCGACATCGACGCCGCGATGTTGCGGGTCAACAACGCGCTCCAACAAGTTCCCTCGTACCCGCAGAACGCGCTCAAGCCGGTGATCTCGACCTCGCAGTTCGGCGGCGCCGAAGGTGCGATCGCCTGGTTCGTCTTGCGCAGCGCCGACGGATCCGACATCCATATCGCCGAGCAGCGTGATTTCGTCGACGAAGTGATCAAGGCGAGGCTCGAGCGCGTCCCCGGCGTTTCGGCGAGTGGGCTGTTCGGGGGGCGCGAGCGTGAGCTTCGGGTGCATGTCGACGTCCAGGCGTTGGTCGGGCGTGGACTGACGCTCAGCCAGCTCGGCGAAGCGCTCGACGCGGAGAACCGGGACGTCTCGGCCGGCGATTTCGACGAAGGCAAGCGCAGCTACGTCGTGCGGACGGTCGGCCGATACTCCTCACCCAGGGAAGTCGAGAACGTCGTTCTCGCCTGGCGCGACGGCGCCCCGGTGTATGTGAAGGACGTTGCCAGAGTCGAGCTGGGGTTCAAGGACGCCGACCAGATCGTCCGCAACCGTGGCATCGACACCATCGCGATCAACGCGTCGCGTCAGCTCGGCTCCAACACGATCGTGGTCATGAAGGGGTTACGCGACGCCGTCGCCGAGCTCAACGCCGGTCCGCTGGCTGAGCGCAACATGGTCATGGAAGTGGCCTTTGCGCAGAGCGATTACATCGAGGGCGCGATCGCGCTCGTGCAGCGCAACATCGTTGTCGGCGGGATCCTGGCGATCGCGGTCTTGCTGCTCTTCCTCCGCAGCTTTTCGAGCACGATGGTGATTGCGCTCGCCATACCGGTATCGATCATCGGCACGTTCTTGGCGATGTCGTTGCTGGGCCGCAGCATCAACGTCGTCAGCCTGGCGGGCCTGGCGTTCGCGGTCGGTATGATCGTCGATGCCTCGATCGTCGTCCTCGAGAATATCTACCGGCACCAGCAACTCGGCAAGGGCCGCCGGCAGGCGGCCTACGATGGCGCCCGCGAGGTCTGGGGCGCGGTGCTCGCCTCGGTGCTGACCACGGTGGCCGTGTTCTTGCCGGTGTTCTTCGTCCAGGAAAAAGCTGGACAGCTGTTCCGGGACATCGCCGTGGCGGTCAGCGCCGCGGTGCTCATTTCGCTGGTCGTTTCGATCACCCTGATTCCAAGCCTGGCGGCCCGTGTGTTGCGCGCGGTCTCGAGCTCGAAGGACGGGGAGGCGACGGCCGACGACGGGCTGGGCGAGCAGGGGCCGCGGCGCGAATGGCGCAACCTGTGGGGGATGGCCCGCCTCGGGCAAGGTGTGGCCGATGGGTTCGGCGATTTCGTCTACGCCATGTCGGGTTCGCTGGCGGCGCGCCTCGGGCTGGTCGTTGTCTTGGCGGGCGGCGCGATCGTTCTCGCCTATCGCCTCGTGCCGGCGACCGAGTACTTGCCGTCGGGCAACCAGAACTTCATCCAAGCCATCCTGGTGGCGCCGGCCGGCTACAACACCGACGAGTACGTTTCGATCGCCGAGCACGTCGAGGGCAGCCTGCGCCCCTATTGGGAGGCGCAGCCGTCCACGCCCGAGGCCGCGATGCTCGATGGGCCGCCCATCGACCAGTTCTTTTTCGTTGCCGCCTCCGGTTTCGTGTTCATGGGCGCGCGCGTCCATCCCGACGCGGCGGAAAACGCGTATCAGCTGATTCCGGTGGTACAAGGGGCGGTCGCGGGTATTCCGGGAACGATCGGCATCGTCCAGCAGAGCTCGATCTTCGACCAAGGCCCGACGGCCGCAAGAGGTATCGACGTCGATCTGGTCGGCCCCGATCTCGAACGTCTCCTCGAGCTCGGCAGGCGGGTGTTCGATAGCGTGTTGGCATTGATACCGGGCGCCCAGCCGCAGCCGATCCCCGGCCTCGAGCTCGGCAACCCCGAAGTCCGCATCCTGCTCGATCGCGAGCGCGTCGCCGAGGTCGGATTCACGGCGCAGGAGATCGGTTTCACGCTCAACGCCCTGATCGATGGCGTCAAGGTCAGCGAATATCAGTACGAAGGGCGCGCCATCGACTTGGTGTTGCGTGGTCAAACGAGGTACCGGGACCACCGCACCCAGGACATCGAGAACCTGATGATCGCGACGCCTTCCGGCGCCGCCGTGACGATCGGCGACATCGGCCGCGTCGTCACCACCAGCGGACCGCAGCAGATCAACCGCATCGAACGCCAGCGCGCCATCACCATCCGCGTCATCCCGCCGCGCGAGGTCGCGATCGAGACCGCGATGACGATCATCGAGAACGATATCCTCGGCCCCATGCGGGCCGACGGCTCACTGACGCCGCCGTACAGCGCGACGCTGTCGGGTGCCGCCGACGAGCTCACCGAGACCCGTCAGGCTCTCCAGGGAAACTTCATTCTTGCCGTGCTGGTGACCTATCTGCTGATGGCAGCGCTCTTTGAATCGTTCGTGTACCCGTTCGTAATCCTCTTTTCGGTGCCGTTCGCCGCGGTCGGCGGCTTGCTCGGCCTGGCGGCGGTGAACAGGTTCGTCGCCTTCCAATCGCTGGACGTCGTCGCCATGCTCGGTTTCGTCATCCTGGTCGGCATCGTGGTCAACAACGCCATCCTGATCGTCCACCAGACCCTCAACTACATGCGCGAACGGGGCCTCGCGCATCGGGACGCTCTGCGCGAAGCCGTTTCCGATCGCATGCGCCCGATCTTCATGAGCACGACGACGTCGGTGATAGGCATGGCGCCGCTGGTTCTGATCACCGGCCCGGGTTCAGAGATCTACCGCGGCCTCGGAAGCGTGGTGGTCGGCGGCCTGCTGGTATCCACGGTCTTCACATTGCTGCTGGTGCCGGCGGTGTTCTCGCTGACGATGGACGCGCGCGAGTGGCTTCGGACCAGGTTGTCGGGCGGAACTGAGGCCACCTCCGACCCGGTCTGAGGGCCCGACCGGTCGGACGAGAAAAGGGCCGGTGCCAAGCGGCACCGACCCTTCCCGGCTTCACTTGAAAACCCTATCCAGCCGCCGCGAACCTCCCCGCCACCGCATCCCAATCAACCACGTCAAAAAAAGCGTTGATGTAGTCGCCGCGCAGGTTTTGATAGTTCAAGTAGTAGGCGTGCTCCCAGACGTCGCAGCCGAGAATCGGCGTGCGACCCTCCATCAAGGGGCTGTCCTGGTTTGGCGTGCTCTCGACGCCGAGGTTGCCGCCGTCGACCGATAGCCAGGCCCAGCCGGACCCGAAGCGCGTCATGCCGGCCTTGTGGAACTGCTCCTTGAACCCGTCGAAGCTGCCGCAAGCGGCGTTGATCGCCGCGGCCAGGTCACCGCTCGGCTCGCCGCCGCCGTTCGAGCTCATGACGGTCCAGAACAGCGAGTGGTTGGCGTGGCCGCCACCGTTGTTGCGCACCACGCCCCGGATGTCGTCGGGGACCGCAGCAAGGTCGGAGATCAGATCCTCGACGCTCTTGGCGGCGAGATCGGGATGCGTTTCCAGGGCGCCGTTGACGTTGGCGATATAGGCGGCGTGGTGCTTGCCGTGGTGGATCTCCATCGTCCGCGCGTCGATGTGGGGTTCGAGTGCATCGTGCGCGTAGGGAAGGTCAGGAAGTTCGTACGCCATGGGTTCCTCCGTCGGGGGTGATGACCGCGTGCTCGGAGAGGCGAAAGCCTAGAGAAATTATTCGTCGCGATAGTCGCACACTCCGCGTCGCTCTTCCAATTTTTCGGACCGGCGCCCATCGGCCACAAGGGCTAGCGTCCCAGCATCGCGTCTCGAGTCGCCTTGAACTCATTCCCCTCCCGCCACTCCGGCCACGTATCGGCGGCGGAGATCGCGAGGGCGACCTGGAATAGGGCCTCGAAGTCGAGCGCGGCACCGCTGAAGTCCCAGGTCGGATCGAACTCGTCGGAGGGCTGGTGGTAGCGATTCGCGGTGTAGTCGTCGCGGATCTGCTGGGAGAACTCGGGCGGCTTGCCGATGAAAACGGTCCCGAAGTCGGTGTAGAGGGCGGGGACACCGGCGCGGGCAAACGGGAAGTGGTCGGAGCGGTAGAAGAAACCCTTCTCGGGCTCCGGGTCGGGCACCACCGTACGCCCCTGGTCGGCGAGCACGGCCGTCAAGGCGTCGTCGAGCGTCGAGTTGCCGAGGCCGACGATCGTCAAGTCGGCGGTCTCGCCCCAGACGTTGGCGCCGTCCATGTTGATGACCGCAAGCGTCTTTTCGAGCGGAACGATCGGGTTCTCGACGTAGAACGCCGACCCGAGCAGCCCCGATTCTTCGGCGGTAGTGGCGATGAACAGCGCCGATCGCCGCGGTGCGGGGGTGGTGTTCTTCCAGGCCTCGGCAATCTCGAGAAGACCGGCGGTTCCCGTAGCGTTGTCGAAGGCGCCGTTGTAGATGTCATCGCCGTCGATCGGATCACCGACGCCGAAGTGGTCCCAGTGGGCCGTGAAGATGATGTACTCGTCGGCGTATTCCGGATCGGACCCGGTCACCGCGCCCACGGCGTTGTAGGAGGTGATGGTTCGCAGTGTGTTGTCGAGGTGAGCGCCGGCGATCAGCCCGAGGTCGACGGGCTCGAACCCGTCAGTGGCGGCAGCCGCGGCCATCTCGGAGAGGCTTTGGCCGGCGGCGTCGAACAGGCGCTCGGCGGTCTCCCACGAAATCCAACCTTGGAGTAGCGACGGCGGCGTCGACCCGCTCGCTCGCGGTACATGGATCTGCTCGCCGGTCCACCCCTGGATCACGTTCCAGCCGTACCCTGCCGCCTCGGTGTCGTGGATGAGCAGGACGCCGGCGGCGCCCTGGCGGGCGCCTTCCTCGAATTTGTAGGTCCAGCGGCCGTAGTAGGTCATCGCGTCGCCGCCGAAACGGTCTTCGTCGGGCAGCGGCGGGTCGTTGACCAGCATCAGCAGGATCTTGTCGGTCATGTCCATGCCGGCAAAGTCGTCCCAGTTTTCTTCGGGAGCATCGACGCCGTAGCCGACGAACACCAGGCCGCCGGCGACATCGATGACGTCCTGGGGAGTCGTCGTCCAGGTGACGAAGTCGTCGCCGTAGCTGGCGTCCAAGCGCGCCGCCTCGGTGGTGCCGACGAATGTGAGGTACGCCGTCGAAGGCGCGGCGGCGATCGTCATCAAGCCGACCTGCTGAAAGAAGCTCGGCGAGCCTGCGGGCGCTCCCGGAAGCGCCGCGTCACCCACCGGCTCGAGGCCGATGCGCTCGTAGGCAGCTTGTAAGTACTCCAGGGTCGGCAATTCACCGGGGCCCGCCGGGGCGCGCCCCAGCATCGAGTCGTCGGCGAGCTCACGGGTGTAGGTCGCCAGGTCTTCGGCCGTGATGCCGTTGACCTGCGGCGCGTCGTCGGCGGGCGGAGGGGTGACGGGCTCTGTTTGCTCGCCACCACAGGCTGCCATTGATGCGGCGAAGGCGATGCATGTCGAGACGAGGACGATCCGGGGGGCTCTGCCCCGTACCGCCGTGACCGGTTGAGATATCCGGGCTAGGACCCATGCGCCGCACCACCGGGGTTTTTCAAGCACCGTTCTAAAGGTCATCTCGTCGTCCTGGAAGCTAGGTTTGAGGCAAATATCGATCCCCCGGGGAGCGCCGAGGGCAGGTCGATGATATCGCGGGTGGCTTGAAGGCATTTTTCTACGGTACGATGCGGGTACACGGGACCGCCGTCTTGCGCCAGCTTCGGGGGTTCAGGAACCGTTTGGCAACCTGAAACGACGACCAAATGGGCGACGTCATCCAGTTCGGCCGCTACGAGGTCCGCGAAACGATCGGTCGCGGGGCCATGGGGGTCGTTTACCTGGCGGAGGACCCGGTGATCGGTCGCAAGGTCGCGATCAAGGTCGTCGAAGGGGTGGAGGGGCTCGAGCCGGACGAGTTGGAGCAACTCCAGGCGCGGTTCGAGCGCGAATTTCAGTCGGCCGGCCGACTCTCGCATCCGAATATCGTCGCCGTCCACGACGTCGGCCAGCAAGACGGCAACGCGTTCATCGCCATGGAATTCGTTGCGGGCGAGAGCCTGCACTCTATCCTGGCGCAGAAGCGGACGTTTTCGTTCAAGGAGATCGCCGACATCACGGCGCAGCTCTGCAGCGGCCTCGACTATGCCCACGAGTTTGGCATCGTGCACCGCGACATCAAGCCCGCCAACATCCTGATTGCCCGAGATGGGCGGCCGAAGATCACCGATTTCGGCGTCGCCAAGGTGGCCACTACCACCTTGACGCGCACCGGGACCGTGGTCGGGACGCCGGCGTACATGTCGCCCGAGCAGGTAACCGGGCACCCGGTCACCGGTGCCGCCGACCAGTTTTCGCTAGCGGTGATGATCTACCAGATGCTCACGGGCGAGCGGCCGTTCACCGGCGAGAACCCGACCACGATCATGTACAAGATCGTTCACGAGGAAGCGCTCCCGCCCTCGGTCCTCAACGCGATGGTTCCGGCAGCGGTCGACCGGGCCCTGATCCGGGCGCTTTCCAAGAACCCCGAAGAGCGGTATCCGACCTGCATGGCGCTCGCCGACGCCCTGCGCGCGTCCCTCGGTGCGGCTCCGACCGACGCCACCGTGGTGATGTCGACCAAGCAGGCTGACGTCACCATCGTCGATCCGTCGCTGACGCAGCGCAAGCGCAAGCCGGTGCCGGAACGGAAGAAAGGCGGCCGGGGCATTGCGGCCGCCGTCATCGCTGGTTTTTGTGTCCTGGCGATCGCGGTCGCCGCCATCGCCTACAACCTGGGCTGGTTCGACCGAACAACGGCGCCCGCTGCCGGTGAGCCCGTGGCGCCGGCGCCGAACGCGCTGATCGCCCATACGCTGAGCATCGAGGCCCCTGAGGGTTGGGCGGTGTGGATCGATGGCGAGAACGTGGGGATTGCGACCACGGGCGTGGCGACGCCGGCCACCGTGGAGCTTTCACGCTTGCCGGACGACGAGATCACGGTGGAGCTCCGCTTCGAAGACACGACCCTGGCGACGACGACGTTCACCATGCTCGATGCTCCGGCCACTTGGGCGCCACCGGACCTCGACGGCTCGGTGGCCGCCCTCGCTGAGCCCGAAGAGGATGCCGCCGGGCAACCGCCGGCCGAACCCGTTCTGACCCCGTTCACCATCCTGAGCACGCCGCCCGGTGCGACGGTGACCTTCGACAGCGAAGTGCTCGAGCAAGCTACGCCGGTCGAGGTGGGGATCGATCTGTCCAGCGACGCCCGGCACGTGATCGGGCTGCGGCTCGATGGGTACGATTCTGTCGGGCTTACGTTCGGTGCCGGCGATCTGGACGAGAGCCAGATCACGGCGCGGGAGCTGAACTTCCCCTTGACCTCGGCTATCCCCCCGGGTTTCGTCTCGATCGACAATCCCAGCTACGCTGTGGTCGTCACGGTGACACCGAGTGGCGGCGGAACCGGGCGAACGTTCGATGCCTCGAACCGGCATCAGATCCGGTTGGCGCCCGGGCGATACGTTGTCGACCTGTCCGCCCCCTCGGTGTACTGGGTCGAGCGGCGGATTGTCACCGTTGGGTCCGAGCAGGTGGTGGAGATTACTCCTCCGCGCGCGGTCACCGTCCAAGTGGGGGCCAATCCCGGCAATTGTGTGGTCAGCATCAATGGCGTAGAAGTGGGTCCACCACCGTTTCCCCAGCAGATCGTCGCCGGGACCCACACCTTCAGCTTCGATTGGGGCGCGATCGGGGGCGGGGTTCGCGACATCACGGTGCGCGTCACCCGAAACGGACAGCAGGTCTTCGGGACCCCCGAGCAGATCTTCGAAGCCTCGGAGGAAGTCCGATGAGACGAGCGCTGTTGACGGTACTGGCTCTCGGGTTTTTCTCCGTCGCTGCTCCTGCTCAGCAGCAGAACCCGGAGGCGGCGCTGCGTCTGCTCGCTGACGGCGAGCTGCTCGAGCAGCAGGGCGACATGGCGGCGGCCCTGCGCAACTACGAGCTTCTCGTGCAGCAGTTCCCCAGCGCAGGCGTAGCCGACGATGCCTTGTTGCGCGCCGCCGAAGGATACTGGAGCCTCAGAGACCGACCGGCAGCAGAGGCCGCCATCGGTCGTCTGCAAGACGATTACCCCCGATCGGTGGGGGCTGCGGGCGCTTTCGTGCTCGAGGGCAACATCCGCATGGCGACGTCGGTGGGCGCGGCGGATCTGGTGGCGGCGCGTGAGTCGTTCCGCAACGTCGTGTTGCTGTACGGCAGAGCCGACTTTCCCGGCCTCGCCTGGCGTGCGCAGGCTCTCGTCCGCGCCGGCGAAGCCAGCGTGTTGCTCGGTGAGCCCGACGACGCTGCGGCGCTTTTTCTTTCGGCCATCGAGGATGAGCCACACTCATTTTGGACCGCTCCGGCGAGGCTCTACCTGGCCGAGGTGCTGATGCGGACCGGGCAATGGGAGCCGGCGGCCGAGATTCTGCAGCGCATTATCAACGAGAGTGATCGGTCAGACGCCCGCGCCGACACCGACCCGACCATCGCCGGCAAGGCGCGCCGCCGGCTCGAGCTCGGGTACCGGCTGCTGATGCGGCCGGCGCTGTCACAGCCGCCGTGGACCACGGCCCGACGGCTGAGCGTCACCGGTCCGCGGCTGGATGAACCGATCGGCATCGACGCGTCCGAGGACAACCGCGTGGTGATCGTCGATCCGGGTGTGCCGGTCATCGCCGTGCTCGAGGCCGATGGCACCCTCTCGAATCGCGTCCGGTCAACCGACGCCTCCCACCCCTGGTGGGGCAGGGACGGCTTTCCTTACGTCGCCACCCGGCGATCGGTTCTCGACCTGCTGTTGCAGACGCGACAGACTTTCTTCGTCCCCGAGAACAACGAAGACAAGCCGGTGCGCGACATCATCGCCTTGGCGCGCGGCATCCACCGCCAGTGGATCGTTGTCGACTCCGACCGCAAGGACGTGCTGTTGTTCGACGAGAACGCCAACTACACGGAGGTGTTGGTTGAGGGCAACTACGACCCCGTCGACGTGACCGTCGACTACCTGGGGAACTTCTATGTGCTTGACCGCAGAAACGACAACGTCGTCCGTTTCAGTGCCGACGGCACCGGCCGGCAGCAGATCATCCAGCGCGACTGGCGTCGCCCGGCGGCGATTACGGTCGATGGGCTCGGCAACCTCTACGTGCTCGACCGCGACGCCAAGCAGATTCATATCTTCGATCCGCGGGGGGAGCTTCTCTGGCAGCTCGGCCCGCAGCTACCGGGCGGGATCGAGCTGCGAAGCCCGCGGGATCTGGGGGTGGACGGCAGCGGTCGGATCTATATCGCCGACCGGGACCTGAAAGCGTTCCTGGTGCTGGAGTAGCCCGATGACGCGATCGACCGCCTGTTTGCTGCTCTTGTCTCTCGCCGCGACGCTGTCGCTGGAGGCCGCGCCAGTGCAGCAGCCCGACGCCGAGATGCAGCGTCTCGCGGCTGACTTCGCGGGCGCCGAAGCGGCGTTCAATTCGATCGATCAGCTCGATTCGATCGCCATGTTCAGCCGCATCATCACGGTTCTCGAGCGTCGCCTCGCGGTCGACGGCGACGATTCAACCGCCCGCGCTACCCTCGTCAGCAGCCTGACCTACCGGGCGCGGGCAAACTTCAACGTTGGCAACAACGTCCAAGCCGAGGCGGACGTTCGCGCCCTGATCAGGGCGAATCCGGCGGTGACGCTCGAACGGCAGGTGATGTCCCCTCGATTTGTCCAGCTCTTCGATTCGACCCACACCGACATGGTGGGCTATTTCGAGTTCGCCGTCAGCCCCGCCGACGCCGAGATCCGCATCGACGGCAGGCTGCTGGAGCCCGAGGTTGTCAGCTATGCCGTGGTCGCCGGTACCCACGCGGTGGTTGTGGAGCGGCCTGGATTTCAGCCGCTACAGGACGACGTCGACGTCGCGGCGGGCGGCAACGTTCTCGTTGACCATGTGCTCGTCCGGCTGAGCGCCGTGTTGGAAGTCCTCACCCGGCCCGCCGGGGCGACGGTTCTAGTGGACGGGCAGCCGATGGGGATAACCAAGGGCGTGGCGCCGCCCGGTTTCGTGCCGACCGGGGCTGCGGCGCTGTACCCAGCCTCCGACTTTTCGGGGGCGGTCGTGGTCGAAGGCCTGCAACCGGGCCGCCATACTCTGGAGGTTTCGATGGACGGATTCCGCCCGCGTCGGTCCGACATCCAGGTGGCTGACCTGGTTGATTATCGGAGCGCCGTTGTCCTCGAAGAGACCGCCGGGGTCGTTGTCCTCGAAGGCTTGACCACCGACGCCGAAGTTACCGTCGACGGAGTGGTGGTGACGCCGCAATGGCCCGCCGCCGGCAGCGAATCGGCGCAGCTGTCGCTTGCCCCCGGGAGCCACGTGATCGAGGTTTCGCGCGGTACGGCGGGTGTCTTTGCAACCTCGGTCGATGTCATCGATCAACAAACCCACCTGGTGTCCGTTCGGTTGCGCCCTGGGCTCGCGTTTCTCGGTGTTCTCGGCGGTGACGAGCGCGGCGTGCGTGACCTTACCAGCCTGCTCACCGGCACGCTGGGCGCGATCGACAATTGGACCATTCTGGATCGAACCTGGGCGGCGCCGCTGTTCGGCGAAGTCGGCCTGACCCCCGAGGTGTTGCGGGCCGCCGCCGAGAGCGTCACCGGCTCGCCGGACTGGCCCGCCGTGCAGGCCGCCCTCGACGCCGAGGCGCCCGGCTCGGTGTACATGCTCGGCGTGCTCAACGACGACCTGCTCGCGACCTACGCGGACCTCTGGATTTGGCCCGCGGCGCCGGGGCCGGCGCAGCCGGATCGAGTCAGGGTAGGGGTCGACAGCGCTGCGGATGTGGCGGCGCTGGCCGGTGGCTTTCAAGCCTCGACGCTTCTGGCGGGGAGCTGGTTCGGGGCCATAATGGTGGACGTGGGTGACACGGTCACCGTCACCTCGGTGAGCGTCGGTGGGCCAGCGGAGGCTGCCGGCCTGCTGGTCGGCGACCGGGTCGTGTCCATCGGCGGCGGGATCGTGGACGGCGCGGCCGCGGCCCGTAGCGTCATCGACAACACTGCGCCGGGTACGGCGCTCGCGGTCCAGGTTCAGCGTGGCGCCGCCACCCAGATCGTCGAGGTGACGCTGGGATCTTCGCCGCGGGTCATCTCGCCCGCGGATCCGAGACTGGTCTACTCGGTTATCTCCGCATCGCTCGCGGCCGAGCTCGCCGACGGATCGAGCGGGGCGCCGAGTTGGGTCGTTGCGCTCAACCAAGCGGCGGTGCTGATGCACGCAGGGATCTGGGAAGACACCGTCCGCACGCTCCGCGCCATCGAGGATGCACCCACCGGCGCCGGCGTCGGGCAGGCTACCGTCGAGTACTGGTTGGGTATCGCGTTGACGGCCTTGGGCCCGAACTACCGCGACACCGCCATCCAGGCCTTTCGGCGGGCGGCGGCTGATCCCGACGCTCGCCTTTTCCACAACGACGGTCCGTGGGTTGCTCCGCGGGCGACAGCACGCCTGACGGAGTTGGGAGGCCGTTGACGGCTTCACAACCCGTTGAGACATTCGGGCTGGGGCGCGGGTCTGCCGGCCGATCCGTCAGTCGGGGAAGGTCAGGGTAAAGCCGGCGTACACGAGCCGCGGCGCCCCGTAGGCGAGCACCGGAGCGCGTCGGATCGCGACCGCCTCGTTGAACATGTTTTGGATCCGGATCGTGAACTGCGCCGCATCGATGATCGGGATCTCGAACGCCGCATCGACAAGCACCGCCGCCGCCAGCGGCAGCAGGTTGAGATCGTCCTCGAACTGCTCGCCCATGGCTCGCACCGACAGACTACCGGCCCAACCCGGCGCGGAGCGGTACCAGACCGTCGCCCGGGCGCGGTAGGTGGGCACCTGGGGCAACCGATTGCCGACGGTGGTGGCCGGGTCGGTTCCGGGGATCGCCTCGCGGATGAAGGAATCGAGCCGGGCGTAGGCGGCGGTGATCGTCCAGCGCTCGGCGAAGTCGAGGCGGCCGTTGATCTCGACGCCGCGCGCGGTTGCGGCGCCGAGGTTCTCGCGCCGACGCCGGATGAAGGTGGGAGAAACGCTCACCGTGGCGTTGATAATGGCGTCGTCGAGGTTGTTCCAGTAGAAAGTACCGTCGACACTGAGCGTCGCCGAGGATGCGCCGATCGGACCGCTCCAGCCGCCGCCGGCCTCGGCGCCCCAGAGACGTTCTTCGATGAGGTCCGGATTGGGCGAGGTCGCGACATTGCCGACCCGGAACTGGCGGTAGAGCTCGTTGAGCGTCGGAGCACGGAAGGCGCCGTACCCCGCCCCTCTCAATGTCACGCCGCCTGCCGAGCGCCAGGAGACGCCGGCGCGCGGTGACACGGCGTTGGCGCTGCGCGGATCCCCGTCGGCGTCCTGCGGTTCGTTGTGCCATGCATCGACCCGCAATCCCCCGCTTACCGACAGGTTGGCCGACGCCTGCCAGTCGATGGCGCCGAAGCCGCCGCCGGAGTTCTGGATCCCGCCGGGCGTTCGGGTGGAGCTGTTGAAGACAACGAATTCCTTGCTCTGTCCGTCGACGCGCCGCCAGTCACCGCCGTAGCTGACCTTGCCGCTCGTCCCGCCGAACGACGACCAGCCGTATCCGCCGGCGCCGAAGTCGGTGGCCGGTACGCGCTGCAGCAACACCTGCCGCTCGCTATTGCGGTCGGCGGCTACGCTGCTGAAATCGCTCTCGAACACCTGGCTGCGAGCCAGGCCGTATACATTCCAGCCCTGGTTGCCGCTTGCGGTGACGCCGTTCCACGCCGCACTCACGCCGCTGTAACTGGTGTTGTTGTTTTGCAGAGCGGTTCCGTTGCCGCGTATCTCGCGTAGCCCGTCAACGTTGATCGTCAGGCCGCCGAAGTCGAACCGCAGCCGGGCGGCCTGGTTGTTGGATGAGATCGGCTCGTCGACGCTACCGCGCTCCTCCGGGGCCGTCTGGATGTAACCGGCGGTGTTGAATAGCTGGGCGCTCGCAAACACCGAGCCGCCGTCGAACGCTCCACCGGCTGCGACGCCGAAGCGAACCGTCGACTCGTTGCCGGCGAGGAGCTGCATCTGTAGGTTGGTTTCTGCTTGCCGGCGGGTCACGAATTGCAGCACCCCGCCGAGCGCCTGGTTGCCGTAGGGGGCCGAGCCGCCGCCGAGCGCCACCTCGACCCTCTCGATCGCCAGTAGCGGCACCCGATCCCAGTACACCCAGCCGCCGAACGGATCGTTCATCGGGATCCCATCGACGAGCACCAAGGTACGGCTCACACCGCTCGGGGCGATGCCGCGCAGATTGAGCCCCTGGGCGGTCGGATGCGAGTCGCGGCTCGAGGTACGGCGGAACAAGCTCACCGCCGGTGACGACCGCAACGCCTCGTCAATGACGATCGCCGCCGCCTGCATTAGATCCCGAGCCTCCCAGGTTGTTGCCGCGACCGGAAGGTCCGACAGCCGCACCGGCAGCCGGGTAGCGCTCACCGTGATGATCTCGACACGACGCTGCTCCTCAGCGGCCTGCCGCGTCGCGGCGCTCTGCGGCGTCGCGGCGCTCTGCGGCCCAGGTGCGGCGATGGTGATCGCCGGCAGCATGACGCCCAACACGGTCACAGCAATCGTTGCCAGTCTGCAAGATCGTTGGTTCATGGCGACAAATGCTAGCAGACAGTGGTGGAAGCGGGGTAGGTCTGGCAAGTGGGACCTAGGGGCGAGGGAGGATCTGAGCCATCCGCCGGACATCGACGTTGCCGCCCGACAGGATGACGGCGATCCGCGCTCCCGGGTCGACCGGGATTCTCCCGTTCATCAGCGCCGCCATCGCCGCCGCCCCGGCGGGCTCCACAAGCAGCTTCAGGCGCTCGAGGAGCATCGCCATGGCGGCGCGGATCTCGACGTCGGCGACCGTCACCACACGCTCGACGGCACGCTCGACGATGGCCAGGTTGAGCTCCCCGACGAAGGGTGGCGCGAGCCCATCGGCGATGGTGTCGAGATCCTCGAGCCGGACCACCGCTCCAGCGTCCAAGGCCGACGTCATGGTCGCGGCGCCTTCCGGTTCGACCCCGAAGACCCGGGTCTGCGGAGACAGCGCTTCGAAGGCCGTCACCACCCCCGAGATGAGCCCGCCGCCGCCGACCCCGACCACAACCGCGTCAAAGGGGGCATCGGCACCCTCGACGATCTCGAGGCCGACCGTGCCGTGGCCGGCGATCAACATCGGGTCGTCGAACGGGTGCACCAGCGTCAGGTCACGCTCCTGCTGCAGTTCCCGCAGCTTCTCGAAGGCGGCGTGAACGTCGCCGTGCAGCACGCATTCGGCGCCGTAGCCGCGTGTCGCCTCCACCTTGCTGGCGACAGCGGTCTCCGGCATGACGACGAGGGCCTCGATGCCGAGGCGGGCGGCAGCATAGGCGACCCCCTGGGCGTGGTTGCCGGCGGAGATCGTGATGACCCCCCGAGCGGCAGTCTCGGGATCGAGTGTGGCGATCCGGTTCACGGCGCCGCGAGGCTTGAAAGACCCGGTTTTCTGCAGGTTCTCGCACTTGAACGACAGCTCGTAACCGGTCAGCTCGGAGAGGCTACGCGAGCTGAGCAGAGGAGTGTAATGCAGGTGCGGCGCGATTCGTTCGGCGGCGGCGCGAATATCGTCGATGGTGGGTGCGATGGTGTCGCCCATGGCCGCGACACTAGCCTGGATATCTCAACGGGTCACATCTTGCGCGGGCGCGATGGCGCGCGAGTATTGCGTTGCGCTTGCTTCACAATTCGGTTGAGATATCCAGGCTGCGAGGGCCGTGTGGGTGCGGGGTCAGAACCCGCACCCGGCTTGATGTACTATCCGACTGCCGCGCCAGCGGACTGGCGCGCGGCTTCCGTAACGAATTCTCACGGAGGAACGAGCAATGCTGGCTGACCTGTTCAAGACCCCGGGGAAGGGCGTCGCCGAGCAGTTGACCTACTGGGCCCACACCTACTTGCCGGGCCGCTGGCGCAAGGCCACCGACGAGGTGATCGTCCGGATCAGCGAGCACAGCGTAACCTACGGCATTTCTTCGCCATCCGTCGACCGTCGTCGGGCCTACCAGGTGGCGCGCATGATGGTCCCTAACCGTCACGGTGAGCACCTCGCCGACCTGACCCCCGATGCCTACAACAGGTTCAGCCCGACGTGCTGTGCCAAGAGCCACTCCGGCAAGAAGAAGATCGCGCCGCCGGCCGAGCGCGCCGCCCAGTACATCGCCCACCCGCAGACGCTCGCCTACCTGTTGACACCTCCCGGCCTCTCGCGACTCGGCCTCGGGGGGTCGGCGCCCGGCACCATCTGCGGCGTGCCGATCGACGAAGCAACCCCGCCGGCGGGCGTCATCGCCTCCGATTTGAAGGAGGTACTAGGGGGAAAGGGCTCTGCCGCCGTCGACGCCTACGCCAAGATCGTTGCCAAGCTCCACGCCGGCCCGCCAAAGCAGGAAGAAGAGCCCGCCGCTGCGTAGCCGGCCGCGGTGAAGGAGCTGCGCAATGGCTCGTCAAAAACCACCGCTGATCCAGCCGGCTGCCGATCCAGTGCTGCCCGATCCGGACGTGATCTCGGGCCGTGAGCCGACCGTGCAGGTGCAACTGCAGCGCATCCCGGTTACCCAAGCCCTGGGCGAGACGTCGTTTATTCCGGTGTGCGAGCCGTCGCTCGACGGCAACGAGCTCGAGTATGTCACCGAGGCAATCCGCACCAACTGGATCTCGTCTGCCGGCCGCTATATCCCTGAGTTCGAGGAGAAGTTCGCCGCTGCCTGCGACGCCGAGTACGGTGTGGCGTGTACCAACGGCACCGCGGCGCTGCACCTGACCATGGCGGTGCTGGGCCTCGAGCCCGGTGACGAGGTAATCCTGCCGACGTTCACGATGATCGCGACGCCCAACTGTGTGCGCTACACGGGCGCCACGCCGGTGTTGGTCGACAGCGAGACCACCACCTGGAACTTCGATCTCAACCAGGTCGAGGACGCCATCGGGCCCAAGACCCGAGCGATCATACCGGTGCATACCTATGGACACCCGGTCGATATGGACGCCCTCAACGAGCTCGCCGACAAGCACGGTCTCTGGGTGGTCGAGGACGCTGCCGAGGCGCACGGAGCCCGTTACAAGGGGCGACGCGTCGGCTCTCTGGGCGATGCCGCGTGTTTCTCCTTTTACGGCAACAAGATCATCACCACGGGCGAAGGCGGCATGATCACGACCAACAACGAGCAGATCGCCGAGCTGGGGCGCAACCTGCGCGATCACGCCTTCTCGACCGAGCGCCATTTCTGGCACCGCTACGTTGGCTTCAACTACCGCATGACCAATCTACAGGCCGCCGTCGGCGTGGCGCAGACCGAGAAGCTCGACGACTACGTCGCCGCCCGGCGGCACAACAGTGCCCTCTACAGCGAGCTGCTCGCCAAGATCGACGGCATCAGGACGCCACCCGAAGCCGGCGACGTCGAGAACGTCTTCTGGATGTACGGTGTCCTCGTCGACCCCGACGTCTTCGGAATGAGCCGCAACGACCTGCGCGAGGCGTTGGCCGCTCGCGGCATCGAAACGCGAACGTTCTTCATCCCCATCCACTTCCAGCCGATCTACCACGCGCAGTACGAGGGCCAGTCATTCCCCGTCGCTGAGGCTTTCTGTGCGAACGGGATGTACCTGCCGTCGGCGTCGTCGCTGACTGATTCGCAGGTGCGTTACGTCGTCGCCGCGGTGGGCGAGATCGCCTCCGCGGTGTAGCAAGTAACGGCGTGTTGAGGAACCCTCGAGGGATTCCTTCACCACGCTGCCAGGGCTGAGAGATTTCAAACCGAGAAAGGACAAGATCAATGGCCAAGCTTTCCACCAAGATGGTCGAGGAGCTCAACGCGCAGATGGGACGCGAGCTGTCGGCGGCGAATCAGTACCTGGCCATGGCAATCCATCTCGATGAGCGCAGCCTCAGGGAGCTGGCGAACTTTTTCTACGCCCAGGCCGAAGAAGAGCGCGTCCACGCGATGAAGTTTTTGCGCTACGTGCTGCAGGCGAACGAAAAGCCGGTGATTCCGGCGATTCCCGAGCCGGTCGCGGACTTCGAGTCGCTGGAGCAGATCGCCGAGATGGGTCTTGCCCAGGAGCAGGAGGTCACCCGCTGCATCCACGAGCTCGTTGACCTCGCGCTCTCGGAGAAGGACCACACCAGCAACCGTTTCCTGCAATGGTTCGTCGAAGAACAGCTCGAGGAGGAAGCGACCTTCAGCGAGCTGCTCGATGTGGTCCGCCAGTCGGAAAACCTCCTGCTGGTCGAGCAGTACGTCTTCCGCCAGAAGCCTGGCGTCGACATGGGGGGCGAGTAGGGACCCGATCCCCGCGCCGTGACCCGATGAGATATGCGGGCTAGGAGTGTTCTCCTGCGCTCCCCGCGTCCGCAAGGCCAGCGAGCCGGTCGAGCTCCGCGCCCAGCCGCGCCTCATCCCAGCCGAGCATCTCGCCGACGGCCTGTCCCGTCCTCTCCAAGGTCCGCGGATCGTCGCCCCAGTCGCCGCGCCGCAATAGCAGGTCGTCGAGGTGGACGACCGCTTCGTCGTCGGCGAAGCGGCGGACCGCCTCGGCAAGGTCGTTGGTGGCGTCTCCCTCCGCCGCCGCACCGATTGCCGGGATCTCTCGACCCTGCGGCCGCCCGGTCTCTTCGCCGATCTCGCCGAGCCCCGCAAAGGCACGGCGCAGGGTCTTCTCGGCGACGTCGCGGGCGGTCGTGTACTTGACCCCGGAAACGCTGAACAGACCCCTGGCGCCGCCGTTGGCGCCATGATCGTGGATCAAGGGCTTCGAGGTCAGCTCGGTGGAGCCTTGCTTGGTGGCAGGGAGCAAACCGGAGTACACGCGAATCACTTGATCGCGGTGCAGATCCAATCCCGGGACGGCGGCGTTCATGTCGTTGATCGCGGTGTCGATTTGCTGCCGGGAAGGCGTCGCCGTCTCCGTGCCCTTGGCACACGGAACATGGGCGGTCCCGGCGTACGTTCGACCGTTTCGCGGGTACAGGAACCAGGTGTGGGCCCCCGGCCCGGGGGCCGAAACAGCGATGGCGACCTCCGCCGGCGGCGCCCGGTCGAACAGCAAGTTGAACGCTAGCGAAGGTCGAAACAGCTCTTCCATCGGCTGGTCGAAAGCGCCCGCCACCCGCCCGCTCCACGGCCCGGCGCAGTTCACCACGATCGCTGCGTCGAACAGCAGCGTTGCGCCGTCAACGCCATCGGTGGCTTCGATGCCGACCACGCGGCCGGCCTCGACCCGCAGGCGTGTCGCCTCGACGTAGTTGAGGCAGCGGGCGCCGTAAGCACTCGCCCATCTCAGGGTCTCGATCAGCAGACGCTGCGAATCGGTCATCACGGCGTCGTACCATAGCGCGCCGCCGCGCAGGCCCTCCTCGCGGACCCGGGGAAACAGCGACCGGGTCTCGAGCGCCGTCATCACGCCGCCGGATTCGATCCGCCGGTCGGCGCGCACCTCGTCGTTGCGATCCCGTGACAGCAGGTGATTCGCCAGCAGCGCGACACGCAGCACGCTCGGTCGCCGCGCCCCCTGACCGTAGAGAGGCATCAGGCAGGTCAGGGGCTCGACCCGGTCGGGGAAGTGGCGCAGAAACCAGCTGCGTTCCCGCACCGATGTGCGAAAGCGGTTCAGGTCAAAGTGCTGCAGGTAGCGCAAGCCGCCGTGGACGATGCGATGGCTGTTCCAGCTCGTTGCGCCGCCGTAATCGTCGCGCTCCAGCAACAGCGGACGCAGCCCGCGGCGTGCCGCTTCCAGCGCGGTCATGGCGCCGTAGATGCCGCCGCCGACGATAATCAGATCGTGCGCTTCGGCGGCGGCGGCGCTCGGGTCGCGGCGCAGCGTGTCCATCGTTAGATGAGCCCCTGCTCGCGGTACCAGGCGGCGGTTCGTGCCAACCCGTCGGCGAGCTCGACGGACGGCTCATAGCCGAGGAGACGGCGTGCCTTGGAGATGTCGAAGGCGCGATCCTTCTTGAAAAACTCGACCCGGCGCGGGTACAGCGGCGGGTTGACGCCAATCGCCCGACACGCCTTCTCGCACACCACCGATGCCCAATACACGGGGGCGTACGGCAGCCGCAGCCGCGGAGGCCGGGTGCCGACGGCGTCGGCGATGGCCGCGACCAGCTCGCGGAGCGTCGTGTAGCTGGCTCCCGCCAGAGTGAAGACCTCGCCCACGGCTTCCGGTCGACGGCCGGCCCGGACGATGCCGTCGACCAGGTCGTCGATGAAGGTCAGGTGGTAGAGCACGTCGCCGCTGCCGATCATGACGAACCGACCGCGGCTGATCGGCCGAAACAGCTTCAGGAAACGGGTATCGCCCGGGCCGTAGATGCCGGCCGGTCGCACGACGCTCACCGGGGCACCCTTCCGAGCGTACTCCAGCGCCTGCTGCTCGCCCTCCACCTTGCTCTGCTGGTAGTGGTCGCCGGGGGCGTAGCGATACTCCTCGTCGGCGGGCGGCTCCTCGATATCGCCCTGTACGCCGACCGTCGAGCAGTGAACGAAACGCTCGACGCCGGAGCGTTCGGCCGCTTCGAGCAGGTTGCGTGTTGCGCCGACGTTGACGCGGCGGAACTCGTCAACGTCGACGTGCTCGACGCGAAAGGCGGCGGCGATGTGGTACACGGTTCCGAAGCCGGCCAGCGCCGCCCCCACCTGCTCGGCATCACAGATGTCCACTTCGCGGCAGTCGATGCCGAGCTCGTCGAGGCTGGAGAGGTCGCTCGTCGGTCGCACCCATGCATCGACCGATTCGCCGTCGGCGACGAGCCGACGGCAAAGGTTGAGACCGGTGAATCCGGTCGCGCCGGTGACCAGAGTCCGGCTCATCGGCGACTCCGCGCGCCCACCGCCGGTGGCGACCAGGGTCCCGCGACCCCAGTCGGTCCGGTCTCTCCGGTTCGCTTCACGACGGGCACCAGCGACGACGCCAATCTTGGAAAACCAGCAGGGCCCAGAGGACATGGCTGTGGTTTTCCCTCCCGGCGAGATGCTCTGCCTTCAGTCGCTCGACTTCGGCCGCTACGAAGAGGCCTTCCGTCTCGAGCCGCCGGCGCGACAGCAAGTCTTCCATCAACGGCCGGAACTCGTTGCTGAGCCAGTTCTTGATCGGGATGCTGAAGCCTTGCTTGGCGCGATAAACACAGTCGTCGGGGACGTGGCGCGCCGCGACCCGTTTGAGGAGGACCTTGGTTTGCCGCCCCTTTACCTTGAGCTCTTCCGGAACGTTGAACGCCATCTCCACCAGCTCGTGATCGAGGTAGGGGACGCGGGCCTCGAGCGAGCAGGCCATCGACATGCGGTCCACTTTCACCAAGATGTTGTCGCTGAGGTAGCTTTTCATGTCGATGTACAGGCCGGTGTCGAGCTCGCCACGTTTTCCGGCGCGGCGTTTCAAGCCGATGATATGGGCGCCGATCGGCGTCGTGCATTGCTCGCGGGCCTCCGGTGTCAGCAGCCGTTCGAGCATGTCGACGCCGGCAAACAGGCGCCAGCGCGCGTGTCCGAGCTCGTTGTCGTTCTCGAGCCCCTCGACGAAACGTCGCGCCATGTTGACCCAGCCTTTCTTTTCCGGCCGCGGCCTCAGCGCGCGGATCATCGGGTGGACGAGGCCGCGCCGCAGGGGACCGGGAATCATCGACCAGCGCCGTGCCATCAGTTGAGCGACGTAGGTCTCGTAGCCGCCGAACAGCTCGTCGCCGCCGTCTCCGGAAAGGGCGACCTTGACGTGGCGACGTGCTAGACGCGAGACCAGGTAGGTCGGGAAGATCGAGAAATCGCCGATCGGATCGTCCATGAAGTACATCAGATGCTCGAAGAGCTCGACGACATCGGGGCGAATGACCTCGTCCGCGTGATCGGCCCCGAGGTGCTCGGCGACGCGGCGGGCCCAGCTCAGCTCGTTGTAGCTCGGGTCGTCGAAGCCGATGCTGAAGGTCCGTGCCTCGCCCATCCCGGCGACCAGCAACGAGCTGTCGACGCCGCCGCTCAGGAAGGCGCCGAGCGGCACGTCGGCGACGAGCTGGCGTTGAACGCACTCGCGCACCTTGGCATCGATGGCCTCTTCCCACTCCGCCGAGCTGCAGGGGGCGCCGCCCGCGACCGCCGGCAGGTCCCACCAGACACGCGGCTCGACCACTGCCCTACCGGCAAGATCGACCTCGATCAGGGCGCCGGCCTCGAGCTTGTGGACACCGTTCAGCAGCGTCTGGCTGCCGGGGACGTACTCCCAGGCGAGGAACTGCGCCAGCCCGTCGATGTCGAGGCCGGCATCTACGAGCCCGGAGGCCAGCAGCGCCTTGATCTCCGATCCGAACACCAGGTGATCGCCGCGTACCGCGTAGTAGAGGGGTTTGACGCCGATGCGGTCACGGACGAGCACGAAGCGCCGGCGGGCGCTGTCGTGCAGTGCGATCGCGAACATGCCGTTGAGGTGAGCGGCGAAACCCGCGCCCCACTCTTCCCAGCCGTGGACGATGACCTCGGTGTCGGCCGCCGTCGCGAAATGGTGCCCCAGCCCCTCGAGCTCGGCGCGAAGCTCGCGGAAGTTGTAGATCTCGCCGTTGTAGACGGTTCGTACGGTGCGGTCTTCGTTGAAGATCGGCTGGTTGCCGCCCTCCACGTCGATGATCGACAGGCGCTGCATGCCCAGGCCGATGCCGTCGCGCAGATGGACCACCGAATCATCGGGCCCGCGATGCTCGATGCAGGCGCACATCCGTGCCACCTGCTGCTCGTCGACCGGCGCCCCGGGCGCCAGCCCCGCGATACCGGCGATACCGCACATCAGCGCGCCACCAGGTCGAACAGGCGACGCATCTTGTGCCGATAGGCTGCCGGGGAGTAGCGCTCGTCATAGAGGGCGCGGGCGTTGGCGACCCGCCGTTCGATGGCTTCGCCACCCTGGAGAGCGGCGACGAGTCCCCCTGCCATCGCGTCGGGCTCGGGGTCGACCAGGATGCAGTTGTCGTCGCTCAGCACCTGGGTGTGTGAGCCGATGCGGGTCGCCACCAGCGGCACACCGCTGGCGAGGTGCTCGTAGATCTTCAGCGGCGTGTTGGACCCGATGGTGCGCGGCGAGGTCAGCACCGATGCTTCGCGGGTGGCGCGTTGCGCCAGCTCGCGCGAAACCTGGCCGGCGAAGCGGCAATGCTCGCCGATGCCCAGCTCCCTGGCTTCGTTGTGATGCTCACGGACCTGCTCCGGCCGGCCCCCGAGCAACAGAAGAAACGCGTCCGGCGCCTTCGATCGAGCCGTCGCGAAGGCCCGCAGCAACAGGCCGATGCCCTGATAGCTCTCGAACGTCCCGGCGTACAGGATTACCGGCCGCGAGCCGTCCAGCAGGTACAGCCACTGATCGTCGGCGACCGGCGCGTCGACGTGATGATCGAGCCGCAGTGGGTCGAATAGCGAGTTTTCGATCAAGAAATGCGCTTGCGGATCGCGGACCCGCGGAATGGCGTACGCGGCCAGAGCGGGAGAGATCGTGATGACACCGTCCGCGTTGGCGAGGCAGCCGTCCTCGAGGCGGCGGAATGAGCCGATCAGCAGCTTCGAGCTCGTGAAGCTGAAGTTGACGAGCTGCTGCGAGAGGATCGAGTGCATGTCGTAGATAAGCCGGAAACGGAACACCGGCTTGAGGAAGCGACAAAAGAAAACCGCCTCCTCGTGGGCGTGCACGACATCGTAACGGTGCCGGATCATCAAGCCGATGGCCCACAGGACGATGAACACGTCCAGGAACGCCTTCAGGAGCGAGGGGCCCACTTTGGCGCTACCGAGCCAGCGAAACGGTGGGATACGGACGATTCGGACGCCTGGAATGTCGACGCCGACACCCTGCCCGTAGGTCAACAGGTCGACCTCGTAGCCCATCTCCGCCGTTACCAGCGTCCGGTAGTAGACGCTCAACGGGGTGCCGCGTGCGGTAAAAAATGGCTGCGGGGCGATAGCCAGCACCTTCACGACGACGCCGTCTCAGACCGATCCGAGCGCTTGAGCCACTGCATCGCGACCTGGTCGCGGATGAAACTTCCGAGGCTCTCGTAGCGGCCGAAGGTTTCCGGCTGATCGCTGCTCGCGCGTAGCCCGTCAAGCACGGCGCGGGCGGGATGATCGGTGTCGAATTCAACGCTCAACCGGAAGCCGCAGCGGCCGACCTTGTCGGCCTGGCCGGGGAGGGGAAGCGGGTCGCTGCCCGGAAGGACGAACACCCGGTGCTCCGCCGCCCGGGCGAACATCGGTGGGCGTCGGGAGAGTTGCGGGCGGCCGGCGTTGTCGCCCAGAAACCACGCGCCCGCGGCATCACCGGCGTCGATCAGTTCGGCGACCATACGGCCGCGCTGAGACCACCACTTGCCGAATCCCCACGGTACCACCGGAATACCTCCGGCTTCGATGACCGCGTCGCGTGCTTGCCGGAGCCCCATCCCATCGGGCAACGGCGCCCGGCACCCCAACGCCAAGACCTCCAGACCCTCGCCGGTTACCAGTTGGCGGCCGGCGATGACCAGCAGCGGCTGATCGGGTGCCGACGAGCGCACCGCCCACAAGGAGTTGTCCTCCTCTGTTTGTCGAAACCACCAACCATCGGGCGGTGTGCCGCTGGGAAGGCTCGTCGACGCCTGGCCGGCGAAGCCCTCAAAGGCGTCAACGCCGTGGCTCTCGGTGAGCATGAGGCCGGAGCAAGCCGATCCGTCGAGGCCGAGTTGCTTGCGTCCGGCCCGCAGGTTGGCGGCGGCGGCGGCGAAGAACGCAGCCTTCGAAAAATCGCGATGGTAGTGGACGTGCGCGTCGAGAAGAACCTCGGCGTGGGCTGCAGTCATACGGCCTCGTGCGAACGGTGGCTGGTCTAGCCCGGACATCTCAACGGGCTGACACCCTGTTAGGGCGGTCGAAGTCCGGGGTGGGCACGATGCCGGTCGCAACCGGCGAATCGTCAGGCAATTCCGCCTAGCGTATTGTACCGTAGCAATCTCTGGAGGAGGCCTTACGGGTCCGGCATCCGGGGTGCTGGCGGCGAATTCATCGAGGGGACCCCTGATTCCGACCAACCTGACATTCTCCGGCGAGCCGTCCATGATCTGGCTGATCGGGCTCGCTCTGGTGTTCCGTATCGCGGCGGCCGCGGCTCGCGGCGGCGATGCCCCGCTCGGCCGCCTCCTCGGCTGGTCGCTGAGCGCTTGCGCGGCCTGGCTGGCGGCAGCCGCGGTCGGGGCGTTCTCGCCGATCGGCCTGGCGCTTCTTGCCGGGGTGATCTTCTCGTTCATCGACCACTTCGAGCGCCGACTGCTGGTTCAGGCGACGGGCGACACGTTCGTCGTCGTGGCGTGCGGGCTCACCTCGATGCCGAGGCTGACCGTCGCGACCATGGTGGCCACCGCCGCGGCGGTGATCGTCGCCGGCGTCATGATCGATCGCGCCCTGGCCCCCTTGGCCGGACGGGCAACCCCGCTCACCGGAGGCCTCCGTGTCGTCGCCGTCATGCTGCCGCTGTTGCTGTGGATCGGCCATGGCCAAGCCTTTCCGGAGGCGCGTGCCGAGTTCATGCGGGAGAAATACCCCCAGCTGGTACCGGCGTTCGGTTCTTTCTTCGCCGTCGCCGGCGGCGACGTCGGCGAACCAGTGGAGCTCGACACCGGCGCCATCGGCTGGCTGACACTGCCGCCCGGGCCGCCCCCATACCGACCGGCGTTGTTCTTCCACGGCAGCCACGAGGAAGGCGCCTATCAGCGCGGCGGCCTGTTTGTCCGCCGAACCCTGGTCAGTCTCGGGTTCGCCGTGCTGGCGATCGACGAGCGCGGATACGGTGCCAGCCCGCGACCGCAATCGCTCGACGAAACCGATTCGTGGGATCCGCTACCCTCCTCGCTGGCGGCAGCGCGCTACCTGGAATCGTTGCCCGGCGTCGAGGGCAGCGTGCTGGCGGTGGGCCACTCGATGGGAGCGACGCGGGTGTTGCGGTTTCTCGGTGGCTGGCCGGGGGCGTCGGCCGGGATCATCATGGGGGCGACGATCATGCCGCCGGCGTCCGAGAACGAGCGCTTCTACACCGCATTCCTCGACGACTACGATCTCGAGGAGTCCGGCCTCGACCCTGCCTTCGTCCTCGATGTTCGGACCCGGTACTTCAACAACGACGAATCGGCGGCGGCGCTTCCCGGGGGCCACGCTCCGATTCTGTTCATGCGCTTTGCCTTCGACTACAGCAACATCATCGAGGGTCGGGATGAGCTGTACGCCATGATCCCGCGGAGGAAAGTGTCCTGGGAGCTGCGCGCTGATCACCAGTTCGGATCCAGCCGCGTGCGGGGGGTGCTGACCGCGGATTGGCGCACGATGCGTTCGATGCAGCGCGCCCTGGGGCGCTTCGTCGATGGGTTCAACCCGACCACCGGAGCGCCGATGCGGACCGCGCCGCGCCGTTAGCATCTTTGGGTTCTTACCTCGACGTTTCTGGTCCTGAGCGGCGTTCGGACGGGTAGGGCGGCGCCCTCAAAGCAGCCGCTTGACCAGGGTCCAGTAGGCGGCGAGTATGCCGTTGACGGCCACCCCGACCCAGGCCAGCTTCCGGGACGAGAGCGGCCCGCCGCCGGAGAAGCCGCTGGCGTCGAGGTAGGCGGCGTCGGAGGCGCGGCGGGCTCGTTGAATCGTGCGACGGGTTGCCTTCAGCTCGGCGCGACCGCGCCAGATGAGCCGGATGCAGCGGAGTTGCACGCTCGTCAGACCCTTGATCGCGAAGAGCACCGTGAGCGCCGCCTCGAACGGCAGCAGCAGCGGGGCGAGCAGGAACAGCGTTCGAGCCGAGTACAACGTCAGGATGAAGCGGTAGCGGTTGTGGATCTGGCCCTCGGCGCGGCCGAAACCGTGCGCCGGTACCGGGTGATAACCGAGGGCGTCGGACGCGTGCAGCGAGTGCAGCCCGGCGATGGTGCCGCGGATATAGAATTCGGCGTCGCAGCCCCAGCCGAACGGATAGACGTCGTCGAAAAGGCCGATTCGTACCGCCAATTCCCGATCGATCATGGCGATCCCGCCTGGAACGGTGGATTGCGGCTCGTCGGATGCCGGGACTTCCTGAACCGTTCGGCCGCGCTCGCTGCGACCTGACACCGCCAGGAAATGAACCCTGCCGACGTCGTTGTGGATGACGTCGGGGTTTTCGATGTACTGCATGCGCGGCGTGCAGGCGAGCACGTCGTCACCGGAGGTCATCGCCTCGAGGAGCTTGCGCGGGCAGTTGGGCTCGAGGACGAGGTCGTTGTCGCACAGCATCACGTAGCGCGTCGGGGCGTGCTCGAGCGCGTGATTGCGCACCCGCGGCAGGTTGCCGTCGTCGGCGGTGTGGTGCAGGTCGAGCTGGGGGTAGTTCTGGGCAATCCACTGGCGCGATCCGTCGGTGGAGCCGTTGTCGAGCACCATGATGTGCTTGCCCTCGTCGGGGATCTTCAAGAGGGCGTCGAGGGTCGGCTTCAGTACCTTCAGGCCGTTGAAGTTCAGCACCGCGATCGTGTACGGCGGCATACTGGTGTCGCGGCCACCGGCCGCGGATGCGGTAGTACTGCCGTTGTCCGGGGCGTCGCCGCTCAAACCCGTTTTGCTCGCGCTACGTGCTTGCGCATCCGTGTGATGCGGTACATGTCGTAGGTTTTGTCGAGGTCGACGCGGGTACGGGCATCATCGATGAAGAATTGATGCACGGTCTTGGCGCCGATGTCCTTGTACTCGAGGCCGGCATCGTCGTCGTGGATCGAACGCGGGTGGAGCAACAGGAGAGTGCCGCCGTCGTTGACCGCGCTGATGATCTTGTCGCTCAGCGCGCCGAGGTCCTCGGGGCGGGCGTACACGAGCGCCTCTTGGCAGACGACGAGATCGAAAGTACCGGGCATCGGATCGGCGATGAAGTCGAGCCGGGCCATCCTGACGTTGGGTCGGTGGGCGAGTCGCTGGCGTGCCCGCCGCAGGGCCCGCTCGGAGATGTCGACCAGCAGGAGGTCGTCGACATGGTCAGCGAGGCGGAGGGCGAGTGTTCCCTCGCCGCTGCCGATCTCGAGGGCACACTCGAATCGTCGTCCGGCGATCGCCGCGATGATGTCGTCGCGCTTTTGCTCGCCCTCCGGATCGGTGATCGTCCGATAGGGGTCTTGGTTGCGGTAAATGTGCTCGAAGTAGCCGCGCACCATCATTCGGTTGTCGCGCAGCAGACGGCGCGCCAAGCCGGTGAGGGTGTGGCTTACGGTGCCCAGGAGTCCCATGAAATTCGGGTTCTGCGGGGGGTTCGGTTCACGATTGCGGGAATTCTAACCCGGATATCTCAACGGGTTGCGAAGCGAGCGGGCGCCAGGGCGGGTGAGGAGAAGGGGCGCGCCGATTCGGGCGCGGAGGCGTACTTGTCAGTACGTCGAGCACCCGAAGCAAGCGCAACGCCGTACCCGCGCACCATCGAGCCCGCGCCGCCGTGATTCGTCGAGATATCCGCGCTAACAGGCCGTCGACACCATGAGATGCTGTGCTAACCGGATGCCCAGAGCGGTGATCGTCATGCCCGGGTTGGTGTTGCCGGAGGTTGGAAACACTGATGCGTCGCAGACGTAGAGGTTGTCGACGTCCCAGACCTTGAGGTCGGCGTCGACGACGCTGTGGGAGGGGGTGGATCCCATCCGCGCGGTCCCGCAGAAGTGCGCCGCGGCGGTCAACGCTTCGGTGATCTGGTCGCGGTCTCGGCGGTAGCTGATCTGGTAATCGTCGGCAGGGAAGGCGTCGAGCAGTAGATCGTTGAAGCGGACGATCGAGTCGATGTCGTCGGCGGAAACGTGCCAGCGGGCCCGGGCACGCCGGTATCCGTAGCGATCCTCCTGGGAGGAGAGATCGACACGGCTGGAGGCGGTCGGCGATTGCTCGGCGATGAAGAACAGATCGGCGTAACGAAACCACGCAGGTAGCGGCGATACGTAGGACAGGGCCCATTGGATGACGTTCGGATTGGTCGCGACGGTGAAGACGTCGCCGGCGCTCAGTCGCTTGCGCCGCGCCGTGATCAGGACCCGCCGAGCGCGTTCGTACTTGTCGTCGAAGCCGCGGTGCACCGAGGGCAGCAGGAAAACACTGTGGTTCGGCAGGCGGTGCTCCCGTTGCGCGGTGTCGCTCATGATCACGCCCGCCTTGATCATGCGGCCGGCAGCCAGCGGCAATGCCTGGAACAGTCTTGCGGTACGCGGCCGGCGCAGGCGCACCTGGCCCATCCCGACCATCGGGTGGTCCATCAGGTAGCGGCCGACGAGGTCTTGTTCGTTGCCGATCCCGGCGCGCTCGCCCTGGCGGGAATTGAGTAGGAGCCGGGGGGTCTCCAAGGCCCCGGCGCTGATGACGAAGACATCCGCCTCGACCAGGTACGTGCCGCCGCTCTTGTTCTTGACCAGAACCTTCTCGACCCGGGTCCCGCCGGGGTCGGTGATCAACTCGAGCGCCGGGGCATTCTGCAGGAGCAGAGGACCACCCGGCAGGCCGCACGCCTCGAGCAGGTCGGCGCGAAAGCTCTTAGGGGGGCGCGTTTGGAGGAAGTACTTGAGGGTGAAGCGATCACGGTTGAAGCGGATTGCATCGGCGTGGGCACGGTCCTCATCGACCGTGCTTTGGTCGCAAAAGAAGCCGTAGTCGTCGAGCCCGAGGAGCGCGGCGGCACCGCGGTTGGCGTCCTCGAGGTCCTGGTAGTCGATCGGCCAACCGCTTTGCGGCATCCAGTCGCGCTTGTCGAAGTCGATCGGGTCGCGCGGCGAGCACAGTCCCCGCCACGCATTGCCGGTGCCGCCCACCGAGATGTCGCGGTAGATGGCAAGCTGGAAATCCAGGCCGGTGTTTTCCAGGCCGACGTTATCGTCTTCCGCTGTGCGGCCGTCACCGTTGCCCGCCTCGACGATCACCACGTCGTCGCCTCGACGCAGCAAGCTCACCGCCAGAGCTCCGCCCCCGAGGCCGGTGCCGATGATGCAAACCCGACGCCGGATCGGCTCCGGCGGGGCGTCTACGTCCAGGTCGATGAGTCGGCCCGGCGTCGCCGGTGCGGTGATGGATGGGGCGAGATCGCCAAGTTCGTCGGCGATCCGCGCCGCGGCGGACGCCAGATCGTACTTCGGTGCGTAGCCCAGCTCCCGGGCGGCGCGGCTGGAATCGGCGTGGTAGCGGGTGGCGGTATACACGCGGCCCATGCCGTCGAAACGCTGTATGCGGTCGGCTTCGCCGTCACGGAGCACCGCCAGGTCATCGTCAAGGACGCCCGAGCCGGAACGCTTTGGCTTGCGCATGCCGAGGGCCGTGTACAGCAGCGACGCCACCGGCGGGCTGAAGGCGACCTGCATCGCGAGGTTCTTCTTGGGGTCGTCGGCAAAACGCTTGTCGGTGGGAGGCGATTGGACGGACAACCGGCTCTTTACGCCGAGGTTGCCGAGCAACTCGCTGTGGGCCTCGAAGAATTGGCGCCAGGAGACCTCGCCCGGGCCGTTGATCAGGTAGCGTGGGGGGGTCGGGGCGGCGGTGTCGATCTCGATGGTCAACGCCTGAAACACCGCCTGGCATACGTCGTCGACGTAGACGCAGTTGCAGCGTCCGGCCCCGCCCAGCGGCAGCTCGACACCCGCGCTCTTGCAGCCGATGAAAGCGTGCTCGCTCCAGCTTCCTCCCCAGCCGTAGACCACGGTCGGCTGCAGGATCACGGTGCACCTGAACCCGGCTCGCCAGTGCGCCGCCAGGGAGCGCTCGATGCGGAGCTTGGACTCGATGTACGGATCGCGATAGCGGGCCGGCCGGGTGTTTTCGTCGATCGTTCCGTCGCCGGACTGGTCGTAGACCGCGTTCGTGCTCAGGTGCACGAGGCGTGCGACGCTCCCCCCCTTGCACGCCGCGACCACGTTTTCGGTCGCTGCTACGGCGTGCGGGCGATTGCGGAAGTCGTAGGCGAGGTGAACGAACGCGTCGCAGTCGCGCACCGCGAAACGCACCGCGTACGCCATGTTGACGTCGCAGACCCGATACTCGACGCCGGGAAGCTCCTCGGTGGGCAGACTCCGCACCAGCGCCGCGACGCCGTCGAAACGCGATCCGTAGAGCTCGATGAAGCGCCGGGCGATGAAGCCGTTGGCGCCGCTGACCGCGACCCGGCCGAGCCGGTTGGCGGCATCGCCAGAAACTACGCCGTCCGGGCTGTCGCTGTGTCGGTCGCTCGTCATCGGCTGCTTGCGGAGTGCAGAAAAACCTCAGGAATTGCTGCTACGGTAGACTAGCCGCCGGCCTCAGACATGCAAATCTCGGTCTTCTGCTATCACAACTCAATCGCCGATGGGCTCGAGAAGGATCTCCGCTTCCTGGCGAAGAACGGCTACGAGACGCTCCTCGCGAGCGAGGTCGTCGATGTGCTGACGGGTGCCCGGCCGGCCCCCGACAAGGCCGTCGCCCTGACCTTTGACGATGGCTTGCTCAGTCTCGAGACCGTCGGGCTGCCGCTTTTCGAGCGTTACGGCGCCAAGGCGACGATTTTCGCGATCACCGGGCTGACGCCCGCAGGGCGCACCGAACCGACCGGTTCGGGCGATCTCTTCAGGCTTCTGGGTTGGGACAACTTGCGCACCCTGCAGGACAGCGGCCTCGTCGAGATCGGCTCGCACGGCCACCGGCACAACCCGGTGCACGTGGTCGCCAAAGACGGCCCGCCGGTGGCGGTGGCCGACTACGATCGCCTGTACGACGTTCCGGTGCCGTACACCGAGGCCTGCGACGCCGCCGCCATCCGCGCCGTCGACGGAACCGCATCGCGCCCTTCGCTCCAGCTGCTGGCCGCCGACAAGGTATTGGTCGACGGTGAGCTCGCCGCGGCTGCGCCCCTCGTGCTCGAGGACCTTCGCCGCTCCACCCGAGCATTACGTGATCGCCTGGGCATCGAACGCGTCCACCTGTGCCTTCCCCAGGGCGGCGGCACCGAGGCAGTTCCCGATCTCGCCCGCGAAGCCGGCATGGAGTCCGTGTTCTGGTCGTGCCGCGACGACCGTTCGGCAAACCGCCCCGGCGGTGATCCCTACCGGATCGTGCGCCGCAAGCACGACTTCACCCGCCGCCTGCCCGGTCGCGGCCGCCGCTCCGCCCTCTCCGTCGTTCTGACCAAGGTCCGCCGCCGCCTCACCTCCGACCCCTGGGTGTAGCGAATCCCTGCTAGCCTGCATATCTCAACGGGTTACGGTTGCGCGGCGCGATGGCGCGCGAGCTCGGGGCGACCATCTTCAGCGCCTTCGGCGCCGGCGCCCTCTTTCTGGCCGTTGTCGGCGTCTAGCCCGGATATCTCAACGCCCTTCGTCGCGAGGGTGCGGAGAAGGGCGTGGATACAAGGCGCGCGCCGCAACATCGGGAGACACCCTGTGGCTGATCTTGCGGGAGGGCTTGATCCTGGGTCTCACGCTGTTAGCTGCTAGCCTGCCGTAACTGTGCCGCCAGCGCTCGGATCGTTTCGATGTCGTCCGCGTAGCGATCGGACGGTGCCTCTCGGACGAATCGATCCAGATACTCGAGGGCTTCCTGCCGACGGGCTAGCTGGGCGAGCACGATACCCAGGTTGTAGAGCGTGTCGAAGCTCTGCGGGTTGATTTCCAGCGAGCGTTTCCAGGCATTGGCCGCCTCGGCAGGCTGGTTGGCGGCGATCAGCGCGCCCCCCAGTCCTTCGTGGGCGAGCCAGAAGTTCGGATCGAGCTCGATGGCGGCGCGGAATTGGTCAAGTGCGAGCGCTAGCCGGCTTTCGCGCAGGTAGGTCATTCCCAGGTTGTAGCGTGCGCCGGCCGAAGATGGATCGAGCTCGAGAACACGCGCGAACATCGCGCGGGCGTCGTCAGCTCGTCCCATTTGTCCATAGGTGACGCCGAGAGATGCGATCAAGTCGATGTCGTCGGGTGCCCCTTCCATCGCCGCTTCTTGCAGACCGGCGGCGCGCTCGAGCTCGCCGTTGAACGCGAGGTACGAGCCGAGCCGTCCAAGCGCCCGCATGTTCTGCGGGGCGCTGGTCACCGCGGCTTCAAGGATGGCGATGGCATCGTCGAGTCGGTCGGTGTCGTAGAGGACGGAAGACAGGCTCAACGATGCGGCGGTGAACGAGGGTCGCTCTTCGACGATGGCGCCGAGCTGGCGGATGACTGCGGCCGGATCGGCGCGAGCCGCCATCGCCGATCGGTACCTCTCGATAACGTCAATGGTGCTCTTGGGGTCGTCGGCAACGGTGAAGCCGCGGTTCTCGGGTGCCAGGTCGGGAGTGAGGTAGCCGAGCGCCTCGAGGCGACTCCGGGTTGCCGCGTCCATGGCGGCGGGCCGCAGATCGCCGAGCGGGTCGTCACTGCCGGCCCCCGCAGCCGCTTGGAGATCGGCGAGTGTGGCGCGCAAGGACGTTGCTGTCGCCGGCTGCTCCAAGTACAGGTTGTGTTGCTCGGCCGGATCCTCCGCCAGGTTGTAGAGCTCGGGTAACGGGAGCTCGATGAACTTGTAGTCCCCTTCGACGATCCCGGTCAACGGGGCGAGATTCTGCGTCAGGTAGCCGTTGAGCGACTCGAAGTAGAGGGCGCTGCCGCCCGGTCGCGGGCGTGGCTCGTTGATTGCCGTGGGCGACGAGTAGGCGAGCAGGCTTCGGCCCTGGGCGGTGTCGGGGATCTCGACGCCCAGCAACTCGAGCACGGACGGAACGATATCGACGTGCCCAACAGGCGCTGCAAAGACGCCGGGCTCGAGCGCCTGGCCCGCCGCCATGATCAGCGGCACCCGCAACGTCGCGTTGTAGGCAAACACGCCGTGGGTGCGCTCGCCGTGCTCGCCGAGCGATTCGCCGTGATCGGCGGTGAGCACGATCAGGGTGTCATCCAGCGCCCCGGTTTCGGCGAGCCTGTCCAGGGCATCACCCAGGGCTTGGTCGACGTAGGCAACCTCTCCCCGGTAAGGCTCATCCGGAAAGCGGGCTCCGAACGGGTCGGGCGCCTCGTAGGGCACGTGCGGATCGAAAAGATGAACCCACGCGAACCACCGACCGTCTTGTTGCTCCACCCAAGTTGTCGCCGGCGCCAGCACCTGGTCGGCGCGGCGCTCGACAAAGTGAAAGTCGTCGGCCTGGTCGCTTGTGCCGTAGTCGTCATCGTAATGGTCGAAGCCCTGTCCGAGTCCGAAGCGACGGTCGAGAACAAACGCGCCGACGAACGCCGCGGTCGCGTAGCCGGCGTCATGGAGCACCTCGGCCAGCGTGAGGCGCGAATCATCGAGGCGAAAGGCACCGTTGTCGCGGACGCCGTGGGCGAAGGGGTATTGGCCGGTGAGAATCGAGGCGTGTGAGGGGAGTGTCATGGTGGCGTGCGCGAACGCCGATTCGAATCGAACACCGCCGGCCGCCAACTCGTCGAGGCGCGGCGTTGCGCCGTGATCGTCACCGTAGGCGCCGAG
>SMVB01436122.1_pt1 | contig 49439 bp, 47 predicted proteins | sample 2456461 | NCBI WGS metagenome assembly SMVB01 (sample SAMN11095934, study PRJNA526329) | marine sediment metagenome | biome: Marine sediment; feature: Surficial sediment; material: Deep marine sediment; isolation source: Hadal surficial sediment | place: Pacific Ocean | collected 2014-05 | depth...
CAGCTACCCTGTCCGACCACTAACTACTCTTCTTCTTGCGCCGCTCAACTTTAAGCGCATCTTTTAACAACACTAACTGTTCCTTGCTGACACTCTGGAAGCCGTTGATGGAACACCGCATGCCAGGTTGGAGCCCCCCGAGGCCATTGTCATAAGTAGCGCGGATGCCGTCCAGAACACAAAGACGGCCGCTGCCGCCGGGTTCATAAATAATCGGCTTACCACGACGCAAGCCCGGACAGCGGTGGTCGAATTGCACCAGATAGTATTCCTTGCGGGACATTCGGAATGCCACATGCCTGTCATCGATGACATCTACCGAACGTATGCGCTGAGTTTGCAGGCAGCGTGGCGCCTTGGAATAGTCCTTTTGCTCAGGATCACGCCGCAAAATTTCCTCGACAGACAAATCAACGGCCTCATCGCTGGCAGCAGTCTTGGGTGTGTTGCTGTCCACCTCTTCGGCAATGACTATTGTGGCTGCAAGGCAGACCAACAAGAACGCGAGAGACTTGAACGCAGACTTGAATCTCACAATCATGACATTGCTCTTTCGCAGGGGTAGTCAGTCTCCTACAGGGCAAACGACATGTACATAGGACTTTGTTGGACCAAAACAGCGTGAATGGCGTATCTTTAGGGGTTCTTGAAAACCGAGAAAACATATGCATGTAGGCAGCGCCGTCATTTTCCAGAACACCGGTAAACACACCTCTGACCAGAATGTTTATGCGCAAGACCTGCGTCTTGCACAAATGGTCGAACCGCTGGGGTTTGAATCGGTGTGGACCGTAGAACATCACTTTACCGACTACACGATGTCACCGGATCCTTTGCAATTTCTCACCTACATGGCCGGTTGCACCAAAACGATAAAATTAGGCACGATGGTCGTGGTACTGCCCTGGCACGACCCGCTGCGGGTGGCAGAACAGGTCTCCGTGCTCGATAATTTATCCGGTGGCCGTCTGATCCTGGGCCTGGGGCGCGGCGCAGGTCGAGTGGAGTTCGACGGATTCCGCCAGGATATGGGGGATTCAAGACCGCGTTTTATCGAGAGCGCAGAAATGTTGCTCGAAGGGCTGGAGCAAGGCTATTGCGAATATGATGGCGAGTTCGTAAAACAACCCAGAGTAGAAATACGCCCCGCGCCCGTAGCCACCTTCAAAGGCCGTACTTATGCCGCAGCAGTATCGCCGGAATCAGTAGACATCATGGCTCGCCTCGGCATTGGCCTGCTGGTGATCCCGCAAAAACCTTGGGATGCTGTGGAAACAGAAATCGAGGCCTACCGTCGCGCCTACAAGGACATCAACAAAGAGGATCCACCAGCACCCGTGATGGCCGGATGGGTAATGTGCGATCCGGATCTGCAACGCTCACGAACCTTGGCCGAGCAATACATCGGTGGCTACTGGCAAACCGTGCTGGATCACTACCGCTTTCATGAAGACCATCTGAAAGGACAAAAAGGCTATGAGTACTACGGCCAGTTTGCAGAAAGCATTCAGAAGCAAGGTGTCGACGCTGCAGTAGAGTTCTTTCTTAACCTGCAAGTGTGGGGTGACCCCGACCAATGTTATGAGACCATCGTCAGCAACGCACAACGCATCGGCGCTGACGCATTTGTCGGCGTGTTCAGCTATGCCGGCATGCCCTGGGACGAAGCAGAACGCAATATGCAATGTTTTGCCAGTGAGGTCATGCCACGCCTGCAAAGTGTGCCTTTAAGTGGTCGAACCAAGTGGGCGGCCTGACGGCCAGGCCTGCGGGTCAGTCCCGCGGATCAAGGCGCACAAAATAGCGCGGCGGGAAACCGGTCAGAATTCTGAATACCAGCGGCAGGCTGTTTTCTGCATCCACCCGCTGATGCTCCGCTGCAGATACTGCCACGGCGAGGTAATTTTTGGTTTCCCCGGCCATGGTGACTTGTACATCTGGATTATCCTGCACATCGTTAAACCAGGCCCGCGGCCAGTGATTAGCCGCCACGTATAGCTGATCATTGCTGACCAGACGAGCCACAACCCGGCCATTGGTACTACCATCTTCATCCGTGGTGGTGATGATCAGCGTGCTTTCACCCGCTGGTTGGAAGTAACCCAGCAGAGATTCAAAGGCGACGACGATGCCGACATAAACGAGCGCTAGGATGACGAGAATTTTTACGGCTTTCACACTGAGACTCCGGCAAGGTTGTTATCTTTTCGACAATCTACCCGGTTTGGCCCATTTTGGCCCCTTTTTTGGGCCTTTATTGGATAAGATTTGGCTGTAACATCAGGTGGGCATATCTCAGGAGAACGACTGATGGCCACCACAGACCCACACAGCGAGACTGTTGCACCGGCAGCGTCTTCACATACAACGTCTTCACATACGTTTGCTCCACATAGTAGACGCACGTTGCTCAAAGGCAGCATTGCAGGTCTTGCTGCGGGTGTGTTTGGTACGTCAACTCAACTGCAGGCCCAGGACAACGCCAGTGGCCAGGCCTTGACCTTGGCCAGAAAAGCGTTCCACACCGAACACAAACTAAAACCGCTTGCCTTCAACTCGGCAAAACTTAAAGGACTTTCCGCCCGCTTGATCGATTCACATTGGTCCAATAATTACGGCGGCTCGGTGCGTGCGCTCAATGCTATCAACAAGCGTCTGGCAGCCGCATTAGATGAGCCGGATATGCCGGGCTTTATCTACAACGATCTAAAGCGCGAACACCTGATGCGTACTGGCTCCGTGGTGCTGCACGAACTCTATTTCGACAACTTAGGTGGCGATGGCCAGGCAAACGCGACCTGCCGTCGTCTGATTGGTCGAGCTTTCGGCGATCTTGATCGCTGGGAAACGGAATACCGTCGAATCGCCGCAGGTCTCGGTGGTGGCGCGGGTTGGGTGGTGCTCGGTTACAACCGGCATTTCCAAACGTTGGAAAATTATTGGATGGCTGACCACATGCACTCACCGGCAACGACAGTGCCGCTATTGGTCATGGATATGTACGAGCACTCGTATCACATGGACTACGGAGCAGCGACGGCCCGCTATGTGGATGCTTTTTTCAGCAACATAAATTGGGATACGGTGGCGGCACGAATCGAAGCAGTCGCTTAAATACCCGGTAGCAGGCACGAGTGAATAGATTCATCGCCAGAGTTGTCTTGGCTGCCATTCGTTGATCCTCAGCCTTGCAAACAAGTGGTTGTAGAGATGCCGACGGCAACTAAAGCCTCATCACTCCAAACTGCCAGCGAAGTTGTCGCCAGACCGGCATTCACGCCTTCCAGGCGACAACACGAGATGAGATGGTCTCCCCTTGCGACCGCACCGGTAAAGCGCAGCGATATATCTGGGTTGGGCATCGCCAGCGGCATGCCTTTGAGCGCGCCGGCTACCGGTGGGCCCACAGAGATGTCCGCTGCGATACAAGCCGCTTCGGCAGTCGCGCTGTGATCATCCCATATTACTTTGCAGCCGGTGGCAATTCCGGCATCGCCGGCACCCATCATTCTTGGCGAAAATGTGTCTATCAAAGGGATGTCTGCGAAGTCTTTGGGTTGTCGCCAGACTCGACTTTCCGCGAAGGTCGTCAGGCCTTCGGGTGCAACCCGGGTTGATGCTTTGTCGACCTCGGCCAGTGCCTCGGGTTCAACCAGGGAGACCGTACCCCGCGTTGCCAGCTTGCCTTGTGCGGTCACTATGTCGACGCTGACAGTCGTCAACGTACGGCCGGCATTGAGAACCGTAGGCACCACTCGCGCCGGTCCTGGCCTGAAACCGCGGATAAATCGGGCATCGATACCGATGGGCATTCGCTGAGGTGCAATATCGCGCGCGACGAAAACACAGACCGCCGCCAGTGTCCCGCCGTTGGTGCCGCCAAAACCACCATTAAATTCTTCGTCGAGATCAAACTGCCACTCGCCATTTTGTCGCGGGCTGCCCCGTAGACGTTCAGGAAAGTTCATAAGTGACCCGCGCCTGGCTCAGCACGATGCTGCCGTGTTGATCTTGGGCCTGTAAAATCGCCTCGCCGTCAGCGACTTTCCAGATTTTCGTCACAATAGTGTCTTCGAACTGAACACGCTCGGCAAAACGACCAGTCATCGACTTGAACCGCCGGGGATCACCGTCACATAGACTGGCAAGGGCGGCTCGAGCAACAAAGCCATAAGTGCATAGACCATGCATGAACGGTTTGTCATAACCCGCGGCAACGGAGAATTCAGGATCGATATGCAGCGGCACGCGATCGCCGGAAAGTCGATAAATCGCACCCTGTTCCGGCAGTGTCGGGTATTCAACAACAACATCAGGCGGCCGATCTGGTGGGACGTTCTTGTTCTTGGTCGAAGGCCCGGGATCGCCGCCAAAGCCGCCGCCGCCGATATAAAACAGCGACGAAAACGACTTGAACAACGGGCCCTCATCATCTTCAGCAATAGCAGTGACCGCTATCACGCCTGCTTTACCTTTGTCCCAAACTTCAGATATTTCACTGTGCAAAGTGATCTCGGCATTCGCCGGCAGCGGTCGGTACAGCTCAATGCCTTGTTCACCATGCAGCAGGCGTTGCAGTTTGAGTTTCACCGCCTGCCGAATATTCCCCAATGCACGCATGCCCGGAATAACGGCATAGCTAGGCAACACCAATGGCCCTTTACCTTCATAAAGAAAGGCCAATTCATCAGCGGGCTTGCAGCCCACCCCAAGGGCGTAAAGCATCGTGTCCTTTTCCGTCCAGCTAATCTGCACCGGCTCAAATTTTGTGCCAACAAGATCTTTCGAAAGCGTATCCGCAACCATGGTTATCGATTCTCGTCCGTATGGAATCGGTTAGTATGCATAACGGCTGATCAATTATTGAATTTTTATGGGCACTCAATGAATAAATCTGCATTCTGCATAGGCGGCCTGGCGTCTTTAATGCTGGCTGTTACGCAGCCTTGTTTCGCCGCCGAGCACCGTGTCCTACCTGTTGATGACCAACAGTTGGTCTATGAAATATACAAAGAACTCATTGAGACAAACACAACTCACTCGGTGGGTGACAACACCCTCGCCGCCAATCAGATAGCCAGTTGGTTGCGCACAGCAGGCTTTGCGGAAGACGACATATTCATCGGCGGGCCGAAGGCGCGCAAAGGCAACATCGTCGCCAGGCTGCACGGCAGCGGGGAAAAAAAGCCGATCATCCTATTGGCTCACCTGGACGTGGTGGAGGCACAGCGCAGCGACTGGTCTATGGACCCATTTACCCTGCATGAAAAAGACGGTTACTTTTATGGGCGAGGTACATTTGACGACAAAGCCCAGGCTGCGATATGGACAGCCAACCTCATCCGCCTCAAACGGCAGGGCCATCAGCCCAATCGAGACATCATTCTGGCGCTCACCGCCGACGAAGAAGGGGGTGGTAACAACGGCGTCTATTGGCTGCTTGAAAACCACCCGGACCTGATCGACGGTGCGTTCGCCTTGAACGAAGGCGGTTTCGGCTTGATGCAGGATGGGGTGCGTATCGCCAACGCCATCCAGACAGCAGAAAAGATTTTCCTCGGCTTCACGGTTTCCGCGAAAAACCCTGGTGGCCACTCCAGCATTCCTCGTGGTGACAATGCTATCTATGACCTGTCGGAAGCATTGCTGAAAATTCGCGACTATGCGTTCCCGGTGGTATTCAACGATGTCATGCGCCTGGGTTTCGAGCGCCTTGCCGAGATCAGTCCCGGTCAATTGGGTGCAGATTTAGAAGCAATTCTGAATCCTGTTCCGGACCCGGAGGCATTGCAGCGTCTGAGTAACATCCCATATATCAATGCATTACTGCGTACCACGGCGGTCGCCACAATGCTTGAGGGTGGTCACGCGCCGAATGCGCTACCGCAGACAGCCTCCGCCGTCGTTAACGTCAGGATGATGCCAGGTTCGGATGTGGAAGATGTCCTGGCTACCCTGATTGCAGTGGTCGACAATGCAGATCTAGAGGTGGTTTTCACCGGCGGTGGCAGACCATCAGACCCCTCGCCGCTGACAGATGAAATTCTTGGCGCCGTGGAAAGCATCACCGAACAGATGTGGCCCGGTATCGTTGTACTCCCAACCATGACCACTGGAGCGACGGATGGCGCAAAAATGCGCAACGCCGGTATCCCTACCTACGGCATTTCCGGATTATTTGTCGATCGCAACGATATTCGTGCCCACGGGCGCGACGAACGCATGTTGATCAGATCTTTCTATGAAGGTTATGCGTTTATGTATGAGTTGATCGTCGTTCTGAGTTCGTAACGTCGGCCGCCAGCCTGACCAGGCTGACGTCGCCAGCAAGATAACAACCCAGGTAACGGTACTTGCCGCAAGCTGTTTCATGCGGGCCTCAATATTCCGCGCTCAATGTGTACAATGCGCCGATGGCAATCGATTGGCAAAACTATCCCGCCCAGGGCATTTGGGACGAACTGATCACCCCCAGCGGCAGGGCTCGCAAAGGCGGTGCGGCACTGAAGCGGGCGCTTGCTAAGCTCGACGACGACGAACTCACTGAACGTCGCTATGCAGCAGAACTGGCAATCCGCTCCATGGGCATCACTTTCACCGTTTACTCTGGGGAGGACAGCGGCGCCATTGACCGTGAGTGGCCTTTTGACATCATCCCGCGCCTGATTCTAAAACCGGAGTGGGACCAGATAACGAAAGGTTTGATCCAACGAGTCAAAGCGCTTAACCAGTTCATCGACGACATTTATCACGACCAGCAGATTCTAGACGACGGCATTATTCCCCGCGCGTACATCGAAAAATCGAAGGATTTTCGTCCCGAATGCATCGGCATATCACCACCGCACGGTGTTTGGTCCCATGTCTGCGGCAGCGATCTGGTACGTGACGGCGATGGTACGGTGTACGTGCTGGAAGACAACCTGCGCGTACCGTCTGGTGTGTCCTACATGCTGGAAAACCGCGAAGTCATGAAGCGTGTGTTCCCGGAACTGTTTACCGAGTACGTCATCCACCCGGTCGACGACTACCCGACAGAATTGGCGAAGTGTCTGCGTTCGTTGAACCCTAACGCCACGCGCTTGCCACAACTCGCCGTCCTTACCCCTGGCATTTACAACTCTGCCTATTTTGAGCACGCCTATCTGGCCAATGCCATGGCCGCCGAACTGGTCGAAGGGCGTGACCTGGTAGTGGGTAAAGACGACTATCTTTATATGCGCACGATTCAAGGGCTGGTCCGTGTCGACGTACTCTACCGGCGCATCGACGATACCTTCTTAGACCCGGAGGTGTTTAATGCGGATTCCATTCTGGGTATACCCGGTATCATGCGCGCCTGGCGCGCAGGCAAAGTATCGTTAGCCAATGCACCGGGCTGTGGTGTCGCCGATGACAAGGTGATCTACACCTATGTCCCTGACATCATACGTTACTACCTGAGCGAAGAACCGATTCTCGCCAATGTGCCTTCTTTCCGCTGCGTGGAAAAAGATCACCGGGACTACGTGCTGGATAACCTCGACAAGCTGGTGGTCAAGCCAGCGAACGGATCCGGCGGCTACGGCATGCTCATTGGACCTCAGTCGACGCGCAAGGAACGCAACCAATTCGCGCGGCAAATACGTGCCAATCCGCGTAACTACATAGCCCAGCCCATGCTTAATCTGTCCACATCACCAACGCTGATCGAGACTCATGCCGAACCGCGCCATCTGGACCTGAGGCCATTTATTTTAAGTGGTGCAAGCCACTATGTGACCATGGGCGGTTTGACCCGGGTGGCGATGCGTAAAGGTTCCATCGTGGTTAATTCCTCACAGGGTGGCGGCAGTAAAGATACCTGGGTAGTTGACGCCGAATGACTGATCGCACGCTCTCCAGCACCGCCTTTCGCGCTTACTGGCTGGGACGCTATCTGGAGCGCGCCGGCAGCACTGCGCGCTTAGTGTCGGTCAACGCCAATCTTCTGATGGACCTGCCAGTACGCTTGCCTCTGGGGTGGTTGCCCCTGGTGGACATTCTGGCCCGGCAGGACGAATTTTTTTCGCTTTACGCCCACGAGTATGGAGAGGCGACGCCGATGGCTACGGCTTCGCTGGACAAAAATGAAAAGAGCGTGGTGCGCTATTTACTCAGTGACTTACGCAATCCAAGCTCATTGTTGAATGCGTTGGGTTACGCCAGGGAAAACGCACGAACCCTGCGGGGCACTTTGCCACGCGCATCCTACGAGCACATCAACGATGCTTATCTGTTTGCTAAAGAAATTCTGCAAGAACCATTGAACCGCACGCGACGCCGCAATGGTTTACAACATATCCTCGCCCGGCTCGATCAGATTAACGGCTTCCTGTCCGCCACCATGTTGCACGACCCCAGTTGGCAGTTCCTGCGCCTGGGTAATTTTATCGAGCGTGCCGACATGACCACTCGCATTATCGATCTGCGCACCACCAACCTGCTGCAGAATCAAACCGAATTGGCGCCGTTTGCGGATATCCAGTGGCGCAGCGTGCTCAACTCCCTTGACGCAATGCAAAGCTATACAGTGAGCATGCAAAACCCCGTGAACCAGCAAGACGTACTAGAATTTCTGCTCAAAAACGACGATTTACCACGCTCGTTGCTGCGCTGCCTGAACAACATCCGTAACTGCCTGCGCGCCCTGCCAAAGAAGCAGGAGTTGCTGGAAATGATCAATAAGATGCGCCGCCAGGTGCAGCGCGCTAGAGTACGAAGCCTCGAAGGCGAGCGCCTTCACCACTACGTGGATGTTCGACAAAAGCAACTCGTCGCACTCCACCAGAAAGTCACCAACCAGTATTTCCCACAACATTGATCCTTGCGGAGGAAACATGATCCAGCTATATGGCCTGCAACTGAGCAACTACTACAGCCTGACCAAGGCACTACTGATCGAAAAAGGTCTGGAGTTCGAGGAAGTCAAAGCGCCCCCTACTCAAGACGAAGACAATCTAGCCCGCACACCCATGGGTAAGATGCCTTCGATCGGAGTAGACGGGAAGTACCTGTCTGAATCCATGGCCATTGCGGCTTACCTTGATCGCATACAACCACAACCTGCGTTGCTGCCTGCCGACCCATTCCAGGCGGCCAAAGTCATAGAGTTGGTTTGTCACATCAAACTCGATATCGAACTGGTGGCACGCCGTTGTCTACCGGAAGCACTGTTTGGTAAAACCGTGAGTGATGAAACCAAGACCTCTACGCAAAAGGACCTTGCCCGCGGTATGCAAGCAGTGAGCAGACTGATGGTTTGCGAGCCCTATGCCGCAGGTGCCGAACTGACGCTGGCTGATTTCTATACGTTCTATTGCTTCGGCCTGGCAAACGTGATCTCGCAAAAAATGTTCGACCAGGACTTGCTGTCTGAACACGCCGACATACAAGCGTTGATCGGCAAACTCGCCGAACATCCAAGCATCGTTCAAGTTGAAGCAGACAAAGCGAAATAGACCAGCATGTTGAAAATTTTTCCGCTTATCGCCTTCGGCTCGCTGTTGCTGGTCTCCAGCATGGACGTTCGCGCACGGGAACTTCCGCGCGCCAAGCCTGAATCCGTTGGCATGTCCAGTGAGCGGTTGGCGCGCATCGAAACTGCCATGCAACGCTACATCGATGCCGGTCTTACCCCCGGCGTCATCACCGCCATCATCAGACGGGGCAAGTTGATCCACTATTCCGTGCTGGGTGACATGGACGTTGAGGCCGCCAAACCAATGCAAGACGATGCGATTTTTCGCATCGCATCAATGACTAAGCCCATCACCTCGGTAGCGTTGATGATGCTGTGGGAACAAGGACACTTCCAGCTGCGCGACCCGGTAGCAAAGTTTATCCCGGCATTCGCGGACATCAAGCTCAGCACAACAGCTGATGCCAGCGGCGACACCGGCGAGTTGGTGGCCCCCGCGCGATCCATTGAGATTCGTCATCTACTGACCCATACAGCCGGTCTTGCCAATAGTTATATGGGCAACACCAAGGCATATCGCGCCGCCATGAGTGGTAGCCAGAGCGGTGGTCAGAGCGGCGCTCCAGCTGCTGACAATGCTGAGCTGGTAGCCAGGCTGGTCAAAATCCCACTCAACTATCAACCTGGCGAAGACTGGCAGTATTCCGTCGCCACAGACGTGGTTGGCCATCTTGTTGAGATAATCAGCGGCCAGTCACTGGCGGACTATTTCGCTGAGCACATTTTTGCACCCCTGGACATGACCGATACCCATTTTTATATGGATGAGAATAAGGCTTCACGCCTGACCGCTCAATACACGCCGGGCGTGGACAACAAAATAGCGCTGCAAGACCCTGGCTCTATCGAGAGCCGCTGGATAACCGGACCGAAAACATTGTTCCGTGGCGCCGGCGGGCTCGCTTCGACCACCAGGGATTATCTGCGTTTTCAACAAATGATGCTCAACGGCGGCGAACTTCACGGCGTGCGCCTGCTGGCACCGAGCACCGTCAGCTTGATGCTGGAAAACCATACCGGCGATCTATCTCTGTGGCTGCCCGGACCCGGCATGGGGTTCGGCTTAGGCTACGCGGTAGTGCTCGATCGCGGTGCCGCGGCAACCCCACTCTCCGAGGGCTCAGCTTACTGGGGTGGCGCTTATTGCACACTTTCCTGGCTTGATCCTGAACAGGAGTTGGTGGGGATACTGATGACCCAGGTTCGACCGTATCGGCACATCAATATTCGACAGGATTTCCAGGTACTGACTTATCAGGCGATTTTACAATAGATAACAACGCAAACCTGATTGAGGCCAGCCAGGCAAGCGGAGAAATTTTAAAGACCCTCTGGCGGCAGGGACGCCGCCAGGGAGCTTCCATGGATGGATTCACAGCGTGTCTTGAAAATTTCTCTGCTTGTCTGGCTGACCGGACTCACTGTTTGCCTTGATCGAAACTAAAGCATTGCCTCAATCAAAGTAGGACCGGAAGTCGCCAACGACTCTTGAAGCGCCACAACAAACTCCTCGACGGTGCGAACCCGCCAGGCTGGAACCCCCATGCCATCTGCGAGAGATACCCAATTCAATTCCGGGTTGGTGAGGTCCAACATGCTCATGGCCTTGGGGCCGGGATTGTGTGCGCCAACGCGGCCGAATTCGATTTGCAGGATCGAGTATTTCTGATTCGCAAAAATGATCGTCGTGACATCCAATCGCTCGCGGGCCTGGGTCCATAGCGCCTGGTTGGTATACATGCCACCGCCATCGCCTTGCAGACATATTACCCGCCGATCTGGACACGCCACCGCCGCCCCGGTTGCGCATGGCAAAGCATAGCCGATGGAACCGCCGGTCAACATGAGCCAGTCGTGTGGAGGCGCGGTTCGTGTGGCAAAGGAACAGCCGCCCCCACAGGTGCCACCCTCATCAACGACGATGGCATTCTCTGGGAAATAGTGGGCAAGAGCAGCACCAAGCGTCTGCGGTGTTAGCTCTCCTTTCGGCAAGGACGCCCGTTCGAGCGGCACCAGGTTTGCCTCGACCGCGGTTGCACTGACTGCTTCAACCAGCGCCTGCAGCGCACCGTCAATATCTTCATCTCGTTCTGCCAGCGTTTGTATTTCACATCCTTCAGGCGTGAGCCAGTTCGGCTTGTCTGGATAGGCAAAAAACGTTATCGGTGGCTGCGAGCTGAGCAAAATCAAATGGCGGGTGCCGGCCAGCACATCGGCCGCCTGCTCACCGAAATAGGGTAAGCGTTGTAATTCTGCACGGCCTGCACCTCGCTGCACTCGACCGACGAAGGTATCCATGATGACTTTGGCGCCGGTTGCCTGGGCGACCCGGTCCGCCAGCGCGGCGCGCTCCGCGGTGATAAACCCGTTCATCAAGATAACTGCGTTTTCTCCCTCTGCCAGTGCTTTGGCAACGGCGTCGATGTTAGCCGGGCTGTAGGCTTTAGGCGGGAGTTCTTCCAAGGGCTTGGCGCTAGCTGTGGTGCGATTCCACGCCGTATCTGCCGGTAGGATCAACGTCGCCACCTGGCCAGGGGGGGCCAGCGCCGCTTGCACTGCAGCAGCTCCATCTGCTGCCACATCGTCTGCAGATTGCGATACTTTTACCCACCCGGACACGGGCCTGGCAATGCCTTCCACATCTGAGGTGAGCGGCGCATCGTATTTGCGGTGAAAAGTCGCGTGGTCGCCGACAATGTTGACGACCGGGGTGCGCGCTTTTTTGGCGTTATGGAGATTGGCCAGACCATTACTGAGTCCAGGCCCGAGGTGCATAAGCGTCGCTGCGGGTTTTCTCGCCATGCGGCCATAGCCGTCGGCAGCACCGGTGACAACGCCTTCGAACAGGCCTAACACACAACGCATATCATGATTCGAATCCAACGCTGCGACAAAATGCATCTCTGAAGTGCCCGGGTTGGCAAAACAAACATCGACTTTTGCATCTACCAGCGTTTGCACCAGAGACTCGGCGCCGCTGCGATCTTTCTGATCAGTCATCATCTCCCTCCATTAAAAAGTTGCCGCTCACCGGCGTCATCAAAGACACGCCGACATAGGCCAAAATTGACGTTAGCAACGCCGGAAAGACCTCGTGCAACGTGCCACGCAAACCACTCATTATCCACAACACGAGCACAAACACACCCAGGCACATCGAGGTGAGTACCGCAGCCACCGAGCCACGATGCCAATGCAGGCCAAAAACGACCGCCGGGAAAAAACACGCCGCATACAGGCTGCCAGAAAAAATGGTGATCTCGATGATGTCACCAGGCGGGTTCAACGCCAACCCCGCAGCCACAATTGCAAAACCGATCACGGCCATGCGGGTCCACTGCAACTGTCGGTGCGAATGCCTGATGGGTTCGATAATATTTTTATACAACGTGGATGCTGCCACCAACAGCACGCTGTCCATAGATGACATCGCCGCCGCCAGGATAGCGACAATCAAAAAATCCCCTGCCCAGACAGGAAAGACGCTTGGGTCGCTGACCAAAGTCGGCACGATCAGATCTGTATCAGTAACACCTTGCATGATGAGATGTGCGTACAAGCCAACGGGAAAGAGGCAGAACTGAATTACCGCAAGACCGATCACGGCAACCCAAATCCCCTGCCGGACCGCACGATCATCTTTGAGCGCATAAAAACGGGAAAGCTGGCGAGGATCAACCAGCAACTTTAACGATCCGGACAGGGAGATGCCCATCAATACCAGGAAAGGGATGCCGCCGTTGATCTCAAACAGAAAGCGGGTGTCCGGGCGTTCGACGAGTTGCGTGATAGCCCCGACACCACCTGCCGCTTTTGTAACGAAGTAAAAAATCATTACCGCACCCAACAGCATCAACACACCTTGTACAACATCTGTACGCACCACGGAAACAAACCCACCGATCGAGGTGTACAACATGACGATGACCAGTGTAATACCTACCGCGGTTTTGTAGTTCACGCCTAAAAAATGCTCAAAGAGATGCCCGGCGCCTTTGAAAATGGCGATTAAATACAGAAGGCTGGCAAATACGATGACCACGGCACAGGCGAATCTCAATGGATGGTCAGCTCGATCCTGATCTCTGGGTATAAATCGGCTGCCTAGAAAATCCGGGATGGTCAGTGCGTCCCAGTGGGCTGCAAATCGACGCAGCTTCGGTCCGACCCAACGCCAGGAGACCCAGGTGAAGAAAACCAACAAGATCGCCAACGCGAACCAAGGCAGCCCATAACTGTAGCCTTTACCGGCATGTCCGATATAGCTGTTGGTCGAGGCAAAGGTGGCAAAAAAAGACACGCCGATGACGATGCCGCCCATATCCCGGCCACCGACGTAGAAACCGTCAATGCCGCGACTCGCACGCCCTCCCAGATAGGCGTTGTACAGCAACATAGCGGTGTAACAAATCAGCAACACAGCAGCCAGCCAGTGTTGCACCACCCATTCCACAGTTTCTCTCCAAGCTGACATGCACTTCGATCGGCACCCGGTGGACTTTAACGACCGGACCTGGTTATGCTGATAACGAATCCCAGATATGGATAACTTTCCAGGTGCGCTACCTTATACAGTTTGTTATTCCTGCTCTGATTTTCCTCGGCGTTGTCTATGCCGTTACGCGCCGCAAACGACAACCCAGCGGCGAACAAAGTAGCGGAGCGGGTATGTTCCTGACTATTCTGGTTATCGGTGCCGTGATTGCGGTAGCCACACTATTTGTTTTACAGGTGAATTGGAACAATTTGTGAGCGGACTTTCGGTTTTTGTCCACACCAACAATTTTGCAGCACGTGTTGAAGGGCTGCAATTAAGCAAGGCGCTAAGCACCGAAACCGTTGCCGAATTGCGCAAGTTATGGCTCGCCCATCAGGTGCTCTATTTTCCAGACCAGCCATTGGCGCATGTTGAACTTGAACGCTTCACCGCCTGCTTCGGCGCATTCGGCGACGACCCCTATGTTAAGGCGATTGACGGCCACCAGAATATTCTGGAAATTCGTCGCGAACCCGACGAACAGATCACGCCATTTGGCGGCTCATGGCACTCTGACTGGTCCTTCCAGGACGAACCACCCAGTGCGACGATTTTACACGCCAAAATCGTCCCACCCCGAGGCGGTGACACCCACTATGCAGACGGCTTCCGTGCGTATGACGCCCTCGACCCAGGCTTCGCAGCGGAACTCGAAACCCTGACCGCAGTCCATAGTGCACGCCGACCCTACAGTCATGAAGGCTACGCGCGGTCCCAGGGTGCTCGACGCAGCATGACGATTTTGCCAAGTGAGCGCGCCTGGGACGAACGCGAGCATCCGCTGATTCGCACTCATCCGGAATCTGGCCGTAAGGCACTTTGGGTCAACCCTGTGTATACCATCGGCATCAAGAATATGCCGACCCTCGAAGCCGACGAATTATTGGCCAAGCTATTCACCCTGGCATTGCAGTCGGTTTTTATCTATGCCCATAAATGGTCAACCAACATGCTGATCATGTGGGACAATCGTTCGGTTCAACACTGTGCTCAAGGCGGCTACGACGGCCATCGGCGCGTCATGCACCGGACCACCGTAGCAGGCAACGAACCACACTAGCGATGTCATCTCGCATTAATCACTGATTTGTGCAAGAGTTTGCTCCCCTTGCTGTGTAGTTCAAAGAATATGATCAAGCCTCATCGCCCGCTTCTCGGGGCGTTACTCTTGCTCATCTGCGGGTTTGTACAAGGCGCCACCGACGATTACCTGCCAGCAGATTTACGCAGCCGGGTCGACCAACTCAAACTTGATCTGGACGCCATACCAACCAGTCAAACCAACGCCCACGCACGCGCAGAACTCACCTGGCAGTGGCTCAACGCCTACGCTTTAGACGGTGGTTATATTCCCGTCAACGCAACGCAGATTCTCGCCTTCGTGCTCGGCAACGAGCAATTGGCGCCGCGTATGTCCAGCGCTCTCGACGACACCATACGCGAGTTCAGCTTGCTCGATGATTTCCCCGATGCAATCGGTGAGTTAACCGCCGAGACCGGGCCATTTACCGCCGCCAGCCAGGCAACCATCCGTCAAACCTATACGGTCGGCAAACGCCAGGTGCAAGCCGGCGGCGGCTTCATGGTGGCCCGCCACTTCATGGCCAACTTCGGCACCTGGCAGGCTACAGACGCCAGCGCGGCGAACTACATCTCCATAGAAACCAGTAACCCGCGCGTCAGTTTCGTCGCCACCAGTGTGCCGGTGACAGGCATGCACGGTGGGTTTCGCAACTCCAGACCGACCCTGGCCTTCGAAGTCGCATCCGGCACTTTGATGGAAGGTGACACGGTCACAATTGTCTTCGGCGATACCCGTGGCGGCTCGCCAGGTCTGACCATGCCGTCGTTTTCCAGCGACCGCATGCCACTGCCGCTGTACATCTCTTTCGCGGACCAAGGTCAATATTTCAGCCTACCGATTCAACCGATAAAAATCTCTGGTACCACCCTTGACGGTGTTGCCGGCTTCGCGCCGTCTATCCTCGCTCCTGGTGAGGAATTTACCTTGTCGATCCGCGCCCGGGACAAATTCTTCAATCGCGCCACCGGTGCCTTGCCAGACTGGCATCTACTGAAAAATGGCGAGCCCTGGTTGAGCGTTGACAGCGAAGGAGCGATTACCACGACCCAGGCCACTATCGATGCACCAGGCACTTACTTCATAACCATTGCTTCCAACGATGGCAGTATTCAGGGCGCGGTGAATCCAATATTGGTAACCGCCGACAACCGTGAGCGGATTTATTGGGGCGACACACATGGTCACTCCGGTTTCGCGGAAGGCATTGGTACCCCGGAACGCTTCATGTTGTGGGCTCGGGACGATGCGCGCCTGGACTATGTGACCCACTCGGAACATGACATCTGGCTCGACGACGCCGAATGGAAAGTGCTGCGTAACAACGTGAGAACGTTCAACGTGGAAGGTGAGTTCATCGCCTACCTGGGCTATGAATGGACCGTCAACACAACCCGCGGCGGCCATCACAATGTGTTGTTCCGCACCCCGGACAGCCGCAATCGCATATCCTCCCATTTCTACCCTGACCTGACATCGCTCTATCAGGGGCTGCGCAACACGGCAGATCCTCGTGATGTTGTGGTCATTCCTCACGCACACCAGGCTGGCGACTACCGTTTGAATGACCCTGAACTCGAACCATTGGTCGAGGTCATGTCCCAACATGGGAACTTTGAATGGTTCGGCCGCATGTATCTGCAACATGGCCACCAGGTTGGCTTTATCGCTGCTTCGGACAATCATTTGAGTCAACCTGGATATTCCGCCCCGTTAGGCGGCTCGCTTTCCCAACGCGGCGGCTTAGGCGCCATAATGGCGCCGACAAGAACCAGAGATGCAATTTTCGACAGCATGAAACAACTTAAGACGTACGCCACCACCGGCGACCGCATGATTTTGGATTTTGCTGTGAATGGTACGAGTATGGGTCAACGCGGCGCGTTCGCGGAACAACGCACGATCAGCGGCAACATCATCGGCACTGCACCTATCGACAACATCACCATCATTAAGAACGATGAGATTTTCTGGCAGAAATCTTATCTGGACCAGGTAGAGGGCAGGCCGGGCAAGACCGATACGTTTTTGCTGACCTTCACCTCAGCCTCGGATCCGTTCCATGCCCACGACAATCCACGCGGCTGGCGCTCCTGGGAAGGCACCCTGGAAATTGAAAACGCAAATCTGGACAGTATCGAACCAGTTGATGCCAGCTTTCCTATGCAATCGGTGCAAGTTGCAACCGACAACCCCAACCGGGTTGTTTTTTCCACCAAGACGCGGGGTGATACAAGTTCCTATTTAGTCCAACTAAGTAATATTCAACGCAGTACCCGACTCAAATTTGATCTTATCGAAACTCTCGAAAGCGGCGGCGCCCCACCCATTTATCGCCCTGCACAGCGCATACCGGCAGACAGTTTTAGCTTGAGTCTGCGTGACCTGAAGGCAGGCCGGGTTGAGCACAATCAGAGCATAGACGGCTACACTGATAGCACCATGCTCCGCCGCGTCATAACTGCGGGTCCTCGGGAAGTGGCATTTGAAGTTTCCGACACAAGTACCAGACAAGGTGACTACTATTTCGTACGGATCGTCCAAGCCAACGACGCTATTGCCTGGTCAAGCCCGGTTTGGATCGGTGGCCACAACAGCCGATGAACGATGCCCGTTACCCCTGGCTGATCCTGGTGCCCCGCATCACCGGCCTGCGTGAGTTCCACGATGTACCACGCGAACAGCGGGCTTCTTTGTACGACGAGATTGATCTGGTTTCCCAGGCATTGCTGCACGTATGCAACCCCTACAAGCTGAACGTCGCGGCCCTCGGCAACCAAGTGCCACAACTACACATTCACGTCATAGCCAGGCAGAAGGATGACCCCGCGTGGCCCGGCCCTGTGTGGGGTGTAGGTAGTGCGCAAGCCTATAGCACGGCAAGTAAAGCCACTCTACTGTAACAACTTAACGACTTTCTCAGCGCGTGAGCACTGAACCTACGGTCTAGGTATGGGGTTTACCACCGCCGGAACGTCATAACCACGCTGCACCGCTGGACGGTCAGCAATCTCCAAATACCAACGCTGCAGATTTGGATAGTCTTTAAAATCAACACCCTGCCACTCATAGCGGGAAATCCACGGCCAGGTCGCCATGTCTGCTATGGAATATTCCCCCGCCAGGAAATCATAGTCCGCCAAGCGGGTGTCCAAGACCCGGTACAGTCTCTTAGCCTCCGCGGCGTAGCGCGCATCGGCGTAGGGTGCTTTGCCTGGGTTAAACTTTAGAAAATGATGGGCCTGGCCTAGCATCGGTCCGATCCCACCCATCTGCAGCATCAGCCATTCCAGGGTCTGATAACGATCCTTGCCCCAAAACCGGTCTTGGCTGTCTGCCAGGTAGATCAAGATAGCACCAGACTCCATTAGTGCCCGATCGTTGTCACGATCCACGATCGCCGGAATTTTATTGTTGGGGCTGATACGCAAAAACTCGGGATCGAATTGTTCGTCTTTGGCAATATTAATCGGGTGCACTTCATATTCGAGACCGAACTCCTCCAGTGCTATGGAGACCTTGCGTCCATTCGGTGTGGCCCAGGTATATAAATCAATCATCTGCTGTCCTTGTTAACACACTGTGTTGCATGCAGTGAAACGCCATCAGTTCGGCGGAAACCTCGATTATGCCAGCGTATGAGCGTGAACCACATCACACTTGAGGCTCTGTCAGTTGAGCGGGTCCGTCTCTCCTGCGATGCTGGTGGGTGAGGAAAATCATATTTCGCGTGACACCCGCAGAATAAGGATGTGCTGTTTCGTGTTCCAACTGACCATCTGGTCTCTACCGCCAATTCTCGCTGCATGCATTTCTGGAGCAGCGTATCTGCGCGCGCGCCCCAGGGATCACGTGCCGGGTGGTCACGCCCTGCGATTTTTATTCTTTACGGTTTTTATCTGGTCCACTGCACAAGCGATTGGCTCGTTCATGACGGTAGATTCGGCGATCTTGCTGGCCTCGCAATTTGCCTATATCGGCATTGCGTTAACGCCGGTAGCTTGGTTTCTGTTCGCCATCACCTACAGCCAACGGGTACGCAAGGTTTCGCGTCATGCGTTGAATACCATTTCATTCATTCCCATGATCACCTTGCTATTGGCACTCAGCAATGCAGGTCATGGATTGATCTGGAGCGATTGGGAATTCGTGGAGATCGACGGCTACCGAGGTCTGGCCACTGAGCATGGGTTCTGGTTCTTCGTCCACGCAGTTTATTCCTACAGCCTGATTCTTGTCGCCACCGCGATATTGGCCTTTTCTCTCATCCAATATAAACAACACTATCAGGCCCTGCTGGCCGCCGTGTTCGCGCCCCTGATCGCCACCATGGCAAATCTTTTCTACTTGTCACCAATCAATCCTTATCCCTGGTTAGATCTTACAACATTGGGTTTCGTGGTCGGCGTCGTCATCCTGGATATGGGCATCATGCGTCGGGGCTTGCTGAATGTCGCGCCAGTGGTCAGGGATAGAGTGGTCGAGCAACTCAAAGACCCGGTGCTGGTGATGAACCACGAGGGTGTAATCATCGACACTAATCAATCTGCCTTACGCGCATGGGACGCCAAATACGCACTGCTGGGCAGCAACATCACCAAGCTCATAGCGAGCCTGCCCATTACAGATTTGGTAAATCCACAGAAAAATTTCGAGGTCACTATCGAGGGTAAAGCATACGAAATCGCTTCAACACCTTTGGACACCACCAATTCCAAAACGGACATCGCCATCGTCTTGCGTGACGTTACCGAGCGTCGCGAAAATATCAGTGAACTGAAGAGTATGCGTACCAAGTTCGAACGTATGGCCCACCACGATGAGTTGACCGGCATGCATAACCGGCATTTTTTCATGGAACGCCTTAGCGAGGAATTCGACCGCGTGCGTCGTCATGGCAGCGTAATGTCGGTGTTGGTATTTGACCTGGATAAATTCAAACGCGTCAACGATACATTCGGCCATGACATTGGCGACACTGTGCTCATCGCCATCGCCGATGCGGTCAATCAGATCAAGCGCTCTACCGATATCGCCTGTCGTCTGGGGGGAGAAGAATTCGCCCTGCTGCTGCCGGAAACGGACAAGATCGGCGCCATCAATCTAGCCCAGCGTCTGCGTCGGGGCATACAAGAATACCCTTATGATGAGGCTGTTCGAGAAGAACTGGAGATTACCGCCAGCATCGGAGTAGCCACCGTCACGCCCCAAACCCGCGAACCGGAAACGATCCTCAAAATCGCCGATCGCGCTCTGTATAAGGCTAAGGATGGCGGTCGCAACATGGTCTGTGTCGACAACGAAATTACCTGATCTGCAGCTAACGTACCGGTATCGTTATGGTCAGAGCGCCACCTTGGGCTACTGGCTGGAAGGAAACCATTGCCTGAGTTTCGCTGCCTACGAAGAAGGCCTCGTACATGAAACTGGCCAGAAAATTGCCGATCGCATAACCTACTAAGACATCACTCAAATGATGTTTGCGCGCTTCAACCCGGGCCAGGCCGGTACCCACAGCCACGCCGTGCAGAGACCAGATGGCGACCTGACGCGACCAATTGGGCATGTCGATATAGTCAAGATTGCGCATCGCCATGGCGGTGCGAGACGCAGCCTTTGAAGCGTGACCCGAAGGCATGCTGCGATTGTTGGAATTATCTGGTCGCTCACGACTGATCAGACCCTTCAAGCCCCGCGAGATGACACCATCTGCAAAGGCAGTGCCCGCACCCACAGCCAACCCCCGTAGTTTGGCCGAAGGTGTTGGACTCGGCGCTAACAAAGCGGTAAGGACATATGCACCCGAGGCAAGGTCACGCAGGTCACCGCTGATGTCCTGCGCGTCGCTGCCAAACAAAGGCTGGTCTGCGGCCAGATCTTCGGACCACTTGTCGTCCACATCGGCCAACAGTAACAGCGAAGCCGTCGCTAACGGCAACCAGGTTTGTGGGTCGGTCACAGCAGTTTTTGCGGCTTCGCCAAGAGAAGCCTTACCCGGCCAACTTACCCCATCGCCCCAGGAACCGTGGCCCACACAGCCACTCACCAGCAACACTGTCATGCAGACTGCAAGGGACTTCATCTAGCCGTCGTCATTTTCCTGCGAGGATAATTCCTCCGCTGATTCTTCAATGGCGAAGTCTACATCCGTCATCAACAATTGCTCAGCGGTATAGCTGGCCAGCCGATAGTTGATCACCGTTTGATCCGATTCGTTCTGCCGGGAAATAAAGTAGTCCCCGTCTTCACTGTCGAGTTCTGTCGAGATCACAAAAATCGTCTTGTTATCATCGTAGCCGATGCTCAGTCGGGCTACTTCGGATGTTTGCACCGCTGCTTCAGCCAAACCCAACACGCGCAACGTGGTAAATCGGTTCGCATAGGTCTGTGCGACGCCGGTGTCCGCTGCGACACCGTTAAACAACCACCCTTCCTCACCCCGCGACAACGTTTGTTGGCCTGGTTCGTCCAGCCCCAGCAACTTAAGCTCTATTTGCGTTGGCACATCTTTCGTGGCCAGCAAACCTTTGTCTAACCAATCGTCTATTTTAACGCCAAGTTCGTAATTCGACAGGGCAATGCTGTAGACATCATCGCTCGAAGTTTCCCGTGCATGCACCCGTTGGTAACTTGGAGAGGTGCCAAGAAACAGCTCGGCGAGTTGACCGCTCTCACCCGCCACACGAATACGACGCTGATAGCTTTGCGCACTGACCTCAAAACGCTCCGCACTACTGCTGCTGGTAGACACTGGCCAGGTTGCGCTCGCATTAGCCAGCTTGTCGAGGATGCGGGTCACCTTATCTGTATCTGCCGGCACGCCCGCGACCAGCCACCCATCCGCTCGCTTGTCGACTTGTACCTCATCATCACCATCCGAAATGACCAGCGATGTTACCGCTGCCGGGTCCAGGTCGAGTAGCGGTGCTTCATTGCGCTGTTGCGGCCCTGACGCAAAAAACAGCGCAGCTATCAATACCAATTGTGCAACCCCCAGCCCAGCTAACAATACGATTTTGCTATTCATGATTGTTCTCCCGTTGAGCCTTGGAACCAGCCGCGCTGGATTTCCGCTTGCCGCTTAGCACGACGGCGGAACACGTACATGACGACACCGACACCCAACAGAGCGAGTGCATAGTTCAGGTATTCGATAAAGCGCTGTTGGGCGATTTCCATGCCAGGCAAAGTACGATTGAAATTGCCGCGCGCACGGATGCTAATGAGGTTCTGATCTTCCAGTGCCCAATCCACGACATTTGCCAACATCTGGATCGAATTTCCGTACAGTGTGCCGTCTGCCGAACCGATCATCCGTAAAGTCTGGTCGGCCAGAAAGTCGTTGGAGGCAAATACCAGCAACCGCGCAGATTCCGGGGATCGTTCAATGACGCTGGTGACGATGCCGAGCTCAATTTCATCGGCATCTGACGCTGCTGAATCATCCGTTGCCGCCGCTGTGGATTCTGCCTCTGCCGCTTGTTCGGCAGCAGCCAACAGTGGTGATTGCTGGCCGCTGTAGTAGCTGGTAAATCTACCTTCCAAAGCGACGGCCAGAGTATGGGAAGACTGTTCGCCGGTCGGTACAAACCCGGTCAGACCTTGTTCATCTATTCGTGGCATCACATTAGTATCTGCCGACAACCAACTTTCAGGACTGCTGCTTAACAATGTTGTGGCAACAACCCCATCCACTGCTGTTACGGTTAACGGCGAAGCCCAGGACAGCGTAATCTGCGGTAATCCGGCAAGGATCGGGCTGTCATCATTTAACCCATCGCCGCGCACATCAACAAAATACGGATAGTCCAGCATCACCAGATCCTGGAAGCTGAAGCCGCCAGCCTGGCGGGTAATCGGCACGGGAAAGGCAGAGTTTTGCGGGTCCATGACCAGCGTCTCACCGACATCGATGCCGTTATGTCGCAACCAGTCCGCCACGCCACTGCTACGCTTGACTGCGGTTAATGCACCTTGGGTCGGTTGCGCGGCAAAAGCTCCGGTCGCCACAACAACCGTGCCGCCTTTCATCAGAAACTGATCCATGGCGAATACCTGTTGCTCGGTGTAACCATTTGGATCTGCGACAATCAACAGATCCGCTTCCGCCGGCACCACCCCGCTCTGCAGATCATTAGATACCAGATCGAAGTCGTTGATCAAAAAGCTTTGCAACTGGCTGAACTCATTGCCCGGCGGCATGCCTTGTTGTTGCATATACGGTGGTGGCGCCGCAGGTACAGCAAGCACCACGGATTTCAACAAACCGCTGGCGTATCGCTTCAAACCTTCCTCGATACCACGCTTCAAACTTTCCGCCGACAGCGCTTCAGGAATGGGAATCTGCACCACAGTTTCCGTGTCGTTGTGTAGCGTCAGGTAGAAATAGAAACGCGTCTCGTCGAACAGGCTTGCCGCCATTGGCTGAAAACCGTACTGCACTGCGATATCAACCGCGACCTGCCCATCACCCGCCGCGGGATCGACCAGCCGCGCGGAAAACTTTTCACCCCCTTCGGCGGTCAGTTCATCCAGTACATTGTTGAGCGTGTTTTTGAGCTCGATCAACGGCACCGGCAACACGGCGTCTGCCGATACATAGCCAATAAATTCCACCGGGTCGGTGATGTTATCAAACAAAGAGGAGCCGCCCTGAAATCCAAACAACACTTTCTTTATACTGCGGGTCACATCGAACTCAGGATTGGTCAATTGCACGTCCATATCTGCTTCGCCGGTAACCTTAACCTCGATGAGATCTCTGAAATTAAGCACTTCATACTGATCGCCATACAGCACCAGAACATCAAAATAGGAGTTAACCAGGCTCGCCTGGTAACGATCTGCCACCTGAAAAGGCACTGCGCGGATGCCGTACTTTGTGTTCGCTTCATTCTCCATTTCAGGATTCTCAATGGGATCGATAATTTCCACCCGCACCTGGCCTGCACCCGCCACTTCATATTCGCGCAGCAGGTCTTTCATACGTGGGACCAAGGGCGCGAGCAATGGGTGGGTTTTTGAGCTGAAATAGCCGCGTATCAGTAAAGGCTCACGCAATTGTCCGAGATAACCCTTGGTCGCTGCCGATATGGAATAGATGTTGCCCTCTGTCATGTCGAGACGCAGCGCAGTAACCGGTTGCAGCCAGATATTGGCCAACAGGATATTCACGACCAGTAAGCCGGTGCCCAATTGCCAGTTCCGATGGCGAATGGGATCTCCTTGTTCGGCCCATTTTTCGCTCTCCAGCGAATACACATTGAGGGTTAGAAACACCAAGCCGATAGAGGCATAGAAGTATAGATCGCGAAAATCCAGCATACCCCTGGTAATCGCCTCGAAACGCGCGCCGCTACCAAGTGCCGTGAGCAGTTCCTGAGTCGCACCACCAAACAGATTGGTAATTATCGGGCTGCCCAACATGTAGAAAATACCGCACAGCAAACAAGCAACCAGCAAGCTCACAATCTGGCTGTCGGTTCTTGCGCTAACAAACAAGCCTACTGAAATATAGGCACCACCCAACGCCATAGCGGCGATATAGCCCGCCACTACCGGTCCCCAATCAAGGTCCCCGATCACAGCCACCGTAAGCGGCAAGGGTAAGGTCAGGAGCAGCGCGACAAATAACAGCGTCCAGCAGGCGAGGAATTTACCCAGCACAAATTCCCAGGTGCTGACCGGCACCGTGACGACAAACTCAAGCGTGCCAGTACGCCGTTCGTCACTCCACATACGCATGGTTAAGGCTGCGCTGAGAAAGATCAGCAAGATCGGCAACCATTCGAACATCGGGCGCACATCTGCAATATTTCGTGCGAAAAACGACTCGCCCCAGAAAAATACGAACAAGGTCACTGCAAGGAAGGCAGCCAAAAAGAGGTAGCCGGCCGGGGAGGCAAAAAACAACGTCAATTCTTTGCGTCGGATCCGCAATATAAGACTAAGCCGCATGCTGCACTCCTATCTCACCCGTTTCACTGACTTCTTTGAAAATAGCTTCCAAATCGCGAATCTGCGGCGTCAGCCCATAAATTGGCAGATCGGCAGCGACCAGGGCGCGTGCAATAACGGCGACCGCTACATCTACCTCACCAGTGAGGATAATTTCCCAATGTTGTTCATCGATAAGAGCAGCCGATGTGACGACATCCAAGTTGCTCAGAACAGTTGCAACATCACCACCTGCTGCCGTTGTCAGCACCAACCCTGCCGTTCGCTGCAGAGCATCCAGGCGCTCATCTACAACCAGGCGCCCGGCACGCAAAATCAACACGCGATCGCATACCGCATTGACTTCCTGCATGACATGGGTCGACAGAATAACGGTCGCATTTTCTGCCAGCCGACGTATCAGCTTGCGCATTTGCTGGATCTGATTCGGGTCCAAACCATTCGAGGGTTCATCCAATATCAAAAATTTTGGTTTATGCAGAATGGCTTGAGCGACACCCACTCGCTGTTTGTAACCACGACTCAGGTTTTGGATCGGGTCGAGCACTTTCTCCTCCAGCTGGGTGGCGGCCACGGCTGCTGGCACATAAGAGCGTGCATCAAGGCCCCGCAACTCAGCAGCGTATGCCAGATATTCAGCCACCGTCAGTTCCGGATATAAAGGCAAATTTTCGGGCAAATAGCCCATTTGCGCTTGGGCTATCAGCGGATCAGCAAAAACGTCAACGCCGTCGACTTCGATGGTGCCGCTGGATGGCTCTAGAAAACCCGTGAGCATTTTCATGATGGTGGTTTTGCCAGCACCGTTGTGTCCCAACAGGCCGACCACCTCGCCGGGCTCAATGCTGAAGGACACATCGTCCACTGCAGCAAACTCGCCGTACAGGCGCGTTAAGTTTCTCGCTTCGATCATCTGAACTCCTTTGTCGAGGGGGGCCAAAATATGTGTTTCTGAGAAAAGGTCAAGTGGCTAATGCAAAAATTTAATTTGGAAATTGCTACCATCCATCAGCTCTCATCTTCGCAGCGCAAAAAAATGAACATCGACAGTCCATGTGGCACTTTGGAATCACTCTATGATCGGGCCACCGATACAAAACCCATCACTGCCGTGCTGGGCCACCCACATCCTCAATACGGTGGTTCGATGCATGATGCCGTGCTGCAAACAGCAGCAGATGTGCTGCTTGCCCACGGCGCTAATGTTCTGCGCTTTAATTTTCGTGGCGTAGGATCCAGCTCGGGATCATTCGACAATGGCATCGGCGAAACCGAAGACCTGCTGGCAGCATCTACCTGGGTCAAACAAGAAACACCCGAGAACGTTTTGTGGTGGCTGGGTTATTCGTTCGGCGCGGCGGTTGTCTGGCGAGCGCTACAAATCAAGGATCTACCGGTACACCATCCGCAAAGGACAATCCTCATCGCCCCGCCCATTGGCGTGATGGATTTCGCCCCGGCAGCGACCGATGCCATCGATCCCGTGGATATTCGAGATGCCATCGCCGGTGACCAGGACGATTTTGTCGATCTTGCGTTACTACAGAGTTGGCCCACGGTGACAGCCCATGTAATCCCCGGGGCAGATCACTTTTTTGCCAACCGGCATGATCTGCTTGCAGATGCAATTGGCCAGTTGCTTACCGCCTAAACGATCTGTGCACCGGTCATCGATTCGTGAAAGAAGTAGACCAGCGCATAAACGAGCAGGCCGACAATCACCGGCATGATCAGTTCTTTGAGGACCAGGCGATTGCGTCCTGCAAAAATCGCCGCAAACGGAATGTTCGAAGTTGCTTGTGCATAGGTTACCCAGCCTTCACCTAAAGTCGCCGCCTTTTTGTGATCCATGAGTGCAGAACCGGCCAGGCTGAGGATAAAAAAGCCAGAAAAAAAGATCACCGACACCCAGTCGCCGTTAGCAATGACATGGCCCGAAGCCCACAGGATGATCGCCCACTGTAAAGGATGCCTGGTAATACGGGTAACACCCCGCGCCATATCCGCCGCTGCCGCAGGGTCATCGATGCGCATGCCTACACCGGTAGGATTCTTCACCATGAACCCACCGACCATCAGGATAAAAGCGATGGGCATCGAGAGCTTGGCGAACCAATAGAGATCTGGATTGGGTAACCACAGGTACTCGTATTGCGGCACCTCAATATAAACCCATATGAGGTATCCGAGCGTGGCGGTGGCCATCAGCGAATAAGCAATGATGTAGAATTTCTCACCGATCGCATCGACGAGTATTTTGCGCAAGCGGGTACTGGAAAATCCCAGGTGCGTGCCTACCCACAACAAACTGGCAAGCAAAATATCTGGCATCGTGACCTCCCTCGCTAAATGAATTCTTTCAGCGCATCCAATACTTGATTAGGTTGTTCAGACAACATGGCATGGCCGCAGTTTTTCAGCGTTACCGTCTGCGCATTGTGTAACGCCCCAGCGACACGATGACCGGATTTCGCCGGCGTCATCTGATCGGCTTCTCCAACAATGACCAAGGTCGGCATATCACCCAGGTCAAGCTGCGCCGTGAAGGCATTACATGCCGCCAGGTCCGCATGATAAACACCATCGTGCATGCGTTCCAGCCAGCGCTCGCCACTAATCAGGTTGCTCAAACCCGGCACCTGGCCAGCGCCCATGCGCCCCTGGGCGGAATGACTCCAGGTATTCGCCATATCTATCGCTGCGTGATCGTTGTCCGCAGCCGCATCCAGCAATGGTGGACCAACCGGCATCGGTGCAGCGGTACCGAGCAATGCGACTTTCTCGACCAACTGAGGATGGCGGGCGGCAAAAGCCATGCACACCAATGAACCCATGCTGTGCCCGACCACGGTTGCCGGCCCCTCGCACTCCTGGGTAACAAGTTCAGCCAACCAGTCAGCCATGGCCTCGACGGAGGCAAGCGCCACGCCTGAGCTGAGGCCGTGGGCAGGTAGATCAGGGGCGATTACGCTGAACCCGTGACGCGCAAAATAACGCGCCGGCATGACCCAGACGCTATGATCAAATCCAGCGCCATGGACAAACACAATGCTGCGCGCACCACTGGGCGGCGCGCCGCTGCCGGTGCCGGTGCCGTAGAAAACAACTTCATTGTTGATATTGGTTTTCATAGTGTCGGCTTCATGCGTTAGCCACCGCCCGCAGCCCAATCTTCAAGTCGGCAATGAGATCGGCGGGATCTTCAAGCCCAACGCTGACACGCACCATGCCTGCCGATATTCCAGTCGCGCGGAGGCTGGCTTCATCCATACGGTGATGGGTGGTACTGGCCGGGTGGATGACCAGAGACTTGGCATCGCCTATGTTGGCCAGGTGAGAAAAAAGCGCTAACGCTTCGATAAAAACCTTGCCCGCTTCACGACCACCTTGCACGGTGAAGGTAAACACCGCCCCGGCGCCTTTTGGTAATAGCCTCTTCGCTAAGTCATGGTCCGGATGATCGGGCAAACTCGGATAAACGATTTCTTCCACCAGCGCTTGTTGGGCGAGAAATTCCACCACCAGCTGTGTGTTGGCGACATGTTTGTCCATGCGCAAAGGCAGTGTCTCTATACCTTGCAGGATCTGAAACGCGGTCATCGGCGCCATGCACGCGCCGAAGTCCCGGATACCTTCTTTACGCGCTCGCGTGATGAACGCCTGCGGGCCAAACTCTTCTGCGAACACCAGGCCATGAAAGCCGTCATAAGGTTCGGTCAAAGTTGGAAATCTACCACTTGCCTGCCAATCAAAGGTGCCTCCATCTACCAAAACACCACCGATTACAACCCCATGACCACTGAGGAATTTGGTTGCCGAGTGCATCACCAGGTCTGCGCCCAACTCGATCGGCCTGCATAAATACGGCGTCGCAAAGGTCGAGTCCACCATCAAAGGCAAGCCCGCGGCATGGGCCAGCGCTGCGAGTTCAGGAATATTCAGCACCTCGAGACCCGGGTTGCCCAACACTTCACCAAAAATGAGTTTTGTATTCGGTTGTATGGCCGCGGCAAATGCTGACAAGTCCCGCGGGTCGACAAAAGTAGTATCGATGCCAAAACGCTTCAATGTGTATTCCAGCAGATTGTGGGTGCCACCGTACAGCGAGCGCGAAGCCACAATATGGTCGCCGGCGCCCATCAAGGTCACTACAGCCAGGTGCATGGCTGCCTGGCCGCTAGCCGTAACAATCGCGCCCACGCCGTGATCCAAAGCCGCCATGCGTTCTTCAAGTACGGCGTTGGTGGGATTCGAAAGACGCGAGTAGACATGTCCGGCGCGTTCAATGTTGAACAAACCTGCCGCGTAATCGGAATCTGGAAAGACGAACGAAGCGGTTTGATAGATCGGCGTGGCCCGCGCACCCGTAGTGGGATCAGGTGTCTGTCCTGCATGCAAAGTCAGCGTATCAAATCCCGGTGATTTCGGGCTTTTGTGGTTACCCTGGGTCATAACAACTCATAGTCGCTCTCAACTGAATTCGCGGGCAGGTTGGCGGGTTTGTCGTTGCGAATCAAGTCGCCTGGCGGTTCAAGTGTGGACTTGTGCATGGACGCTTTGATATTTTGCTCCTACACTGAAGACACTTTCACTGCCTTGGGGAGCCGGTGTATGTATCCAGACAATGTTTCGCTAGCCGATGATTTGAAACAAGCACACGCACAATCGTGGCAGACGCTTGCTGCTGCAGGAGATTTTTTCACCGGTGCAGAACGCGTTGGGTTTGTCCGCTGTGCGCGTGAAGCTTTGACATGCTCGTCGTGCAGACATAAAAAAGAATCCCTCAGCCCCAATACACCCTCTTCGGTCGACAACGAAAGCCATGATGGCGACAGTCAGCTTAATGCCACCATTGTCGATATGATCCACCGTATACGCACAGACCCGGGCCGCCTGACCAAGTCCTGGTTCGATGCAGTGACCAAGACAATAAGCAAACAGCAATATGTAGAGATTGTCAGCGTCGTCACCAGCTCTGTCATCATCGACACGCTCCACAATGCGCTGGGCCTGGGTCTGCCAACACTACCCCTACCCATCAGCGGGCGGCCGCGCCGGCAGTTTAATGACCAGGCCGTGGAAGGCGGTGCATGGGTGCCGATGCTGGCAGGCTCCTCTGCCATGACAGACACCGGCATGCCGGCGATACCGAATATCAGAAGGGCGCTAGGTCTGGTGCCTAGTGCGGTAGACCTTTTCTTTACCACCTTCCGCCCGCACTACGCATTGCGCGACATTGATCTATCCATTAACCAGGCCCAGGCGGAATTTGTCGCCGCGCGCGTGTCTGCGATCAATGAATGTTTCTACTGAACCACTTCACACACCATGCTGCTCCGGGCGAGCAGTCAGCGCGAAGAAAACAGCTACGATCTCAGCAGCGTGACCAGCGATAGTCTGGATCCCGGTGTGCCACACGGGCATTGGTTGCGGGCGCTCACCGAAGCCGCCATCAAAGGCGACTGGTTGGCCTTAGCGGAAATACGGCCCCAGGCAGAAGAAGCCATGGGTTATCAGCAGACCATAGACGTGCTCATAGTCGCTGCCGCATTCAACGGGATTACTACGGTTGCAGACTCGACCGGCATACCTCTGGATGACAATACCCGGGATGTCACCGTAGACATGCGTGAATCGACGGGTATTCAGCGTTTCGACTACTGTGAGAAGACTGAGCGTTATGGCTAACAGTTGCTTGCTCTAAAGTCTCAAATTAGCCTTTTACAACAAAGATACGGTAAAGGTTGTGAGACCAGGATTCATATTACTGAGCCTAAAAGCGTAGCGCCGGTCTCCCGGGAGGGGCGCAAGCCAGCGAAGTAATATGAATCCTGGGCTCACGACCGATTTCAAATCTTAGAATACTAAACGGCCAATCGGAGATTTTCGCGACACTCACGTTCGTTGTTGAGCGTGGAAATCTGCTCATTTAATGTCCACCAATCGTAGATGATGCCGATGAAAAACAAGCCGCAGGTCAACAGATAAAGGATGCCGGTGCCGATTTTGCCTTGGTAGAAACGATGCAGACCGAAAACCCCCAGGAAACACAGTAATACCCAGGCGAGGGTATAGCTGAGGCCACCTTCGACGTAGCGACGGTCTGCAGAGCGTTCCAGGCTCGGCATTAGAAACAGGTCAATGAGCCAACCTATGCCTAGCAGTCCAAAAGTGAAAAGGTAAATGGTGCCGCTGACCGGCCTGCCAAAATAGAAGCGATGGGTACCGAGGAAGCCGAAGATCCAAAGTACATAACCGACGAACAGACTATGAGTACTATATTCTTTGTGCATACCCCTATAGTCGTAAACGCCGGCTATTTAGTTCTGCGCTCGAATTCTCATTCACCCGGTTCCAATCACGACATAGTTACCAGTATGTCGGTAAAGTTTCTTCTTGCAAGTGCACAACAGTGCACTGCTTATGTATCGGGGCTTGCATATTTTTTCCTTGCGCTTCATGAAGATCAAACTCTAAACTCCTTGCATTGCGTCATCCATCAGCCAAGCGCCACTGTATCGGCGCGACGTCTGCTCATGCCAACACCATAGTTACCCACTGGCCGCCTATGACATTCCCTACTGCAGAAAACATCCATTGCAACGGTATCGACCTTGAAGTGTTCAGCGCCGGTAAAGGCAAACCCATCGTGTTATGTCATGGATGGCCAGAGCACGCCTATTCCTGGCGTCATCAGATTCAACCCCTGGTCGACGCTGGCTACCATGTCATTGCACCCAATCAGCGCGGTTACGGTCACTCTTCACGACCAGAGCCGGTCACCGACTACGACATCACCCACCTGACAGGTGATCTCATGGGGTTGTTGGATCACTACGGCTATGCCGACGCCCTCTTTACCGGCCACGATTGGGGCGCCATTGTGGTTTGGAATCTAGCCATGATGCATCGTCAAAGGGTCGCCGGGGTAATCAACTTAAGTGTGCCCTTCATGAAACGTGGTGACACTGAGTGGGTCGGCTTCTGGGAATCCCATTTGGGTGGTGATTTTTACATCGTCCATTTCAATCGCCAGCCAGGTGTGGCCGACGAAGTTTTTGCCACTCATCGTGAGCAATTTCTGCGCAACATGTACCGTACGCAGCAGTGGTTATCTCCAGCGCCGGAAATCCCCAAGGGCATGCCGATGATCGCCATGGCACAGCGCACCGATATGCCTGGTGAGTTGCTGATGAGCGAAGCCGAACTGGCGGTTTTCTCGACCGCCTTCGCACACTCAGGCTTTACTGGCGGCATTAACTGGTACCGAAATTTTTCTCGCAATTGGGAGATTATTGGCGCCTATGAACAGCATATCAGTCAACCAACGTTGATGATCTACGGCGACTACGATGCCGTGCCAAGCGCGCCGGACCTCGACCAGTTCGTAGAACAACTCAGCGTCAAGAACCTGCCCTGCGGTCATTGGATCCAACAAGAATGCCCAACCGAAACGACTCAAATAATGCTGGCATGGCTGGCGGAGAACTACCCCTCATGACTACTTCCATCAAGCGGCTTCACCATGGCGCCTATCGTTGTCGGAACAGTGCTGAAACCCGCTCCTTCTACGAAGACTTTCTGGAGTTGCCGTTGGTTGAGGCATTGCCGATACATACGACCAAAACAGGTCGGCAAGCCGATGTACTACACACGGTTTACTAGGGAGCCTCTGATTCAGCCCATCAGCAGCACACGCATCGCGCCGACCAGGGCGGCCGCGAGCAAAACTACAGAACAAGCCATGGTCACCATCATGCCTCTGCCGCGGCTCTGTGGATCTGCAATATAACTGCGGAAATAATCCGCACGACCCAACAGAAACACGACCCCAACCCCAGCGGCAGCGATGCCATGGGCATAATAACCGGCAGCGTAGATTGCCGGGATGAAGACGATCAATTGTTCAAGCGTATTTTGGTGCGCGCGGTGAAACCGCTCAAAATTTTCATCGCCGCTCACTGCAGGTGCCGCGACTCCATGACGTGTTCGCGCGCGGCCAACCGCTACGCCAAAGTACAGATACTGCATCAGCGCAAACATTACGATTATGGTCACGTACGCCATTCATTTCTCCTGCTTAAAGTCCAGGTCAAACGGGTGGAATCATGAACGAACCGGTCGCCTCAGCCACCACAAAGTCATCTTCTGCACGTATGACTTTACCTTCCATCTGCGCCAGCCGTCCTTTGCGTTTTATGCACCTACCCTCCAGTCGTATCGGCGTACCGACCGGCAACTGCGCACGATATCTTATGTCTGCCCGGGCAGTAAAACATTGCTGACCCTGCAGCCATAACCAGTTTGCCATCACGTCATCCAACAGGCTGAAGACAATACCGCCGTGAGTCACCTGATCGTAGCCCGTGTGCTCCTGACCAGGCGTAAATTCAGCCCTGCACACATCGCCATCAAGACGGAATACCACACCCAGACCGATTGGATTTTTCGAACCACAAACAAAACAATTATTGCCTTCCGAGCGGAGCAAATCCTCTCGATCGGTTGACGTTTGGTGTTCGGTGTCGCCAGTCATAATCAGCATCGTTTTTTGCAGTCAGGTATGATGCATGTTTTCGGTCAAACAAGCACTCGTGTTCACCCTGCCACAAATCCGCAAAGTCTTAGCGCATCACCAACCGCAATTCGTCGACCCTCGCCCCACGACACGCCAGGCCGCGGTAGCGATCATCATGCGTGAAAGACCTACCGGACCGGAAATGCTGTTTATAAAAAGAGCCGAACAGAAGGGTGATCCCTGGTCAGGGCATATGGCTTTTCCCGGGGGGCACAAAGACCCGCAAGACCAATCCTTGCAAGATGCTGCGCAACGCGAAACCCTGGAAGAAACTGGTCTCAGTCTGGTTGGCAGCCAATACCTTGGCGCCTTGGACCATCAAGTTGCCCAGCCTCGCGGCCGGGTCTTGGATATGCTCATCGCACCTCATGTTTTTCAGATCGAAGGTGATCCGCAATTCACGCCAAATTACGAAGTAGCCGAGGTGGTGTGGGCACCGCTGCAGGCGATGGCCAGGAACGAACTGCATGACACCGAAACTAAAAGTATGGCGGGCACACCGACAATTTTTAATGGCTACCGACTCAAGCAAGGGCACTTTGTCTGGGGTTTAACCTACCGTATTCTGAAGACTTTTTTTTACACCCTCGACCCGAATTGGCAACCCCCGCACGAACTATAGGCGATTGAAACTGGCTATCGCCAAGCCCGTGGCGACACTGGTAAAGGGGTCGTGTTCGACAACCCGGCCATCAAAACGCTCATCCAGCATACTCTTCACTGCTGGGATCAGGCTTGACCCGCCGGTGCGCAAGACAATATCTATGTCCGAGGTGCACAGGCCTGCCTGGGATAACGTGGCGTCTACCGCTTGGCCAAGCTGGGCGAGGGGCGCGGCGATCAATACCTCGAATTCCTTTCGGCTCATACCGACCCTCACATCTATCTCCGGTATGTCCAGATAGGCCATATCGCTACTGGATAGAGCTACCTTGAAATCTTTTATACAAGCAAACAACAGATAGCTGAGATTGTGTTTGATCACTTCGCGTAAGCGTTCGAACTTACGTCTGCCAGAGCCACCTTGCTCAATACATTCCATTACCGGAGTGGTGTATTTGTTCTGATTGAGGGTGTAGGTAATCGCCCAATTGAGCAACAAGTCGGCGAAGTCGGCAAACGGGAACTGAGTTTCAATGATCTCACGGTCAAAACCCCGCCGCCGCCAGGTTTCACCTTGACCGAGCAAAGGAAACAACAGCTCACGAAATAACAACTGGTCGATGTGGTCACCACCCAGGCCGATGCCATGTGTCGCCACCACGTCAAATTCTTTACCGCGACGGCGTAACACACACAAGTCGAGGGTTCCACCGCCGAAGTCGACGGTTAACAAGGTGTCGCCATGGACCCCCGGCTGGGTGTGCAAATAACTGACCGCCGCCGCTATAGGCTCAGGGTAAAAATTCTGGTTGTGTACACCAGCGTGTTTGTAAGCTTCGCCTAACCGATTCAGCGCAAGTTGATTGCGATGCTGCTGGCGTCCTTCAAAGTTAACCGGATGACCTATATGTGCGTAATCCAGGGCACCCACTTCACGCTCCAGGCTCTGCCGCATGCGTAACAGCAACGGCGTTATGAGCGCCACCAGCCTGAACGGTTGCTCGAAGACCATGAGGCGGCGCACTCTGGCATCCCCCAGCAAACGTTTTGTGCCGCGAAACAAACGACCTTGCAAACCGCTGTCTGTAACCGGCGCGCCGTAAATTTTCTCGGTTGAAGTCTCGATCTCATTATTCTCCGCGCCATCACCGTGTTCAACAAATTTGCTGACCTCGGCAACTACCTCCGGTATGAGTTCAACAGTTCGACCGGTGTTGTCAGCGATATACTGATCGATTGCAGCCTGTCCCGTTTTGGACTGCAGAGCCTTATCAATGTATGTAGCAGAAGGCATGATGGCATCGTCTTGCTCGAGTTGTATCAACGAGACCTGATCACCGTCGAACACTGCTGCCGCCGAGTTGGTAGTACCGAAATCTATTCCTACGCCAAACTTCGCCATCGGATGACCAATACCGCTCAGGGTAGCTTTTGAACCAACACATCTTGCCAGTCTGCAATCTCAGCCGGCGAAAGATTCAACCACTGTTGCAGCACAAGTTCGTTGTGCTCGCCCAGATGGGGTGCACCACCGCGAACCCGGGCCTGCGCGTGATGGAAATGATAGGGCGATTGAGGCACCGGGCGGGTCCCGCCGGCACGGTCATCGACCTCAGTGATGCTACCGCGCGCGATCACGCTAGCCAACTCCCGGCTTTGTGCGGCGGTGCGCACATCGCCCCAGGCGATGTTCATTTTATCCAGCGCCGCAATGACAGCATCGCGGTCGGCGCAGGTTTCATTGAAAAAGTGATGGGCAGCCTGGCGGCGCGCTTGTATTTTTTCATCGAGGCCAGCCTGGGGGTCCAAACCATCTTCAACACCACAAAACCGGTTGAGTTGCTTCCAGATGAAACGGAACTCTCCCGCCAGCATCAAATGACCTGCGGATGTCTCATGCACTTCGTTAGGTAATGGCCTTGGCAACTCATCCAGAGCAAAGTTCATACCATCGTTGGTGACCAGGGTGGCGTCTACCATGGCCAGATCGATATGTTCCCCGCTGCCGCCCTGTTGGCGGGCAAACAGTGCAGCCAACAAGGCCACCAGCCCATGCAACGACGCATTGGTGTCCGCCACGGAACAGGCTATATCCGCTGGAAAAGCACCGCTCAGCTCTGCCTGGCGTTCAACCAAGCCGGTTTCTGCGTGCACGATGGGCGCATAGGCGGCACGGCGACTGTCCGGATTATCCGCGCCAAAGCCGGATATGGAGAGCATGATCAACGCCGGGTTCACAGCCGTCAAAGTCGCATAATCGAGCCCTAAACGACCCATAACATCCGGGCGAAAATTTTCTATCAGTACATCTGCTTCAACGACCAGTTTTTTCACCAGTTCAGCACCACGCGCTTGAGACAGGTCCACAGAAATACCTTGTTTACCTGCATTCTGCTGGTTGAAGTAGCCGGATACGCCGGCGATCTTACGTCCCCACAGACGGGTGATGTCCCCCTCGGGGGGTTCAAGTTTGACCACTTCGGCACCAAGATCGCAGAGCATACGACCGGCAAACGGTCCTGCCAGAACCCGCGACATATCAAGAACTTTTATACCGGTTAGTGGGTACGCCATGCGTTAGCCTCTTGGTTTGAAATTTTGGATGTAGCCTGGCAGCGACACCTCGTTGCTCAGATTAGCCGCAGGCACCGGAGCCAGCGACTGGTTGCGCAGGGGTATTTCACCGGCCCAGACATCGCTATCGAGATCGTCTTCGGCATCTATCGGGTCACCGGCACGGACCTTGGCAACCATCTCCTGCAGATGAATGCGCACCACTGTTGTGGCTGCAAGTTCCTGCCTGGTGGGTTCTCGAACAACTTTCTCATGGCCGGCAATGAGAACCTCGACAAACTTATCAAGACAACTGCGGTGGGCCTCGCCAGTGACCACCTCGCCACCAGCGGCCATATGCTTGAGCAACGCACTCTGACGATTGCCATGCAGGTATAGATAGTCGTCATCACACATATACAATGTGGCTATCTGACGCGGCTCCCCGGCATCGACATAGGCTACGTGACAAACCTGTTGGGCGTCGAGAATCTGCCGTATGGTGGCGGCATCATACTCGCCACGCTCGGCAATGCGCTTCAAGGTTGCGCGGGAGGAAACCGGCTTCATAGAACATCCTTCAGAGCAAAGGCACAGGAGTTTATACCGCGATCCAGGGATTGGGTAGAATCGCCTTGAGCGAGGGAGCCTCTGATTAAGTCTCATGTGCTCAGCGTTTCACACGGGCTCTGTGGCGAGGCGCTCTGCGCGGGTCCCCTTTTTACCAAGCAAGGGGCCACCTTGGCAAGCAGTGCAACGAAGTCCACAGAGCCCGTGTGAAACGCCCTTCGGGAGGGTCTGGCTCGCACGCTGACCGCGTTACCACTTTTGGCAAGGTGACCCTCCTTGCCAAAAAGGAGACCTGCAAGCTGCACCTTGCCTGCCTGCGAGCCAGATCCTCTGAGCTTTTGAGACTTAATCAGAGGCTCCCTGGCTGCAATTTAACAACCCGGAGGTGCAAACTGACACCCCCTAGCGACAACAAAACGGTAAATCTGGCCAAATACAGCAAGGCCAGCCGCCGCCAACGGGCTAAGGCAAAAACCTTGTGTAACAGCGGCTTTCACAAGTGGCAATTTGCTGCCAACAAACAGTTCGATGTGAAGCAAGGCAGGCTCATCAGCATCGAAAAATGTATACGCTGCGGCGTCACCCGTAATTCTGTTTCTTAAGAGAGAGCCACCAGCGGCTTAATGTCGCAACCAATGCCAGTACCACCGAGCCCGCAATAACCATTAGGCACCTTAGCGAGATATTGTTGATGGTAATGCTCAGCGTAGTAGAACACCGGTGCCGGGCCGATCTCCGTCGTAATTTCTCCATACCCAGCGGCAGTCAATGCCGCTTGATACTGGTCGCGAGTCGCCTCCACGGCGTCGGCCTGGTCTGTGTCATAAGTATAAATAACCGAACGATACTGGGTGCCGATGTCGTTACCCTGGCGCATGCCCTGGGTGGGATCGTGACCTTCCCAGAAAAATTTAAGCAGTTCAGCCACCGACACTTCGGTGGGGTCATAGACCACCAATACCGACTCGGTATGGCCGGTACCACCGCTACAGACCTCTTCATAACTGGGATTGGCAGTGTGTCCACCTGAATAGCCCACGGCGGTGGTGTACACACCAGGCACTTGCCAATAAATGCGTTCGGCACCCCAGAAACAGCCCAAACCAAGTTGTATTTGCGCGAGACCGTCTGCAAAGGGACCCTGCATGGGCTGCCCCAGGACAAAATGTTCTGCTGGCACCTGCATTGTCTGCGAGCGCCCGGGCAAGGCCTGCTCCGGGCCGGGTAGAGAAAGATTTGCACCAAATGCCATGCGAAACTCCAAATCTTTTGCAAAGTACAAGTCTAACGTTCGTGCGGCAGAGCACAACCAATCTCAGTTTTTGTGGTCAAATCACTGTCTCTTCGAGATTATTACCAACGGTTTATTCACACGCTACAAATTGGATGCTATAACACGCCCATGCGAATACTGTTCTTATCCTTTTTGCTGGTTGCAAGTTTCAGCTGCCAGAACCAACCATCTGCCTCCTTCGCCGCTGGCGATACCATGGGTGCCGAGGCTCTGCAACATGATCTGCAACGTGCCCAGTTTCTGTCACAGCCGAAACTTGCAAAGCGCATGCAACGGCTACTCGAACTAGAGCAGCAAGCACTGCAGTTGGCAGAAGACGAACCGCTCAAGCTAGGCAGCATCGGTTCTGCAATATTGGATATTTATGCGGGTAGTCAGACCGGGCACTTTGCCATGGGCCGCTTTTATGCCTACGTAGAATCGAGTGAAGCCCAAGCGGATCACGATGCCCACTTGTCGAGCCTGCAACAGACCATGACTTCCAGCGGTAATGGCAAACGTCAGTCGCCCTTCCAGGTGTTGACCATATACGACGCTCACACCTACGCCAGAACACAAGGTAATTCACCGGTCGGGTCAATTTATCAGAGCACCGAGCTCACGCCTTTCGGTTTCTTGCTGGTCGCGCGACCGCAACACGGCCCGTTGCAGCAGACCTTCTTCGACATCAGTCACGTTCTGCAAGACTTCAGGGAAAGAGATGCCATCGCCAGCGGTGACCCTAGACAGACCGGCAACCCGTGGTCGTTCATGCGCTTGTTAGCTTCGCGTATGGACACGGCAGCGCAGGCAGCAATCGGTCGCTATCTGGCCTCGGTACAGAAATACGACGATGCCGTCGGTTGGCTACAGGTAGCCTCTCGTTCAGGCAACGTATTGGCCAATTCTATGCTGGCACGTATCTATTGGACTCAAGCTCTGGCAGCAGAAGACGACAGTGAGCGCGACGAGTTGCGCGAGCGATCTTTAGAAAACTATCTCCACGCCATCGCGCTGGGCTCCACGGATTCGATGTATACCCTGGCTAACCTCTATATCAATGACTTTTTCGGTGAAGAAAACCGCCTTGCCGCCATTCCTCTGTTACGCCAGGCTGGAGATCTTGATCATGCTGAGTCGCTCCTGTACCTGGGACACCTGCACAATATCGGCCGGGAAGTCGAGCAGAGCGTAGCCCTGGCAACCACTTATTTCGAGCGTGCTGCAGCGCTGAAAGACCCCCAAGCCATCCTCAGCTATGGGCGTTTTCTGGGCGGCCTGGAAACGGACAATAGCGCCGTCGAGAACGGTCAAGTGCACAGCTTGCTGACGGCCTTGGCAGACGACGACAATGCCGAAGCAATGGTGGTTCTAGGCAACCTGCACGCCCGCGGTGTCGGTACCAGAGCGTCCAACAGCCGTGCCGTGCGTTGGTATAAAAAAGCGATTAACGAGGCACCAGACAATGCAGATATCGTCAACGAAGTAGCATGGACCCTCACCGTATCTGACCTGGCCGGTTTGAAACGGGCAAAGTATGCAAAGCGCATTATGGATCACCTGATGGTCGATGAAGCGATGCGTTTGCGCCCTGAGTACTTAGACACCTGGGCTGCTGCGCATGCTGCCAGCGGAGATTTTACCCAGGCTATATCCTTGCAGCAGGAAGCAATTGTCCAGGCAACCTCACAAGATCGTGACGATGTGCTCGATATTTTGAAAGATCATTTAGAGCAGTTTGAGGCCGGTGCCACCATCACCGAACAAGCGCCCTAGTACGCCTGACCTGCACAGCTTGCTACGACGGCAGACGCCGTTGTTAGATGTACGTGCACCCGCCGAGTTCGCCCACGGCAACCTGCCGCAGAGTGTCAATCTGCCGATTCTCAACGACCATGAACGGGCTCAGATTGGCACCATGTATAAAAAGGAGGGCCCGGCCGCCGCCACAAACCTCGGTCATCAATTGGTCAGTGGTGATATCAAAGCCGCGCGCGTCAGCCAATGGCAGGCATTCATCGCCGACAATCCACAAGCACAATTAATGTGTTGGCGAGGCGGGCAACGTTCACAAATCGCACAAACCTGGCTGGCCGAACAAGATTGCCAGGTACAGCGCGTCCCTGGTGGGTACAAAGCCTTACGCAAGGCCTGTCTGGAGATCCTGAGCAGCGCACCCCAGCAGAACAAGCCATGGTGGGTAGTGGCAGGTCGAACCGGGGTGCAAAAAACCGTGCTCATCGAACAACTGGCAAACAGCATTGATCTTGAGCGGTTGGCGAACCATCGAGGCTCCGCATTTGGCGCCCGGGCAACACCTCAGCCAACACCCGCCTGCTTCGAAAACCGCCTGGCGTGCGCCTATTTACGCCACGACTTCCCTGCATTGGTGCTCGAGGATGAGAGCCGAACAATAGGCCGGCTTGGTCTGCCCGGCGGCTGGCATCAGCGCATGCAAACCGCGCCGTTAGTACTCATTGAAGCCAGCCTGGCATCACGTGTTGAACATATTGTAACCGAATACGTTACCCAGCCAGTCTCTGAGGGAGCCGATGCCATCGCTCTCGGAGACCATTATCAACAAGCGTTAACGCGTGTAAAACGACGTCTGGGTGGGGTGCTGCATCAACACATAGATAAGCTCAGAAAGGATGCATTTCAAAACAAGCGACCACACCAGGACTGGGTACATGCATTAATGACCGATTACTACGACCCGATGTATGACTACCAACTGACGAACAAGGAACCCCGCATCGTGTTCCGGGGAACGCTCTCCCAGGTGAGAGATTATCTAGGGAATCTCTGATTAGTGGTGATGGTCGTGGCCGTGGGGCCGTTCGGCAAAGGCTGTGGTTCTAGCTTGCAAATCGCCTTTGCTGACCAGTGCTTTTGATGCCAGCAGACGGTCCAATGCAGATTGAAAATGGTCGTAGTAGGCATACGGGTCGCTCGACTCGGCATCACGGTCCCACTCACCCACAACCTCGATCAAACTGGCTTGAAACTCACTCCAGGTAAACGCACCGCTTTCATGCAGGGCCACGGCCATACCGAACACCCTTCCCTGCCAAGGTTCCTCAAACAACACTTCGCCATTGGCCATCGGTGGCTGCAAAGACTCTTGCAGAACATCATTGATATCCTCAGTTGCCATCAAGCCACCAATTGCTCAACACCAATCATACTGTCCCGGGTCACTTTTTCGGCCAGCGCCTGCTCGGACAGGCCACTCCAGGTTTGCGGCATCTCAGGCAGCACCATATAACGCACTTCCGCCGATGAGTCCCACACCCGCACACGTTTATCATCTGCCAGCACGGTGCCGAACTCAGCTAGTACAGCACGAGGTTCACGCACCACACGGGAGCGATAGGCGGGGTCTTTGTACCATTTTGGTGGCAGGCCAAGCACCGCCCAGGGATAGCAGGAACACAGGGTACAGACCACCAGGTTGTGTACCTCCCGGGTGTTTTCTACGACCACGAGCTTATCGATCTGCCCGCCTTCAAATCCAAACTCGGCAATCGCTTCGCTGCCATCGGCAAGTAAGCGAGTCTTGAAATTTTCGTCGGTCCACGCTTTGGCCACCACCAGCGCACCATTCATCGGACCGATACGTTCGTTGTAACGTACGATCACTTCGTCAACGATACCTTCTTCCAGCAAGCCTCTTTCGATGAGAATACTTTCCAAGGCCTCAGCGCGCAGCGCGGCAACTGACTGTTCCATTTAACCGATCTCCTGCAGATAGGGTTCAAATAAATCAACGCACACCTCGAGATCTGCTTCCCCTGAGGTACCCCACAACACAGCCGAAGTAAACGCAACGGTATAAAGATGCTGCGGTTGCTCCCCTTGTCCGTGGGCATTGCTGTCCGGGTACACCCAGCCGCCATGACAATCAACGATTTTGCCCTCAACACCGCGCACATAGGCTGGTAACCGGGTGTGCCCGGGTGCACCAGTGGCTTGGGTGAGCACCCGCTGTCCCACTACAAACCTGGCCGGTTGCGGCACCTCGCGCTGAGCAGTGTCGCGGGCATCCGCGCCTTCTTCAGGGACATTGGGAACATCTATCTTAGATGGAAGACGGGGTGCAGGGCGGGCTGCAATGCGGTCCTCGCTACCAGCTCCGGCTGCCACCGCGCGCGCAGTAATCTCAGCCTGGCTGAGGGTGCCATTCTCCACCAGCATCGTCTCCACCGCACCCAACCAGCGGCCGTAATACCCATCGGCTAGATAACTGATCGGATCGATACGTTCGACGGCATGGCGAAAGTGATCGAGATTTTGTGCCGTGCCATCGCCTAACATGCCGTTCACCATGGTAAACACGGCACATTGCCACCTTTCCGGGAAAGGCAGCTCAGCCGTTTTGGGCGCGACATCACCAAACCCTTGTTTACCGCCTAAATCATGTATGCCATCCATATCCCCTCCTAAACACCACCTAATTTTGCGCCACATCAAGCAATGTGGGTATGCCATCACCGCCGGCGCTAAAATCCATCACGAACCGATGGTGACCGCTATAAACATGTTGTTCAATATCATCCGGCATCGTTACCCAGGCACTACAACCGGGCGGGATCAACAATTCGAGCTCAAAACAATCTTCTCGAACCCACCATTTCACCTCATATTTGCCCTGCAGTGTATGCACGCTCGCCTCGACAAACTGCACTGGCGAACCGGCTGAAAACTGTTTGCCAAAAGGTGGCATGGGTCGTACCCGGACTGAACGAAAACCATTGCTATCCGGGGAATAATCTTCATGCAAGGCAATGCCGATGAGCGACTCGACCAACCACTCCCATAAACCGACATTGGCGATATCAAATTCACCAGGCTGCCGACCAACCAGCCGGCTGCCTGCATTCACCGAGGCCAACCAGCTCGGCGAGCTGGTCTGCAGGAGCACCATATAGGCCAGATCAAGGCGCCCAGCCCTGGTCAGAGTGGGTAACAAAGCATGCAACACCGCCGGCACAACATCCACATGATAGTTGTTATCTTGCAACAGCTCGATCAATCGACGCTCAGCGAGTTCTCGTTCACCGTCTTCCAGCATGTTGTGATACAGCGCCGCTACGTAAACCGACTGGCTATCACCCACCAGGTGTCCATCGTGGGTGAGATATCTGCGACGAAACGCTTTGCGGACATCTTCGGCCAGGGTGTCGATCAATTCGTAGTCACCGAGGTGAGCCAGCACACCGGCAACGCGCCCGCTGGTACGCAACGCCCCGTGCAGAGTACAGGTCGCGACAAGCCCATTGGTGTAATCACCGCCATACAGGCGGGTATCGACGGCAACACGCACTAACTGGTCGTGCTGATGGCGGTAACTCAAGGCGGCAACACGCAGTTCGTTATAACACTGTTGTAATACCTGCCGATCTCCATGATAGCGGTACATCGACCACAGGGTACGGCTGAAGGTTTCAAAGCGCGCGATTTCATCCGTCACCTGGCCACCCCTCAGGCCGCGGATGGCTGGCACGTAAGGAGAAGCATCTGCTGGCATCTGACAACTTTGCTTGAGGTCCGCGAGCCATTTATCAACCAGCGCATGACTGTGTTCCTGTTGCGCATAAAATGGCAGCCAGGTACCGGCGTAAGCAGTATCCGGCAGACGTTCGCTGCACGCTATACCTCGCATTGGCACCGACAGAGCCACCGCGTTCATGCTGTTGTGCAAAACTTCAAACAACTCGTTAAGGCTCGGGTGATCGCACCGAAAACTAACGCTGGTAACACCGGACTGTGCCACTCGCAGAGCAAATACATCACCCACTGCGGTCACCCCATCGGTGAACACCACGCGCAAGTAGCGAAAACCATGTAACGCGAATAAAGGTTCAAATATTTCGCCGCTGGCGGTCCCTGCACTGGTATAGGTATCCTCAGAAAAGGATTCAAAATGTTCATCCAGAGCATAGCTCAGCACAACATCGTCACTGCTTTCACTGCTTAAATGTACCTGAGCCCGACCCAGGATTTGATCGCCGAAATCGTAAACGCTGCTGGTCCGGCCTTGGCTCGAGATCGTTTTAGGTGGACCGAGCGGGCGTAATACCTGTTGGGTGGCGAACGCTGTATAAGGTTGGGCATGCAATATGCCGGGGCGAGCAGGTAGCACATCTACCGGCGACCAATGACGCCTGTCCGAACCCGGTGAACTCCAATCCTTGATGAATTGACGGGCATCCGTGTGTTCACCGCCGTTAATCTCCGCCGCCAATACCCAGCTCGGTTGCCAGTGCCATTGGTGGTCTGAGCTCAACGAATAACGCTTGCCACCGTCAAGCTCAACATCGAGACGCAGGCGAATTTGTGGACGATCGCCATAGTTTCCTCGACCCATGCCAGGCAACAGTCCCGCATAGTAGCCATCGGCGAGCAATATCCCGATCGCGTTGGCTGCGGTGGACAATAATGCGGTGACATCAAAGGTCTGATAATAGATCTGATGATCATAATCCGACCAGACCGCCGTAAACTCCGCATCTGAGGGTGCCTGACCATTCACTTCCAAACGATAGCTGCCTAGCGCGGCAATGTAGATCCGTGCTGAGACGATGGCTTCGCTGAGAACGAATTGTCTACGTAGAGCAACCGCTGGCCCTGCCCGGCTACGACTACCCCGCATGGGCGCCGCAATCCAATGCGCCTGCCAGTCACTGTCTTCGAGCAGACCCATCTCAAACGATGCCGCCTCACTCCATGGACTGGAGAGACCGTCGCTGTCGAAAGTGCGTACTTTCCACCACACGCGTTGAGCAGAACATAGATCTGCTCCAGCGTATTCCACATGTGCGGCAACATTGGATTCAACACGGCCACTGAACCACAGATCACTTTCATCCCGGGCCAGTCGTTGTTTCGATGATGCTGCCAGAATCTCATAGGCAGATTGCAGCTCTGCCGGGCGTGAGTCATTGACCCACCAGGACAAGCGGGGCCTGGCGCAGGTGACGCCAAGCGGGTTGCTGACGAACTCGCAGCGAAGCCGCAGCGGAGCGCCTGGCATCGTCGCTGTAATTCTTCCCCCTCAAAAAAAGTAATAATCGCCGTGATAGTGTGCGCCAGGCATTTGCCTGGCGCAACGAGCAGTGCCCACTCAGGCGGCAGCTTGAACGGACGTTGGCTAGGCCACAAATTGCTGCAACTGCTTGAGCACCTGCTCGCGCTGATCATGGTAAGTCCAGTGCCCGGCACCTTGTACTTCATACAATTGCACATCTGCAAAGTGGCGCAAGGTATCGTCTTGTCCAATGCGATGTTCTAGCCCATGTTCAGCATTAACGATCAAGGTCGGGCAACTGATTCGCTGCCACAGCGCCACAGTTTCCTCAGTGGTCAATGCAGAGCCGGAAAAGTTGTGGGTGTAATTGTCGTATTTCCAGCTATAGGTGCCATCTTCGTTCTGGTTTGAACCATGAATCGTCAGATGCAGCGCTTGCGCTTCACTGAGCTGAGGGTTGGCTTGCTGCATGCGGTGATAGGCCTCACTCAAATCTTCATAGCGCCTCGGCAAACGCGCTGCAAGCATCCGCGTGTCATCAACCCAGGCACGAATTCTGTCGTGGACAGGCACCGGTGGCTGCATGGCACGCCATAAACCAATGCCTTCGATAATTACCAGCTTGTTGACCAACTCCGGGTAGATACCGGCAAACAGCGCAGCAATGGCACCGCCCATGCTATGCCCGACGAGTACCACCGGAGCGAGGTCTGCCTGTTGCACCAGCTGGTGCAGATCATAGATGTAGTCCAGGTATTGATAGCTTGAACCGTTCAACCATTGCGAATCGCCATGGCCGCGCAGATCCGGTGCGACAACATGATAATCGCGAATAAATTCAGCAGCGATATCGTCCCAGGTCCGACAGTGGTCATGTATACCATGCACCAACAACATGGCCGGTGCTGTTTCATTACCCCAGTCGATGTAGTGCAGGCGTAACCGCTGAGAAAAGAAAATGTGTGATGCAGGTGCAAGGGTCACAGATCGGCTCCTGTCAGTTCATGCTCCCGGCGCACGAACATCTCTTTAATGAATTCCACGAAGACTTGTATTCTGCGAGCACGGCGCAGGTCCGGATGCGTCAGCAGCCACAGGGTCTGGCCTCTTTGCACCGGCATCTGCGGCAGACGGATGAGCATCTCATCCGCGTCTCCGACAAAACAAGGCAGTATACCGAGCCCCATGTGCGCACGCACACACGCATGCTGCATGATCACCTGGCCACACCTGATGTGCACCCGCGTGTCCGGGAAGTACTGCTCTCGCAGACCAGCATATAACGTCATTACTTCCCCTTCGGGCGCCCAATCAATCCACGCTGCACCACCGCGGTCGACGATCACCTCGTGTTCGGCTACATATTCGCGGCTGCCGTAAGCTGCCAGTGCGACCCTGTTGAGCGGGCGTGCCACCAGTTCCTCGGGTGGATTCTCCGTTGCTCGGATCACCACATCTGTCTCGCCCTTGGCAAGGTCCAAATTCTGGTAGCCTGGCATCAACTGCAGATCGATGCCTGGATACGCATCGATAAACGGTGCCAGATCTGCCAGCAGGAAATTTACCGCCAGCACGTCTGGCACGGCTACCCGTATACGACCCTCAAGGCGTTGATCACGACCCTTGAGCGCTGCTGCAATATCCTCCAGTTGATCGCCGACGGCATCGATGGGTTGCACAACCTCCGCTCCCTCCAGCGTAAGGTGCAGGCCTTTCGCCGAGCGGGTAAAGAGCATCACCCCCAAACGCTGCTCCAAACCATCGATACGACGCGTCACGGTAGAAGGGTTAACCCCCAACTGCTCCGCTGCGCTGCGCACCGACCCTGTTTTTGCTACCGCGGAAAAAAAGCGGAAGTCATCCCAATCCATCACTCACCTGCTATCACAAAGCCTGATTCAGTTGGCCATCTCAGCCATTCTCTCGACTTTGTTGCATATATGCAACACACCGTTGCGTTACTAATGGTTGCATTTACTGTTACCTAAAGTAACATACCCACATCGAAAACATAAACAGTTCCATGAGGGATATCCGGACCTCCCCTCCCCTCCCCTTCCTACGGATATCCCTCCTATCTTCTAAAGTAGAAGTGGCTGGAGATCCTTAGAAAGATCTCAGCCCTTCTACTTTTTTTATTGCGCTATTTTTATTGCTGAATTATTTACTGGCGCCTGAGCTAACATAGCGGCATGGACTATCAGCACCTGAACCTCGAACACCGGGGACATATCGCCTACATTCACTTCAACCGGCCTGAAAAAGCCAACGCCCTCAATCACCAACACCTCACCGAGCTCGAACACGCGGTATTGTCCTTTCGCGATGACGCACAAACTCGTGTAATCATCTTTACCGGCCGCGGCAAGCACTTTTCCTCCGGCGCGGACCTGACCGATCCAGGCGAAGCCTACAAAGTACCGCTGGTGTTACGTCGAAGACGCTTGCGCATGGGCGAACGGGCCATTGAAGCAATACTCAATACCGACCAGCTCACCATCGCGGCTTGGCACGGTGCAGCGATGGGTGGCGGCGCTTGTGTCGCAACAGCCTGCGATTTCCGCATCGGTACCGCTGACTGCTTTATGCAATATCCGGAGATCGATATCGGCGTCAATTTAATGTGGAAAAGTTTACCGCTGATCGTCAATCTGGTGGGTCCGGCCCGCGCCAAGCGCCTGGTTGCGGGAGGTGAGCGAATTCACGCCTCTACGTTGCTGGCGTGGGGCGTGTTGGACGAACTGGTCGCACCGGAGGCTTTGGCCGAGGCAGCCGACGCGATGGCAGCGCACTACGCTAACAAGCCACCTGTGGCAGTGCAGATGATCAAACGCTCTACCAATCAAATTGTCAATGCGTTGAACAACGCCATCATGCATATGGACACAGATCAGAATATTTTCGCTGCCGGGACCGACGACCGCCAACAAGCGATAACAGCCTACCTGAACAAAGAAACGCCAACCTTCAGCGGCAACTAGTCCGACCCAGCCGCGGCGGCCACCCAGCTCAATGCCAACTCAGACGAAGATTCGACAATGCCCGGCACTTGCCCGAATCGACAACTACCACCACTGGTGCAATCACCAGATTTTACGTCAAAGGTGTAGCCGTGCCAGGGGCAACGTACCTCGCCGGCAGCAGACAGGTCACTCGTCAGCGGGCCCATCTGGTGCGGACACACTGCCGGATAAACCACCCACTCACCCCCACACTGGTTCAGCATGAACTGTTGCCCGGACAGTTCGACCTGCAATGGCAGGTCGCTTGCCGCAGGTATGGCCAATACCAATCTTTCCTCATTACGCCGTGGCTGCATGCGCCGATCGATCTGACGTTGACGCTCGGTCATCATCCAGACATCTTCGTCGTAAAGCGTTTCGTACTGCCGCGCAAAGGCCCGTCCAAGCTTTTCCCGCGCGTGCACCGCCACACCGGGAACGAAAAAATCGACGACAATATCCAGTTGGTTCGGTGTTTCCACAAACACATGGGTCCAGATTTCGGCCCCTTCATTCGGTCCTTCAAGATTACGCGTAATCCAACGCCGGCAATCTCTGTCCAGGCTCAACTGTAAGACGCTGTCACTGCCGTTGAGGCCGGTGACCTTGGCTCGCCAGCCCCAGGCACCACTATCGAGACACTGGATTGCCTGGAAACTCGACCCGTGCAAGTGCGGCAGATGCTCCCAGTCCAGTGCATTTTCATACATTCGATCCAACGACACCGGCAGGGTACGTCTATACGTACCCACATGA
>SMVB01155474.1_pt1 | contig 49368 bp, 47 predicted proteins | sample 2456461 | NCBI WGS metagenome assembly SMVB01 (sample SAMN11095934, study PRJNA526329) | marine sediment metagenome | biome: Marine sediment; feature: Surficial sediment; material: Deep marine sediment; isolation source: Hadal surficial sediment | place: Pacific Ocean | collected 2014-05 | depth...
GAGCGAACGCCCGAGTCGTCTGCTTCGATGAGCCCGGATTCGAAAAGCAACGACTGCTGCTCATCGACGGTAGTCTGGGCCGTTCGAAGCTCGTTCGAGGTCGCCTGGAGACGATCCTCCATCGCGGCCATCCGCTGTTCCATGAGCCTGAGCTGCTCCTGGACCGGGTCGGCGGCCGCCACCTGCGCCACGAGCAACACACTCGCGACACCCATGACAAGGGTAATTATTTTGGAACGCATTGCGAATCTCTCCTACTCGGTTGTCGAATCTTCCACTCGAACCTCGCGAGGTCCCGAAAGTCGGGAACCCCGCTTGGCATCGAGGAAATCGAAGGGGACACGCGACTACGCATCTCTTCGCTCTGCGAAGAACGCGAGGGGATGAGTCGCATGTCAGGCTGGGTACAAGAGCAAGTCGCGTGCCGACTCGATTCGACACCCAGAATTCGTGGGTGTTGCGTCAGCCCGTTCTCAGGTGAGCGGGGCACAGCCGCAGAGCGGGCCTCTGCTCGCACACTCGCCATGCGCTGCACGTCTTCCAAGCAAGCGTGCAGAGTTCGGCGCAGCGCACCAATCAGCACACCTGCACTGTTATGCGCACAAGCCGAGTCGCGGTCTCGATCGACCGCGTCGTGACTCTTCAGTCGTTGATTCGTCCCAGAACGCAAGGTCGCCCGATGCTCCGACGGGGGGTCGTTTGCATTCGATTCACGCGTTGGGTCGTCGGACGTCCCCGACGACCCCGTGGAGCGGGGATGCGGCAAGAGGACGCCACGAGTCGACGGTCTTTCTACGCCACGCCACGCCGCGCGAACCTGGACTACTCAGCTTTTTGGGGGGTGAGCGGCATTCATTGCCGGCCCCCATTCATAGCACACCGTCAAATCGCAACGCAGCAATTGCTTCGACTGTACGCGGGCAAAGGTCTGACGATTCTTCTTCGGGGAGCCGATCGAGAGCCGCCAGATCTGCCGCGGTATCGACATCGACTGTGGGCACGGTCGTCGCACTCTTCAAGCCCAATCGATCGGCTATGTCGAGGGTCAATCCCAACATCTCTTGGGTCGACATGGGTACCTCGAAGAGTTCAGCGCAGGGCCTGCGTAGACCGACCATCGCATAACCTCCGCCCATATCGGGTGTCAGGACGAGATCGTCCCCCGCCTCCAATCGACGCACGGCGGTCTCTACCTGTGCTCGTCCCAGCACAGGACTATCGCTCCCGCGCAACAGAACCCACCTAGCACCGGCCGCAGCACCTTCTGCGAACACGTTCGCCATTCTTTCCGCGAGGCCCAACCCACGCTGAACCTGCAACCGGAAGCCGGGCGGGGCGAGGTGGATCAGTTCGTTGGCTGCACCCGGCGGGTGGAAGGCGAGTACCGGCTCCAAATCGAATTCCCGCGCGAAGCGCGCGCTCGCCTCGAGCACATCGAGGAGCATCTGCTCGTACAACTCGGCACTCTGGTCGAGGGAGAGTGGCGGCGAAAGGCGAGTCTTGACCAGGCCCGGCCGAGGCGCCTTGGCAAAGACGATGAACCAGCCCCGGCTCAAGCGGACTCCGTACCGGCGACCGGCTCGGAAGCTGAAACGAAGGGCAACTCGACGACGCTCGCGTGGCCCGCCTCGAACTCGACCCGCGTCCCCGGCTCGGCGTGTTCGCGCCGAACGTAGCCGAGGGCGATCAGCCCGACGCTCGGCGACTGAGCGAGGCTCGTCATCTCACCGGTCTTGCGCCCGTCCACGGAGAGCTCGGCGCCCTCAGCGGGCAATTTCTTCGCGTCGAGCTTCAGACCGACCAACAGGTGGTTCACCTGTCCCCGTGCGCGCAATCGCGCCACGATTTCCTGGCCGACGTAACAGCCCTTATCGGGCGCGATGGCTCGCTCGAGTCGGGCCTCCGGCGGCAGGACCTCTTCATCGAGCTCGCGACCCAGCGCCGGAATTCCCGCCTCGATCCTCAGGATCTCGAGCGCCGCCAGATCCCCGCGTACGATCGAGCGCGCGCCTGCGGCCGCGTCGAGTGCCGCCTCGATCTCACCACGAGCCCCGGGCTCGAAATGCAGCTGGTAACCGGCCTCCCCCGAAAATCCGAACGCGCCGACGAGCACGCTTCGATTCGCGATCTCCGCCTCACACCAGTTCTCGGCGGTCGGAAGGGACGCGCTCCCTGCGAGCGCCGCATCGAGGATCGCCGGCGCAACCGGGCCCTCGAGGCCCAGCACGAAATTTTCTTCGCTCCGATCGAAGAGCTCTACATCGTCGGCGATGATGAAACCATTCAGGACTTCGAGGATATGTGGAATCTCCGTCCGCAAGCTCTCGAGCAGGAATACGTCGCCGATCCGCGCGACATGCAGATCCGCGACGATCGCCCCGCGATGGGTCAGCAAGGTTGCATAACATCCCGATCCCGATTCAGCCTCGACCAACGCTTCGACGTCTCCGGAGATCATACCGTCCAGCCATCGTACCCGATCCTCACCGCGCACTTCGATCAGCCCACGACTCACCATTTCGAATAGCCCCGCCGCCGAGCGCGTCGCGGCGACGATCTCCACTGTACTCATTTCCTACCCCCCTCGGTTGCCACAGACGAAGCGTCGCGCGCAACTGCTCGCGACGAAGAGATGGGCCCACGTTCCGCGGACTCGGGTATGGACGCCGGCGGGGAGGAAGGCAGCGGCCCATGGAGGGCCCGACTCCGATCCGCCAGCTCGACCCTCCACTCCGAATAGCGTTCGCATACCGCGTCGTATTCCTCTTCCGTATCGATATCGAGCGCGCAGCCACCGCTCTCGGTCACCGCGAAAGCGAATCGGGTGTCGAGGATCTTCCCGATCGTCGAGCGGTTGATCTCGAGGGTGACGAGACGCGCAAGCAGGCGGGCAAGCCGCGAATGACCCTTTCGATCCGCGATGCCCGCCAGGTGCATGAATCCGAAGAGCACAGCGATCTTGAGCCCGCCCACTCGGGAGATCAGCAGGCGCACCGACAGCGTGAACATGTTCCATAAACGCCGCTGGTGTCGCATCTCGTACATCTCTTCGATCCGCTCCCGGCGGCCGATTCGGCCCGGTCGTGCGAAGTGGATGTTATTCTGGCGGAAGCGGCCGTCGCGCAGATTGAAATACGCGACGGTGATACCCTCTTCTCCCGGGCTCCTCGAACGAAAGAGGTCGAGCGACTCGGCAGGACACAGTCCGATCACGTAATCGACATCGAGCGCCTGGGCATGCTTTAGCACGGCGGAAATTTCCTGGGGTGTCGCGAGTGGCAGATCACCCGATAGGTAGAGCACCTCCTGGTCGAGGTCGGCTTCACTCTCCGGATCGCGGCCCCGGGTCACATCGCCGGAAAGGATTCGGCGGTAGGTTTCCCAACAATTCGAGATGAGATCGCGCTGTTGTTCGACGATGTAGAGCGGCTTGGTCAGCGCGGATTGAAGGCGCCGATCGCCGAGCGCGTCCTCGAGTCGGCCGGGATCGCCCACAACCCAGACCGCATCGATCTCGGGGCAGTCCTGGAGAGTACGGACGACGTGGGCGACAAGTGGGCGTCCGTCGATCTCGAGATAGACCTTGCTCCGACCGTAAACGGCCTTCGCCGCACGGCTGTCCCCAGCAGTCACAATAGCCGGGACACCCAAGGCTCAGTCTCCCTCTTCCCTGACAATCGGTTCTTCGCCCGGCCGGTAAATTACCCGCAGCCTGACGACGAACTCCACGACCTTGCTCAGCCACATCACATTCGACCTCGTCTAGTACCCACACGGGTACAGGACGCGCTCAATTTTCGCGACCCCCGGGTGCTCCGCCGGGGTGTCGCCTCGATGTCGCTCACCGCGTCTGGCATATTCCGACCGAATCGAAGCGAATCACACGATGCCACATTCCCTGACCACCAACTCCCCGGGCCCACCCCAGCCCGAGCCGCCGCGGAGTGCCGAAATCAGCTTCCCGTGTCGCACGATCGATGTGGTCGCGTTCTCGAACGGACTTCCCGCCATCATCGCCGCGAGCCTCTCGCTGGCTGCCAGCCACGCCCTCGGTGCATCAGACTCGGAGCACTGGGCCCTGCTGGCCGCGAGTGGAACCTTCGCCGTCTACGGCTTCGACCGATTGCGCGACACGGCTCGCGACCGCGAAACCTCGCCGCTGCGAACCCATTTCGTCGAATCACACGCTCGCGCCATCTCGATCGGCGTCGGAATCGCGGCCCTCGCACTGGGCGCCGGTCTCGTCGGAGCGCCGAGACGCGTCGTTCTGCTCTGTCTCGCGGTCGGCGCGATCGGACTCCTTCACCGGCGCCTCAAGGGTCACGCGACCCTCAAATCGATCTACGTCTCGGCGGCCTGGGTCGCGATCTGTGCGGGCATTCCCGGGATCACCGTCGCGGACGGATCCGGCCTGGCCTGGGTCGGCGTGATTTTCTTTACGGCGATCTCGGCCAATCTGGCCGCATCGAACCTGGGCGAGGACGAAGCGGGGCGACCCCGTCGGCGGCCTCGTTCCGTTCTTCGACTCGCCCGTGCCCTGGCGGTCGCCGGCGTTCTCGTCGCAATGGCCGCGCCCCCCGAAATCCGGCCTCTCGGCTGGATCCCGCTCGTCGAGGCACTCGCCCTCGTCTTCTTCCGACCGAGCGAATATTTCGGCCACCTGGCCGTCGACGGCGCCCTGCTCGCTGGAGCCCTCACCTGTCTGCTGCAATTCGCGCTTTTCTGACTCCGCTGGCGACCGCGTCGGCCACCGACGCGAGCCCGCGAGCACCGAACGACCACGGGATCGCAGGTCCTCTCGCCGGCGCGATCCCCTCCGATCGCGCCCCGGGTCAAAAGAAAATCGGCGCGCACCCCGCTGGGTACGCGCCGATTTCGTGAATGGTGGAGCCGAGCGGGCTCGAACCGCCGACCTTCGCGTTGCGAACGCGACGCTCTCCCAGCTGAGCTACGGCCCCATGAAGCAGAGTTTCAACTCGACCCCGTTTCGACGCTCCCCCGTGTCCCCCGCCGTCGAAAATGGCGAGCGAGATCGGTCCGGCCTGGGGGCGGGCCCTGAAACGGGAAGAGCGAGATTTCGAAGCGCCGACCTTAGGTTCCAGCCCCCCGAGCGTCAATGGCCGGCGTCGGGACGACCGATCAGACCCGAGATCCCCCCGTGGGGCGAGACGCTATTTTCCGCGAGCCTGTCGACCCAGTGCACCGGCCGGATGGCGCGCCGCGTATTCGTGTCGATCCAGACCGCGGCGATCCTGCAAGATTGCCCCCAGCGCCGCCAGCACGATCACTTCCGCCGCCACGCTGGCCCGCGGCGCGAGCCCGAGCGGCCCGCCTTCCTCCTTGACTCCCGCATCCAACGTCACGTCGGCGGCCTTGGCGAGCGGCGAAGCCAGCCCACCCGTCACGGCGATCACCCGTCCCCCGTAGCCGCGGATCGCCTCGACCACGAGCAGACACTCGGAGGTCGTGCCGCTATTGCTGATCGCGATCACCACATCGCCCGGAACGATCTGGCCCAGGCTGCCATGAAGCGACTCGGTCGCATGCAGGAAGGTCGTCGGCGTCCCGGTCGAGGCCAGAAGGCTGGCCGCATAATGCGCCACGTGCTCGGGCTTTCCGACGCCGGTCACGTGAACCCGATTGCCTCTCGCCTCGGCGGCCTCGATCAACTCCGCCGCCGCCTCGAGGGACACTCCGTCGTGTCGCTCGGCGAGGGCCGCCAGCTCCCGGGCAGCCACATCGAGGACCCGACGACCCGCGGCACCCGGCACCTTTTCCGTCGTGCCGACCTCGGCAAGCGCAGACCAACGATCGTCCGTCGGCGTCGCTCCATCGTAGAGCGCGAGAACCCGGGTTCGAAGCGCGTCGGCCTCTTCCGGAAACGCGCCGACCCGCTCGACGCAGGCCGCGCCACATGCGTTACCCAGCTTCGCAGCGTCCTCGAGCGCGAGGCCCATCGCCTGCCCCGCGAGCAAGCCACCGAGAAAGGCGTCACCCGCTCCGGTCGAGTCGACGACCTCCGCAACCAAATAGGCCGGGATCCAGCGCGTTCCCGCCTCGTCACACAGAAGCGACCCGCGCGCACCGTCCGTCATCACGACAGAGTTCGCCCCATAGCGTTCACGGAGTCTCGCGATCAGTTCCTCGAGTGAATCGATTTCAGGAAAGAGCTCACGGGCGGCGAGCGCCGTCGGCTTCAACAGGTCCGCTTCAGCTAACACGGCGTCGAGTGTTTCACGATCTCCCAGACTCGCAAGCGCGTCGTTCGGCAGGATATCCAGATCAACCACCGTGGACAGCCCCAACTCGTGCGCGAGCGCAAGAGCCGCCAGAGTCGCGTCGAGAGGCAGCTGGGAGACTTCCGTCGTGAGTCGGTCGCCGCGAGCGATGAATTCGGCGTGATCGTTTCGCACGTGCTCGGGTGTGGTCTCAGCCGTCGCCCCCGCCGCCATGTAGATGGCACGCTCTCCCGCGGCGTCGATGAAGATCTCCGCCAGGGAACTCGCACTCCCGGTCAGATCGAGATGGGTTTCGATTCCGGCTCGCTTCATCGCAGCCCGCAGAACACGCCCGGCCTCATCATCCGCCTGCCGACCGAAGAGCCCCGCGCGAATCCCGAAGAGCGAAGCCCAGCCGAGTTGATTCAAGAGGACGCCGCCGATGCACGTCTGGACCGGTCCACTGCTCCCGTGTCGAGCATCCGTCACCGGATCGAGCAGACCCTTTTCGTTTGCGGCCAGCACGCGCCGGGTGCGGTGCATGCGGTCGAGGACCATGCTCCCGATGCCAACGACGTCGAGCCGATCCGTACGATCGGACATGCTAGTCGCTCCTTCGCTCGAAACGCGTGATCCAGGGATCCCCGATCTCGTTCGCGGCCAGTTCTTTCACCCCTTCGAACGCGAGGTCGAAGCGCTCCGCGTCGGGACGTGTGAGTTCCGGCGTGCCGGGCGCCACGCACGGGCTCGAGATCACGCCCTCGCGGTAGAGCGCGCGCTTCAGACATGCCAGCGTCCGCTTGCCGCTCGCCGTGACCGTCGCGTCGCGAAAGGCATCCACGACGCGCTGAGCCGCCGCCATGCGCTCTTCGTCGCCCGCACGACAGACCTGCCATGCCCAGGCCCACTCCCGCGGCAGCGCATTCGCCGGACCGGCCACCACACCGACGGGCATCCCGCCCGCCCGTCGCCAGCGATCCCAATGTTCTCGAATCGTGCCGAACACCCCGTGATAGGGCCGATAGATGTCGAAGATCAGCTTGGCGTTACCGATGTAGATCCCGAACTCGCCGCGATCCTTGAAGCTGTTTGCCGCACGCGTGTAGTTGCCGAGGACCTTGTTCGAGGCCGAAACCTTGATGCCTCGGATGAAGTCGAGGCGACTCATCGCCTTCACCTGCTTCGTGCGGATATGCGAAACCCTCGGATCGATGGCGATGTCGGCGTTGTCGTAGAGGAAGATGGGGATGCGGCGCTTTCCTGCGTCGAGCAGATCGGCGACATCGCGCAGCACGAATCGAACCGGATCGTCGACGCCCTGGATCGAGAGCGGCGCAAGAACGGCCGCATCGACGCCACAGTCGATCGCGAATTCGAGATTGGCCAGGGTTTCATGGGCGGTCGGCGCCGTCACGCCGGCCCAGTGCTCCACCCCGGAAGCGCCTTCATAGGACCGCGGACCCACGTTGAGCTTGGCGACTTCTTCGGCGCAGACTCGGATCACGTCCTGACGCGTATCGTTGTCGATCTTGTCCCACTCGCCGGTCGTGCCGGCGGAAAAAACGATATCCGCGCCGGATCCCTGCTGGACGACATGGCGCACGAGGGCACGTTGATCCTCCTCGAGAAGGCCTGCCTCCTCGTCGAGCACCGTCAGAATGGGTACCGAGAGCCCCGGTTTCGGTCTTGATTCCTCGACGCTACGAATCGATCCGCCCTCCGCACATTCGGGTGCAAGGGGAAGCATAGCGGTCGCTGGGAAGTCGACCTACCGGCCGGGCCCGGTTCCGACCTCACCCGTCTTTAGAGCGTCTCGAAGAAGTATGTCATCTTGACACCGAGCGCTGCGGCCAGCTTGTGCATCGTCGACATCGACGCCGCGCTCTTCCCGAGTTCGATCTGCGAGATCAAGCTGACCGACAGACCCGTACGGTTGGCGAGCTGCTTGAGCGTCAGCTCCGACTCGTGCCGCTTCAGCCGGATGCGACGCCCGACCTCGCTGTTCAAGTGCGTCTCGAGATCCACGAGCAGCCCTCGATCGCGGATCGCCTCCTGCACGACCGCCAGGACTTCTCCCGAGTCGAGCGGCTTCTGGAGATAGTGGAAGGCCTGGTGCTTCATCGTCGCCACCGCCGCCTCGACCGAGGCCACGCCGGTCGTCGCGATCACGCAGATGTCGGTGTCGAAGCCCCGGATCGCGGCGAGCGCTTCGGCTCCCCCGCAGCCCGGTGAAACATCCAGGATGATCAACTGAAAACGGTTCTGGCGAACCTCTTCGGCTGCTCGAAGCGGCTCGGATAGGCAGGTCACCCCGTAGCTCTGTTCCGAAAACAGCTCCTTCAGCTGGAGCTGGGTCCCTTCGTCACGGTCGACGACGAGAACGTTCAATCTTTGCTGGTTGGCCATATCGATCCCACGCTTCTTCGATCCGGATTCCCATCGACGCCTCGACCAGGGAGACGCGTTCCTCGGATCGGGCAGGGCAGCGATGCAATTGCTTGCATGCTCTCTGCACACGACTTGCGGATGGGATCGGCGATATTCTCGATCGGCATTAGTGGTTTATGGGAATTTTTCAGGATTTCAGTGGATTCGATGATACATAAGGCCCGGGCGGGAAGCGGTGATGGGGTTCGGCAACAAAGGCTCGCCTCGCCCAGAATCGCGCGCCGCGCGCTCAGTTTGAGCGCTGTACGGGGCTCCTGGACGCCCCGGAATCGCCGCGCGAGTCGCCCACGTCAGCACCCGCACCCGGCTCGGGCGGATCGACCGGGGCGAGCAGCCATTTGCGGCTGAAGGCCTGAGGCGGGGCATTCATCTGGACGGCGCGATCGACCTCGAAACGGATCGGATCGGTGCCGGGCTCGTGGATTTCGAACCAGGCCGGGACCCTCAGTTTGTCGAAACTCACGATCGGACCAAAAATCGTGAAGACACCGCTCGCCCGATCGATGCGACGAACCTGAAGATCCTCGGTATCGACCCAGAGCCGCGGAAGCAGCGCGTCCCCGCCGATCACCAGTTCGGGCCCCTCGAGCACTTCGCGCTCCGCGAGACCAGACACCAGCGCCGCTTCCGGAAGCGGAGCCGCCAGACGCGGATCCCCGATCACGAAACAATCCTGCTCGCCACAGGGGGCCAATCCGATCGAGTCGCTCAAGATGCCGAAGGCCTCGAGCGCCGCCCGAAGCGTCTCCTCCGAGGACGGCTGCAAAAAGAAGAGCGGCTGTAGCATCGGTTGGGGCCGATCGAGGCGCACACCATCCTTCGCGCCGAGCAACTCGCGTCCCGACAGCAGGTAGCGGTCGACGCGCCCGTTGTATCCACGGAGTTCGAGGCGCGCCAGACCACTCGGATGTGTGATCAGCTGTCCCTGTGCAATCGGCGGGCGATCCCCGATCCGCATCGTCAATTCCAGCTGAAACGCCTGACTGCGCCCGGACGAGCGGTTCACGCGAGCGATCGCCTTCATCGTGCGACCGGCGTCGGGGATGAACGCCTGGGCAATCGGACCCGACACGATCCCCGAAAGCGGCGTCAGGGCCAGTCCCGCGATCACCCCCAGGAGCACCCGTCCAACGCCACCGCGAAACATCACGCCGGGCATGACGCGGGACGTGGCTCCCGACATGACTCCGGACAGGGTTCGGGAGATCACACCGGACATGGATCCGCGGATGGCGCCGGCTATCGGTCGTACGCGCGCCGGTGAGATCAAATGCCCTGCCCAGCCAGGCGTGAAGCGCCCGCATAGCGTGCCCGGTCACCGAGCTCGGACTCGATGCGCAGGAGCTGGTTGTACTTGCAGATGCGGTCCGTTCGACAGAGTGATCCGGTCTTGATCTGTCCCGTACCCGCACCGACGGCGAGGTCCGCAATCGTCGTATCCTCGGTCTCTCCCGAACGGTGCGAGGAGACCGAGCCGAAGCCCGCCGCGTCGGCCATGCGAATCGCATCGAGGGTCTCGCTCAGCGTCCCGATCTGGTTCAGCTTGATCAAGATGGCGTTCGCACTCTTCTCTTCGATGCCCCGCTTCAGGATCTTCGGGTTGGTCACGAAGAGATCGTCGCCGACGAGCTGGATCTTGTTCCCGAGCCGGGCGGTCAGGAGCGACCAGCCCTCCCAGTCGTCCTCGGCCAGGCCGTCTTCGATCGACACGATCGGGTAACGCTCGGCCCAATCGGCCCAGAACTCGACCATCGCCTCGGAATCGAGCTTTCGGCCTTCGCTGGCAAGGTGGTATTGACCCGCTTCGTAGAACTCGCTCGCGGCGGGGTCGAGCGCGATCGAAATGTCCTTGCCCGCTTCGTAGCCGGCCCGATCGATCGCCAGCAGGATCAGCTCGAGCGCTTCTTCGTTGCTCGAAAGGTTCGGTGCGAACCCGCCCTCGTCTCCGACGGCGGTCGAATAACCCTTCCCCCGCAGAACGCCCTTCAATGTATGAAAGACCTCCGCACCCCATCGAAGCGCCTCGGAAAAACTCGGAGCACCGAGTGGGTAGAGCATGAACTCCTGGACATCGACGCTGTTGTCGGCGTGTTCGCCGCCGTTCAGGACATTCATCATCGGTGCCGGCAGAAGCGTCGCCTCGTCACCACCGATGAAGCGGTAGAGCGGGAGCCCCGCGGCCGCCGCGGCCGCATGCGCCGCCGCCAGCGAAACGCCGAGCAGCGCATTCGCCCCGAGCCGGGATTTGGTCTCCGTCGCGTCGAGCTGGATCAACGCGTCATCGAGGGCGGCCTGTTCTTCGAGTCCGCCGAGTGCGGTCCCGATCACGGCCTGTGCGATCTCTCCGTTTACAAAGTCGACGGCCTTGCGCACGCCCTTGCCCGAATAGCGTGACGGGTCCCCGTCGCGAAGCTCGAGCGCTTCGCGCGTGCCCGTCGAAGCGCCGGAGGGAACCGCCGCGCGTCCGAGCTGGCCGGTCGAGGTCACGATATCGACCTCGACGGTCGGGTTGCCTCGGGAATCCAGGATCTCGCGAGCGTGTACACGCTCTATGCGGACCTCTGCCATCGCCGTAGTCTCCTCTGACCCTGCTTCGCGGGTTCGCTGCTTTCGGTCCGGTCGGCCCGCCGGCGATCGCCAGCCGGATCCGAATGCGCCGATCGCCCGTGGTTGAGGCAAGGCCGGGCGATGAAATCACGCGTGACCTTCACGTCGCACGCGAGCCCTCGGGCGGCGCGATGGTAGCAGGCTCCGACCCCCTACTCGCCGCTTTCACCGCCCTCATCGAGATTCGGCACGACCACGAGTTTGCCGTCGGGCCCGAGGAAGGTCTGGGCCTCGATCTCGAAGGCGAGGCGCAGATTCTGCGAGGTCAACACGGACTCCGGCAGACCCTCCGCCACGACCCCACCCCGCCCGAGCAAGACGACCCGGTCGCAGGACCGAGCCGCGAGAGAAAGGTCGTGCGAAACGATCAGCGCCGCGCGCCCGGAGCGTACGAAGCTCCGCACCTCGCGCAGGACCTCGACGCGATGCTTCAGATCGAGGAACGCCGTCGGCTCGTCCAGCAGCAAAACGCCCGGATCCTGGACCAGCGCCCGGGCGAAGAGTACCAGCTGACGCTCCCCGCCCGAGAGCGTCGTGATGTCGCGGTCCGCCAGCTGCGCGATCCCCAGACGATCGAGGGCGGCCAACGCCAATTCGACATCGTGCTCGCTCTCCAGACCGACGAGGGACTGATGGGGCGCTCGGCCCATCAACACGAGCTCCCCCACCCGAAAGGGAAAGGGCACGTGAAGGTCCTGGGGCACCAACGCGATCTGCCGAGCGAGTTCGCGACGCGGAATCTGTCCGACCGACCGATCACCGAGCAGCACCCGTCCAGCGCCCGGTGCCAGCGCCGCCGAGGCGATCCGCAGAAGCGTCGTCTTGCCCACACCGTTGCAGCCGATCAACCCGACGACTTCGCCCGGCCGAACCTCGAAGTCGATGTCCTCGAGCAGCGTCTGCCCACCCACCCGGGCCGTGATGGATTCGAAGCGGAGTGGCGACCCCGACTGCGGGGAAGCATACGCTGCGCGGGTCATGCGGGCGCCACTCATGCCATCGGTCCCCGGGCCTGGGCCCGTCGCAGCAGATAGATGAAGAGTGGCCCGCCGACGAGTGCCGTCACCGCACCGACCGGCAACTCACGTCCGGCCAGTACGCTTCGGGCCACCGTGTCCGAGAGGACGAGAAAGCCCGCACCCGAAAGCGCCGTCGCCGGGATCAGCAGACGATGATCACTTCCGACCACCAGGCGAAGGGTATGCGGCACGATCAAACCGACGAAGCCGATCAGGCCGGAGACGGCAACCGCCGCGCCGACCATCAGCGACGTGGCGATGAGAAGCCAGCGGCGATGGGATTCGACGGGGACACCGAGATTCGACGCGGTCTCATCACCCAACGCGAGCAGGTTCAAGCTGCGCGACAGCGCACAGGCGGTCACGAGTCCGAGCGCAACACTCGTCGCAACGATTGCCACCGCGTCGATCTCGACCGCGGAGAGGTGGCCGATGAGCCACAAGAAGATTCGCGAACCTTCGAAGAAGCCGGCGACCGAGGCGAGGAAGACGATGCCCGCGGATGCGAAGGCATTGAATACGACACCGGTGAGGAGCAGGCTCGTCGGCGAACTTCGTCCGGGACCGCCCGAAACCCAGTAGAGAAGTGCCGTCGCGAGCAGTCCACCGGCGAAGGCCGCAATCGGAACCGCCCGTGTCGTGAGTGACAGAAGACTACCGAGTGCGAGCACTGCGATTCCCGCCAGCGCTGCACCGCCCGATACGCCTAACACATATGGATCAGCCAATGGATTTCTCAGCAAGGCCTGGAAGACGGCCCCCGCCGTCGCGAGCGCTGCCCCGACGAGAATCCCGAGAATGACCCGCGGAAGCCGAACGCCTAGCACGATGTCTCGCGTGGCCGGATCGAACGACGTGACATCTCCGCTGAACAGGAGCCGCGCCACATCCGCGATGCCGATGCTCGACGGACCCGTCGCCAATGCTGACAGCGAGATCAGCAGAAGCGCCGCGGCCAGTGTTCCGAGCACGATCGCCATGCGGGTTGCCGAGAGTCGGATCACCGCGCCACCGCCTCGTTCACGCCACCACCCGGTGCCTCGCCCACCCGATCGCCCGGCAGATCCCCGGGCAAAACGGTCGGCGCCGGGGATTCGACAGATCCTGCGAGTTTCGGCGCCGCGGCGGCCTCTGCCAGGGCAGCATCGATCGCCGCTTCGATCGAGGGACCATGAATGACCGAGGCCAGTTCGCGCAGGGCGGCGTCGAGATCGGGCCCGGGCAGACTGACCCGACTGGCCTCCACGGCCATTACGCGGCCGGCCGCGACCGCGGGAAGACTCGGCCAACGCGACCAGAAGACGGCCGCGTGCTCGGCCCCCGGCGTCATGTCCAGAATCAGCTCCGGCCGTGCCGCGATCAACCATTCGATCGATCCCGGCGGATAGCCCGAGCCGAGCTCGCGTCCCAGATTATCTGCACCGACGGCTTCCAGCATCGCGTCGAGGAAGGTCTCGCCCCCTACGAGGTAGAGCGGCGAGCGGTCGACGATCGCGAGGGTGGTCGGACGGGGTCGCCCGTGGGTCGCCGTCGCGACGGCGCTTCGCATCGCGAGAATCGACTCCACCCGCGCGGCGGCCGCGCGCTCACGACCGAGCAGCCGACCCAGCCGAGCGATATTCTCGAGCACCTGATCGAGCCCTTCGTTCTGGTAGATCTCGACCTCGAGCCCGAGACGCTCGAGCCGATCCGCGTGGCTCTGCTGATCGACCCCGGCCACCATCAGCACCCGATCCGGACGCAGCGCGATCACGGCCTCGAGACTCGGGTCGAAGAGCCCACCCACCTTCGGAAGACCTGCGACCTCGGGCAGTACGCGTGTGGAGTAGTCGTCCACGCCGACCAATGCTTCTGCGGCCCCCAACCGAATCACGATCGCGGTCAGCGAGGGGTTGAGCGAGATCAGCCGTGGCAGGCGGTCGCTTTCGGCAGCGGGGGCCATCGACGGATGGGCCAGAACGAGCAAGCCCGCCACGACCAAGCCGGCCATCCACCTGAAGGACCCTCGCCCCCGCGAGGGAATGACTTCGATCGACGTCCTCCCCACACACCCGATCGATCTCAATTGGAAGAGCCCTCGCTTCATCGCCTCGAACCTGCGCAGCCTGCCGGATGGACGGCCTCTCGTGATGTTCGCACGTGCCCCCGTCCCGCGAGTGATCGGCGCGCGAATCCGTCGAATCCACGACCGGCCGAGCATAGTCGGCGGCCGATCCCTTGCCTCGGGTTCGGCGGACCGCGGCACCGCATCGGGCTCAGCGCCGAACGGAAGGCGGCCAGGCGGCCGGAGCCTCGAAGACCCCGGCCGCCCTTTGGTTCACTTCTTCGCGGTTTGAGCGCTTTTTCGAGCCCTCGCCTCGACCTTGACCAGCGGCCGCAAGCTGGCCGCCAACGAAGGTCCTATTCCCCGCACGGCTTCGAGTTCATCCACCGACTGGAAGCCACCGCGTGCGTCCCGCACCGCCAGGATCGCGGCCGCTTTGACCTCTCCGATCCCGGGCAACGCCTCGAGTTGCTCCGCCGTCGCGCGGTTCAGGTCGAGGGGCGCCTGCGCGCTCTCGGTCCCGGCCTGCGCGACACCCGAAAGGAGTAGAAGACCGAGAATCAGAAATGCGAACGCGTTCCGCATCCCTCCCGGTGCCGGCACCCGATGACCGGCAGACTGATACAGCTTGGAAAACATGGATTCGAACTCCCCGGGACCTGGGGCGAAGCGACGGGGTGCATGAATCGTACGGGCTAGCGATCGCGGGCGACGGCGAATTCTGCCGCCGCACGAAGCGCCCGCTTGGCGGGACCGTCGGCGAAGGGCGCGATCGCCTCGAGCGCTTTGGCAACATGGTTTTCCGCGCGGCGTCGGGTATCGGCGAGCCCACGATAGGACGTCACCAATTCGATGACCGGTCCGAACTCGATCTCGGGCGAATCGAACGGCGCCATCCCGCCGTGTTCATCCGCCAGCCGCGCCGCACCCTTCAAGACACTCGCCACATGATCGCGCTCGCCCACGCGGCAACGCTTGAGCGTGAGGATCAGCGGCAACGTGATCTTGCCCTCGCGCAGATCGGCGAAGGGCTGCTTTCCGAGGTCTGCGAGTTCGGCGTCATAATCGAGGCAATCATCTCGCAGCTGAAAGGCGAGCCCCAGCTGTCGGCCATACTCACGGATCCGATTGCGCTCGTTGCGGGTCACGCCGCCGAGCAGCGATCCGATCTCGCAGCAATTCGAGAGCAGGGTCGCGCTCTTTCGCTCGATCACGTCGTAGTAGTGGGTCTCGGTGATACCGACGTCGAAGCTTCGTTCGAGCTGAAGTAGCTCGCCCTCGGCCATCAACCGAATCGTGTTTGCATAGCTTTCGACGATCGCGAGATTCCCATCTTCAACGATGATCGACGACGCGCGCGCGTAGAAGAAATCCCCGGCGAGCACCGCACGGCGGTTGCCCCAGATCGCATTGGCCGAGGGGCGCCCACGACGGACTTCCGCGAGATCGACGATGTCATCGTGAATCAGGGTCGCCGTGTGGAGCAGTTCGAGGGCGGCGGCCAACTCGATTCGGCGTGGACCGGTATAGCCACATAGCTCCGCGGCCAGGAGCACGAGCGCAGGCCGCAACCGCTTGCCGCCTGAGGACAGCAGATGAGTCCCGAGAACGCCGATCAACTCCGCTTTCGACTCGACCGTGTCGCGCAGCGCGGCTTCGACGAGTTCCATGTCGGGTGCGATCCGCGCGAAGACCTCGCCGATCGCCTGCTGGAGAGGCGCGGACCGGTTCTGCCCGGATCCGTCCTCGGATGCATTCTCTTCGTTGGGCGGGGGGCCAGCCATCTCGCCACCTTAGCCGCACGATTCTTTCATGTCAAAGAAAAGAATCTCCAAAAACACTTCAAATTCAGGCGTTTACCGCCGTTCACCAAACTCCACTCGAAGCGCCCCCGAAGACCCACCCGACCGCCGGCGAGGCGGCGGCGGGGGCGGGACGGATTCAAGGCGGGTCGAAAGAGGACGAGAGCTGGACGAGAGCCAGATCAAAAACCACCCGCGACGCCGTTCTGCTCCAACCAGTCCACCGCCTGGGCCACCTCTTCTATGGGAACGAGTTCGCATTTGGATTTTCCCCGACCGCGGGTCGTGCTGCGCGCGGAATCCTTCGACCGACGTTCGAGATGCTCACGATGGCAGACCGCGGGCACGAGCATACGCCGGAATCCCAACCGCTCCGCCTCCGCGAGCCGCACATCGAGTCGCGCAACCCGCCGCACCTCGCCGCCCAGACCGATCTCCCCGACCGCAGCCGTATCCGTGGGCACCGCCCGGTCGAGCCGGCTCGACGCAATCGCCATGGCGATCCCGAGATCCGCCGCGGGCTCGGCGACACGCACGCCCCCCGACGCCTTCGCGTATACGTCCTGGGACAACAGATCGATCCGGGTGCGGCGATCGAGCACCGCGAGCAGCAACGCCACGCGTGCATCCTCGAGCCCGAGTGTCGTCCGGCGCGGTGTTCCATAGGGCGCCGGCGCAACCAGGGCCTGCAATTCGACGAGCATCGGTCTCGATCCCTCGAGCATCGGGATCACACAGCTGCCCGGAGCCCGCGTGCTTCGCTCTTCGAGAAAGAGTTCGCTCGGATTCTCGACGGCTTCGAGTCCGTGGCTCGCCATGGTGAGCACACCGATTTCCTGGGTCGACCCGAAGCGGTTCTTCGAAGCCCGCAGCAGACGGAAAGCGTGCGCCCGATCGCCTTCGAAGGTCAGCACGACATCGACCAGATGTTCGAGAACGCGCGGACCGGCGAGGCTCCCGTCCTTCGTCACATGGCCGATCAAGAGCAGGACCGAGCCCACCTTCTTCGCGGTCGCCGCCAACTGAGCGGCGGATTCCCTCACCTGGGCCACCGACCCGGCCGCCGATTCGATCGCATCGGTCTGAATCGCCTGGATCGAATCGACCACCACCAAGGAGGGCGCAAGCTCCTTCCAGGGACCGGCCAGGGCCTCGACCCGAGTCGACGTCATCACCTGCATCGAGCCCCCGAGCCCGGGCAAGCGCTCCGCCCGCAAGCGGATCTGCTCGGCACTCTCCTCCCCGCTGACGTAGAGTACCGAGTGACCCTTCGCAGCGAGTCCACCCGCCACCTGGAGCGCGAGCGTCGACTTCCCGATCCCGGGGTCACCTCCGAGCAAGACGACCGAGCCCGGCACGAACCCACCGCCCAGTACGCGATCGAGCTCGCCCTCGCCACTCGGGATCCGCGGGCTCGCATCGGGATCGATTTCCGAGAGGCGCCGCGGCTTTTCGTCTTCCGCCGCAGGCACCCGAGCCGCCAATCCCGCAGCGCCTCGTCCGGCGCCTTTCACCAGGGCGGCTTTGGGCGACTCATAGGTCTCCTCGACGAGGCTGTCCCACTGACCACAATCGGGGCAGCGGCCGTGCCATTGCGGATGCTGTGCCCCGCAGGATTGACAGGCATGCACGGTCCGGCGCTTGGCCACTCGACCCCCTCGTTCCATCCGGCGCTCGCGTCCGCCGGATCGCGGCGAGAGCGTACACGAAAACAAGGTGAATGTAGGCGGTCTCGGGCCGGTCTGGCAGAGGGAGAAGGACTGTCAACTCGAATGTTTCCGTTGGTTGACAGCCCGACCGAGCCGAGGGTAGGCTGCTCCGCCGAACAGGAGGCCCCACCGATGTCCCGCTCCGATTCCCCACACGATCGCTACGCCGATCTGACCCGAAACGCCCTCGCCGACGTCGCCCCGAGCGAGGCCGACGCCCTCTGGATCCTCGACGGCGAGGATCTCGAACTGCTTCCTCTCCTGCAGGCGGCCTACCAGCCTCGCCTGCGCGCCTTCGGCCGCAAGGTCATGGTCCACGTTTTGAACAACGTGCAAAATGGACTGTGTCCCGAGGATTGTGGCTACTGCTCGCAGAACAAGGACTCGGACGCGGCGATTCGCAAATACGCCATGAAGAGCGACGAGGCGATCCTCGCGGAAGCCGAGGCCGCCGCGCTGTTGGGCGCGACCCGCTACTGCATGGTGCTCTCGGGTCGCGGCCCCACGCTCGAGCGCACGCGGCGAATCGGCAGACTCGTTCGCGAGATCAAGTCGCGCTGGCCGATCCAGGTCTGCTTGTCGGCCGGGCTGATGGGCGACGAGCATGCCCAGATCTTGAAAGAGGCCGGCCTCGACCGGATGAACCACAACCTGAACACGAGCGAACGACGCTACGGCGAGATCACGTCGACACACTCCTACGCCGATCGCATAGCGACCCTCGAGGCCGCCAAGCGAAACGGCATCGAAAGCTGCTCGGGGCTGATCATCGGAATGGGCGAGGACTCGATCGACATCTGCGAAGTCGCCTTCAAGCTGCGCGAACTCGAAGTGCCCTCGATCCCCGTGAACTTCCTGATCCCGATCGAGGGCAACCAGGTCCAGAGCGATGGCAGCCTGACACCGGAGCGATGTCTGCGGGCCCTGTGTCTGATGCGCTTCGTGAACCCGACGGCGGAGATCCGCGTGGCGGGCGGCCGGGAAGGGCATCTTCGGTCGATGCAGCCCCTGTCGCTCTACCCGGCAAATTCGCTCTTCGTCGAGGGCTATCTCACGACCCGGGGCGATCCGGTGGAGGAGACGTACGCGATGATTCGCGACGCCGGGTTCGAGATCGAGGGGAATGACGCCTACTTCGACAAGCAGCGCGCCTCGCTCTCGCAGAGCGGGACCGGGCAGTTTCGGATTCCGGGCGGTGGCGACGAACTGCTCAAGCCGGAGATCGCAGAGGCGTGACGCGCGCGGCCGCTGCCAGCCGGCCCAGCCCGCTCGACGCGGTCGCCGACGAAGTGCTCGACGAGATTCGCGAGCGCGGAACCTATCGTCGGATGCGTGTGCTCGAGGGATTGCAGTCGCCGCGCATGCGCGTCGATGGGCGGGACGTGCTGCTCTTTGCAGGCAGTAACTATCTCGATCTGGCACGGCATCCCCAAGTCATCGAAGCCGCCGCACGCGCTTCACGAGAATGGGGCTGCGCCGCCGGCGGCTCCCGCCTCATCACGGGCAACCTGGCTTGCCACGAAGCGCTCGAAGCCGAACTCGCGCAGTTCTTCGAATCCGAGGCCGCCCTCACCTTCAACACCGGCTACATGGCGAATCTCGGCGTGATCCCCGCACTCGTGGGCCCGGACGACGTCCTCCTCTCCGACGAACTCAACCACGCTTCGATCATCGATGGGGCCCGGCTCGCGCGAACCCAGGTCGCGGTCTTTCGGCATGGCGATGTGGCTTCCTTCGCGGAGACGCTCGGGCGCATCCGTCCGAAGGCACGACGCGTACTCGTCGCCGTCGATGGCGTCTACAGCATGGACGGCGATGTCGCTCCGGTGGCGGAAATCGTGAAGCACGCGCACGAGGCCGACGCGATGGTCCTGCTCGACGATGCGCACGGAACGGGCTGTCTCGGTTCGCGGGGTCGGGGCACCGCCGAAGCCGCGGGGGTATTGGGCGAGGTCGACATCTTGATGGGAACGCTCGGCAAGTCGATCGGCTCGTTTGGCGCCTTCGTCGTGGGTTCGGCCAAGCTTCGCGATCTGCTCGTGAACACCGCCCGTAGCTTCATCTTCTCGTGCGCGCTCGCCCCCGCGCAGGTCGAGGCCGCGCGCGTATCCCTCCGTTTGATCGACGAAGAAAGCTGGCGAAGGATTCGCCTCGCAGACAATTGCAATCGTCTGCGTGCGGGTCTGGCCAAGGCGGGTATCTCGACCGCACCGAGTACGACGCATATCCTGCCCGTGATTCTCGGCGAGAACGAGCGTACGATGGCGGTCTGCGAAGCCCTGCTCGAACGCGGCTATTATGCGCAGGGCATCCGCCATCCCTCCGTCCCCAGCGGTAGCGCTCGTCTGCGCATAACGCCGATGGCGACGCACGACGAAGACGACATCGACGGTCTCGTGAACGCGATCAGCGAGCTCGTCGACCGATCTGCCGAGTAGCCGCATGACCGGACTCTTCATCACCGGAACCGATACCGGCGTCGGAAAGACGCTGGTTGCCTGCGCACTCGCACGCGGACTTCGCGGGGCCGGCATCGATGTGGGTGTGATGAAGCCCGTCGAAACCGGTGTACCGATCGAAGGGCCCGCGGATGCGAAAGCGTTGGTGCGGGCCGCCGGCGTGAGCGATCCGCTGGAACTCGTGTGTCCGCTTCAATTCGAGCTGCCCGCCGCACCCGAGGCCGCGGCCCGGTTCGAGGGCGGAAGGGCCGATCTCGATTCCGTGTTCGCCGCATTCGAAACCCTGTCGAGTCGCCATGAGTTCCTGATCGTCGAAGGCGCCGGCGGTCTCCTCGTCCCCTTCGACGAGACAACCACGATGGCCGATCTCGCCGAACGGCTCGAGCTACCCGTCCTCGTGGTGGCCCGCACGTCACTCGGTACGATCAACCACACAAACCTCACGCTCGAAGCCTGCGCGGCGCGTCGGCTCGAGGTGTTCGGAGTCGTATTGAGTCATTCGACAGGACTGCTCTCCCGGGCCGACGAGACCAACCTCGAGATCCTCAGACGCTCACTCGGGACGAGTCTCCTCGGCGAGGTCCCTGCGACGGACACCTCCGAGGCATCGGAGGCCTCGGAAGCGGTTTCGGCGCGCGACGCCGGACTCGACGCCGTGTTGGCGCTCGCGCGCACCGGCGGCAGGGGATCGACGCCGGGATGAGCGATCTCCACCCGATCGAAGCGAGCGCCATTCACGCCCGTCGGGAGCGCGTCTTCCTCGTTCTGGCGGGGCTCTTCCTCGGATCGATGACGATGCTCAATATTCTGGGCATTTCGCGCTTCGTCGATCTTTCGTTCGAATTGTTCGGGCTGACGATCCCGATGGCGCTGGCGATCGGCGTGCTTCCGTATCCCGTGACCTTCCTATGTACCGACTTCATCTCGGAGCTCTACGGGCAAAAACGTGCGAACCATCTGGTGTGGGTCGGGTTGCTCCTGAATCTCTGGGTCGTCGGGTTTCTCTGGCTCGGGGGGGTGCTTCCGCCGACCGTCGAGATCGACCCGGCGACGGGGCTACCTCCGACGGACGCCTATGACTTCGCCTTCTACCGGATTCGATTTCTCACGATGGGTGCGGTCGTCGCATCGATGATCGCGTACCTCGCCGCGCAACTCTGCGATGTCACGCTCTTCCACTTCTGGAAGCGGCTCACCCACGGTCGCCACCTCTGGCTTCGCAACAACGGATCGACGGTGGTGAGCCAGTTCGTCGATACCTTCGCGGTCATCACCATCACGCATTTCTACGCCAGGGGTTTGCCGATCGATCCCAGCGCCGCGATCTGGCCTCAGCTCTGGGTCTTCATCGCGTCGGGTTATGTCTTCAAGATCGCCATCGCACTCCTCGACACGTTGCCCTTCTATGTGGGCGTGCACTACCTGAGCCGTTATCTCGAAATCGATCCGAACGCAGAACATGGAGAAGGTGATGTCTGACGCGGACTGGGATCATTCGGAACCGAGGCGGCGCGAGGCTCCGGCTGAGAGGTAATGTCCGTTCACCCGCCGGTTCATCGGCAGATCTCAGGCAGCCCGGGCGAACGCCACATGCAGGTCTGCAAAGCATCCTCGACGGGTGTAAAAGCCGTCAAGTCGCTGATCTGGATCTCCGATTTCTCATTCGATGGAAGCCGCAACCCCGGAAGAAGAGTTGAAGATGTTCGAGATCAAGCTGCTCCAGCTGAAGCTCGACTATGAGAAGTACTTCCTGGGCAACCGGCCCACGGAGCCGATCCAGCTCCGCTCAGAAGTCCAGAAGTTCGCGATCCGGTGGTCCAACATGCGGATCACGAACACCGCCATGCGTTTCAAGTTCAACAGCCTGAACGGCCGCTACCAGGCCCTCAAACGCCAATGGGACAACACGCTTCGGCAGATCGACGCGGGAACCTACAAGCGGCACGTGTTCAAGGCCGATCTCCACGATCGCGAGCGGGGAGTGGGCGTCGACGCGCCGCCGAAGGCCACGGCGCCGGCCCCCTCGAGCGGCGGGGACACGAATCTCTTCGACACCTATCGCGACGCGATGATGGCCACGGGCCAGAGCACGAAGGGACTCACGCCCGAAAAACTCCAAAAGGCCCTCGCCAAACAAGAGTCCGCCATCAAGAAGAAATACGGCTGCGACAAGGTGGACTTCAAGGTCATCGTGAGCCATGGCAAGGTGAAGGTCAAGGTGGCCGCGGCCTGAGAAACGCCGCGCACGGATACCGACCTCGCTTCGCGCTAGTTGCCCTTCACCTGATTCTCGATCGCGGGAATCGTCGCGAGATAGGTCGCGATCGCCGAAAGATCCTCGCCGGGCAGATTCGCATAACCGTGTTCGATCACTTCGGACATGAGGCCCTGCGTATCATCGCCGTCGGGCTTGAGCCCCATCTCCAGGTACCAGACCAGGTCGGCGTGGGACCACGATCCGATCCCTGTGGCACGGTGGGGCGTGATATTCGGAGCCAGCTCGCCTTCCGGCCCTTGACGTGATCCCGCCAGCGACATCGATGAATCGAGGCCACCGGTGAGCGTACGCGGGGTATGACACTCCTCGCAATGCGCGGCCGCCTCGACGAGATAACGACCACGATTCCAGCTCTCGCTCTGGTCCTCATGAATTTCGATCGTCTTCGGCCTGAAGTTGAGAAGCTTCCATCCGAATAGCGTCGCACGCCAGGAGAAGGGGAAGGGCGCGTCGTGCGGGAGATTCTCCCTGTGAATTGCGGGCAGCGAAGCGAGATAGGCCCTCAGGTCGAGGAGATCTTGATCGCGGAGACCTGAAAAGGCCGTGTACGGAAAGACGGGGAAATAGTGTTCGCCCTCCGGCGACAAGCCTTCCCGCATCGCGCGAATGAAGTCGGCCTCGCTCCAGGCACCGATGCCCGTCTCCCGATCGCTCGTGATATTCGTGCTGTAGAACACGCCAAAGGGCGTCTCCAGCCCGCGACCACCGGCCAGCAGAGGTGCTTCGTCGCCTTCTCCGGGGTAGTTCGTATGGCAGGTACAGCCCCCCGTCGCCGAAAAAATTCGCTTGCCCGACGTCACGGCCGAGACGGATGCCGCCCGTGCTTCGGTTTGATCCGCGAGCGAGTTCGTGAGCGCCACGGCACACAACAGGATTGCGACAACGAAGACTCGGGAGCGAATCGTCACCCGAAAAACTCTACATGTTCCGGAAGGACTCTTCCTTCGGCTTGCGGAATGGCTTGTGGCAACCACCGCAGCTCTTGCCGAGCGCCTTCATGGCCGGACCGACCTGCTCCGGATCGCCGCTGGACGCCGCCGTCTGCATGGCGCGCGCAGACTCTTCGAATTTCGCGAGCGCCTTTTCGAATTTCGCCCAGTCCTGCCAGATCTCCTCTTTCGCGTCCGTCGGACCGTCGCTGATCGATTTCTTGAAGGCGGGCGCGATCAGTCCGGCGCTCTCTGCCATCTGACCCGCGTGATTCGCGATGGCGCCGGGCATGCTCAAGCGATTTTTCATGATGTCGCCGATAGCGCCCATATTCGTCCCGATGATCGACATCACGGATTGCCGGTACTTGATGTTCGGATCGACATCCTGCTCGTGGTGATCGGCTCTTGCTACGCCCGAAGCGACGAAGATCGGGAGGGCGAAGGCGAGCACCAGGACTCGAATATCGAGGCCAAGGGCCGAGATCGAATGGCGAATCATGCATCACTCCTATCAGGTGGAGCTCGAATGGAAGCACACAGCCGATGCCACGTCCGCCTCGCGCCTCAGGAATCGGTCTCATTCGATCCATTCGGAGTCTGATTCGGCGACCCCTCCTGAATCAGCGCCTTGCCGCCTCGCACCCGACGGCTCGGCCGCAGCGCTGCCCCCGCGCCGGGTCGCCGTTCGGGAGCGTGCAGCGGGACAAGATCTTGTGCCGCGCGCAAGATCGACGGGTCGAAGTCCATCTCGTCAACCACCCGGGCGTCCGGCGCGTCGGCTCGCAGGACTTCGACGAGGGCGCTGATCACATCGTCGGGCGTCAGGGCAGCATCGAAGTCGTTGATTCCGCCCGCGGTCTCGGGCCGAAAATCGAGTTCGAGCGCTTCGTAGATCGGGACCAGGATCTCCCGGAGCTGTCCGGACTGGGCCACGGTCAACACACCGCCGACATGTGCACCACCGCGGATGACGCGCTGGCCGACCCCCATGACTTTGACCCGACCGGCGATATTCACGCTGTGCTGGCCGGGACAATATTCGCCGGGCACTTCACCGATCCGCGCATCCAGGCCCAGGTGCTCGAGCGCGGCGACGATCCAGCCCGCCAGGCGTTCGAAGCGATCGCGGATATGCAGAGGAGCATTGGGATCGGCGCTTGCCCAGGCGAAGGCCATCGAGGTCTCGAGGAACACGGCCGCGTGTCCTCCCGCCAGCCGGATCACCGGCTCGTAGCCCGCTGCACGCGCCAGCTCGACGGCTCGGTCGTAGCCGGGACGACGCGCGTCGAGATTCGAAAAGAGCAGCGCATTGTCCGGTCGATAGAGCCGGAGACTCTCTTCGGTCGCCCCCGACGCCACCGACCGCAACAGGGCGTGGGAGACCGCGGTATCGAATACCGCGCGACCGGCAAATCGGTCGCGATACAGGTTCACCCTGATTCCGCGCGCTTCAGAACGCCCCGGCGGAGCGACCGGCAACTTCGAGTTCGAGTTCCGCGCGGGCCACCACGGCGCTCAGGCGAGCGCGCTCGCCCGCATTCGCTTCGTCGTCGGGCAAACGCAAGAGTGCATCGTCCGCTTCGACGCGGCGGGTTTCCGTCGCGTCCCGATCGATCTCCCCCGCAAGTGCGCAGGAATCGACGAGCACCACGACCCGGGTCCCGTCGACCTCGGCGAAGCCGCTCGTGATCGCGGCCCATTCGCTCTTGCGGCTGGAGGAGTCGCCCGCGGTTCGAATGATCTCCATCGGGCCGAGCTGCAGCGGCGTCAGGAAGCGCTCGTGACTTTCGAGCACGCCGAATTCCCCCGCTTCGCCCGGCAGGACGACCTGTTCGACCTCTTCGGAGAAGGCTTCGCCTTCCGGTGTCACAACTACTAGTTCGATCGCCACTGTGGTTTTCCTTCATGCGCTTCGTTCGACCCGCTTGGCTTTGGCCTTGCTGTCCTCGCGCAGCCTTTCGCGCTAGGCGTACGGCGCGATAGCATCAAACGAGGGTCTTGGCCTTTTCGACCGCGCTGTCGATGTCGCCGACCATGTAGAAGGCCTGTTCCGGCAGATCATCGTGCTTGCCGTCGAGGATTTCCCGGAAGCCACGAATCGTCTCCTCGATTCGGACGTAGACACCGGGTGTGCCCGTGAACTGCTCGGCCACGTGGAAGGGCTGGGACAGGAAGCGCTGGACCTTTCGCGCCCGGGCCACCGTGAGCTTGTCCTCTTCCGAGAGCTCGTCCATTCCCAGGATCGCGATGATGTCCTGCAAATCCTTGTAGGCCTGTAGCGTCTGCTGAACGCCACGGGCGACATCGTAGTGTTCGTCACCGACGATCTGCGGATCGAGGATTCGCGAGGTCGAATCGAGTGGATCGACCGCCGGGTAGATACCGATTTCAGTCAGTGATCGGTCGAGCACCGTCGTCGCGTCGAGATGCGTGAATGCCGTCGCCGGTGCCGGATCCGTTAGATCATCCGCGGGGACGTAGATAGCCTGCACCGACGTGATCGAACCCTTGTTGGTCGATGTGATGCGTTCCTGCAGCTCGCCCATATCGGTCGCCAAGGTGGGCTGATAACCGACGGCCGAGGGAATGCGCCCGAGCAAGGCGGACACTTCGGATCCGGCCTGCGTGAAGCGGAAGATATTATCGATGAAGAGGAGCACGTCCTTGCCCTCTTCGTCGCGAAAATACTCCGCCACGGTAAGACCCGTCAGGCCGACGCGCACGCGCGCTCCCGGCGGTTCGTTCATCTGGCCGTAGACCAGCGCCGCCTTGTCGAGCACCGTCGAACCATCCGCCAGGACCGAGTCCTGCATCTCGTTCCAGAGATCGTTGCCTTCGCGCGTTCGCTCACCCACGCCCGCGAATACCGAATAACCGGAGTGTTCCTTCGCGATGTTGTTGATGAGTTCCATGATGACGACCGTCTTGCCCACGCCCGCACCGCCGAAGAGACCAACCTTACCACCCTTGTTGAAGGGAGCGATCAGGTCGACGACCTTGATGCCCGTCTCGAGGACTTCGACGCTCGTCGATTGCTCGACGAACTCCGGTGGGGCGCGGTGGATCGGGAAGTGCATCTTGGCATTGATCGGACCGCGCTCGTCGACCGGCTCGCCGATCACATTCATGATGCGGCCGAGCGTCTCGGGGCCGACGGGAATCGTAATCGGCGCGCCCGTACTGCTGACCTCTTGTCCGCGGCGCAGACCGTCCGTCGTGTCCATCGCGATCGCACGCACGGTCTTCTCACCGAGATGCAGCGCGACTTCGACAACCAGGTTGTCGGGCTGGTCGTTGATCGCGGGATTCGTCGTGCGCAGCGCGGTCAGGATCTCGGGGAGGTCGCCGGTCTCGAATTCGACGTCGACCACCGGTCCCATGACCTGGACGATCTTGCCATTGCTCATGTGTCTCTACTCCTTCCGGCGGAGCGTGTGTTCGCCGCCGGTCTTGGTCTTGTTCGAGGGCGGCCCTAGCCTATTCGAGGGCCTGTGCACCGGTCACGATCTCGATCAGCTCCCTCGTAATCGCCGCCTGTCGTGCGCGGTTGTACTGCAGCGTCAGTGCTTCGATCAGCTCTTCCGTATTCTTGGTCGCGGAATCCATCGCCGTCATTCGCGCCGCGTGCTCACCTGCCTGGTTCTCGAGCAGCGCGCGAAACACCTCGATCTCGACCGCCTTGGGCACGAGCGCCGCAAGCAGCGTCTCGGGATCGGGTTCGATTTCGTAGGCTGATGACTCCTCCTCCGTCTGACCCTCCGCGTCTCCTTCTGCGGCTGGCGGCGCGAACGGAAGCAACGTCGTCACGATCGGCGTCTGGGTCATCGCCGAAACGAACTCGTTGAAGACCAGGACGACCTCGTCGAGATCCCCTTCCGTATAACGCCGGGCCAACTCACGCGCGACATCCGCAGCCTGTTCGTAACTGACGTCACCATCGATCGGTGACCGAGAGGTGATCTGGTGAGCACGCCGTCGAACGAAATAGTCGGCCGCCTTCTTCCCAAGCAGCGTGAGGCCAACCCGGCTGAATTCGCCCTCGCGTTCGGCGAGCAACGCTTCGGTCTTCTTCGCCACATTCGAGTTGAAGGCACCCGCCAGCCCGCGATCCGAAGTCACGACGACGATTTCGAGACTCTTGCGCTCCTCGTGAACCTCGAGCAATGGGTGCGACTCCTCGAGCCCCCCTTTCGAGACTTCTTCGAGGGTCGAACGCATGCGTGTCGCATACGGTCGGGCATTCTCGATCGCTTCCTGGGCGCGACGCAGCTTGGCCGCGGCCACCATCTTCATGGCGGACGTGATCTTCTGTGTCGACCGGACGCTGGCGATGCGTCGCTTGATGTCCTTTAGATTCGCCACTTGCTAGGCCGCCTCTGTACCCTTGGCCACCGTCGGTTCGAAGATCTTACCGAATTCGTCGAGGGCAACGATCAATTTCTGTTCCGTCTCGTCCTCGAATTCCCTCGAGGATTTGATGGCGTCGAGAATCTCAGCCTTGTTGGATCGCATCCAATCGAGCATCTCGTGTTCATAGCGACCGATATCGGAAAGCTCGAGCTGGCGAATCCAGGATTCCCGATCGCTCTGCGGAGTCGACGCATAGAGAGACACCACCTGCTCTTCCATCTGCAGCGGCGAGTACTGCCCCTGCTTGAGGATCTCGGTCTGCCGCGCACCGTTGGCCAACTGTTCCTGGGTCGCGGCGTCGAGATCCGAGCCGAACTGCGCGAAGGCCGCCATCTCCCGGTACTGGGCGAGGTTCAACTTGAGCTGACCGGTGACCGATTTCGTCGCCTTCTCCTGGGCGGCACCCCCCACGCGCGAAACCGAGAGGCCAACGTTGATGGCCGGTCGGACGCCGGAGTTGAAGAGGTCGGTTTCGAGAAAGATCTGGCCATCCGTAATCGAAATCACGTTAGTCGGGATATAGGCCGCCACGTCGCCGCCCTGGGTCTCGATAATCGGCAGCGCCGTGATCGAGCCACCGCCCAGTTCGTCGGAGAGCTTGCAGGCGCGCTCGAGGAGCCGCGAATGGACGTAGAACACGTCGCCCGGGTAGGCCTCACGTCCCGGCGGTCGACGCAGAAGCAACGAAAGCTGACGATAAGCGACCGCCTGCTTCGAGAGATCATCATAAACGATCAGGACGTGCTTGCCGTTGTGTCCGAAATGCTCGGCCATCGTGATCCCGGTATAGGGAGAGATGTACTGAAGTGGCGCCGGATCGGCAGCCGTCGCGGCGACGACGATGGTGTAATCCATCGCGTCGTGTTGCTTCAGCTTGTCCACCACCTGCGCGACGGTCGATTGCTTCTGACCGATCGCGACGTAGATGCAGACGACGTCCTTGCCCTTCTGGTTGATGATCGCGTCGATCGCGATCGCGGTCTTGCCCGTCTGGCGGTCGCCGATGATCAGCTCGCGCTGACCCCGACCAATCGGCACCAACGCGTCGACCGCCTTGATGCCCGTGGCCATCGATTCATAGACCGACTTGCGCGCGACGATACCCGGCGCCTTGAGTTCGACCTGGCGAGTCGTCTCGCCCGAGATCGCGCCCTTGCCGTCGATCGCGACGCCCAGTCCGTCGACGACGCGACCGAGCAGCTCTTCGCCAACTGGAACCTCGATGATGCGACCCGTCCGGCGAACGAGATCGCCTTCCTTGACACCCCGTGCGCCGCCCATGATGGCCACGCCGACATTGTCCTCTTCGAGGTTGAGGACCATGCCGCGCAGGCCAGCGCTGAACTCGACGAGCTCGCCGGCCAGCGCATTCTCCAGTCCGTATACACGGGCGATACCGTCACCAGCGCTCAGGACCGTACCGGTCTCTGCGACGTCGATCTCGCGATCGTAATCCTTGATCTCCCGCTTGAGGATGTCGGTGATCTCTCCGGGCTTGATGTCCATCTCTCAGGATCCCTTCGTAACGCTAGAGCCGCTCATTTTGAGCGAGTAAGGTTGGTGCGCAGCTGTCCGAGCTGCGTGCGGAGGCTTCCGTCGAAGACCAGGTCTCCGACCTTGGCGATGGCGCCACCGATGAGTGTCGGGTCGACAACGATTTCCAGTTTGACTTCCTGTCCGGTGCGCTCGGACAGTGCGCGGCGCAGGCGATCCTTGCGGCGATCATCGAGAGGGCTCGCGGCGACGATCTCGGCCGTGATCATTCCCTCGGCCTCGTCGGCAAACTCTCCGTAGGCGTCGACGATCTCCGCAAAGTTGATCAGGCGACGCCGGTCGATCAGAAAGGCGAGGAAATTCTGCACGAGCGGGCTGATCCCGGTCCCCGTCGCGATCGCACGAACGGCGCTCTTGCGTTCTGCCGCGGGATGCAGCGGAGTCAGCAGCGCGTCGCGAAGTTCGCGGCTCTCGTCGAAGAGCGAGCCGAGCCTTTCGAGTTCGCTGCGCACCTCGCGGTGTCGGTGTTCGTCCTGCGCGAGGCCGAATAGCGCCTTCGCATAACGATAGGCGGCGGTTCCACCCTTCATCGGTTGGCTCCTTCGGTGGAAGCGCCAGTAGCCCCCGGAGAAGAGGGCTCGATACGGGTGATGAACTCGTCGATCAATCGCTCGCGATCGCTCTCGACGACGCTTTCGGTGAGCTTGCGAGCGGCGATCTCGAGGGCGAGGTCAGCGGCTTCGTCGTGCAGTGCAGCTTGCGCACGGCGGAGTTCCTGATCGATTGCAGCGGTCGCATCCCTGCGAATCCGGTCCGCCGTGGCACGCGCATCCGCAAGAATCCGTTCGGCTTCTTCGTCGGCCCGTCGACCCGCGTTCTCGCTGATCTCTTCGATCTCGGAGGAAAGGTCGACGAGTCGTCGCTGGAGTTTGGCGTTTCGCTGCTCCGCCTGGCGCAGCAGATCGGCGGCGTCAGCGAGTTCCGTCTTGATCCCATCGCGCCGGCTCGCGAAAAATTCGCTGATTGGACCGCGACCATAGTAGACGATCACGCCGACAAGGAGGGCGAGGTTGAAGCCCTGCCAGAGCATTTCCCTAACCGGGTCGTGATCGTCCCCCGCAGCCTGCGCGACGCCCGCGCTGAAAACGATCGCGAGAGCGCACAGCAGGATCTGCGAGAGCCGGCGCATCCCGCGACGAGCGGAACGAGGGGCCATCGAAACGTTAGGCATGGAGCTTTCTGCGGGTTTCGCCGAGCGAGCAGAGGCCGGGCGCTCCTCGCCCGCGCCGCTGAGGGCCGAGTCGATGAGGGCTGGACGGATGACGACGGTGATCACGAGAGCGCCCGTCCCAGCACCTGTTCGGCCGCTGTTTTCGCGAGGTCTTCCGCATCCGCTCGCAGGCTCGCGCGGGCTTCGTCGAGAGAAGCATTGAGCCGTGCTCGGGCTTGCTCGAGCTCGCGCTCGGATTCGCCACGCGCCTGGCTCGTGAGCACGGCTTGTTCCTCGCGTGCGGTTGCGAGCTGGCCCAGGCGGGTCGCCTCGGATTCGACGCGGGCTTCTCGGATCGCACTTTCGTACCTCGCGAGGACGCCATCGGCGTCGTGCTCGAGCCGCACGGAACGATCACGCGCCCCCTGGATGCGCTCGGCACGTGCGTCGAGCGTTCGAAAGATCGGCTGAAAAATCAACGCATTCAGCGGGAAGATCAGCACGACGAAGCCGATCAACATGATCCACAGGCTGCCGAATCCGGGCTTGTCCAGAATCAAACCGAAGAGTGCGTAGTCGGGGACGAGTTCGAGTTTGTCGGCAGCGACGGCCGGAACCGCGCAAAGCGTCGAGAGCGTGGTGATCGTGAGCCCGATCGCCGCCGCGGCGAGCACCGGCAGGCGACGGACTCCCGATTCGCCGCGCTGGCTCGCGCTCGAATTCGCTTCGCGCGCGGACGAAGTCATTCTGTTTCGCACCATTTCTGTTTCCACGATTCCACGAGTTCTCTGAGCCGGGCTGCGGCGCTCTGCTCTGGATGGAGCCGGCGGCCGCCCGGTTCTTCTGTTCCGATCCCCGATCGAACGCGAGGCGTCGGCCGGGTCTCTCGCGGGTGCCCCGGCTCGGACGTCCTCGGGTGGGTACCACGAAACGACCGGCTTTTGAGACTGACGCAACGATTTGTTGACTGATCGGCCCGACTCCCGAGCCTGCCGTCTCCAGGCCGGAGAGGCGGTCGCGAGCGGCGCCAAGTTTTGCACCGCCGCGGTGTCAATTCAACCGCCTGGCGTCCCGTAAAGCGGATTCTGGACGGGGTTTTCCGTCGTGAGCCCTGCGCAGACAGGGGATCGATGCCCGGGAAGCCTGGGCGGTCGGAACGCGTGTCTATCGGCCGATCCGAGCGGCTCCGTTCCACTCGGCATCGTCGTCGACTTCGAGCAAGGGGACCTCGAGATCCCCATGCAACCGGGTCCCTGGGCCCAGACGGACCCGCGTGCGCGCGACGACGGGACCGATGATCTCGCCCTGATTGTCCACGACCTCGCACTCGATCGCGCCTTCGACCCGCGCGGCCCTGCCCAGAACGAGCTCTCCAGGTCCACGCAGACTGCCGTGGACCGTGCCCTCGATGACGGTTCGCCCGACCACAGCAACCTGACCCTCCCAGAGCCCGCCTCGCGGCACCAGCGGGGCTCCGGATCCGTTTTCGACGGCCGAGGGTTCAATCCAACCACGGTCGGCATCCACGCTTGCAGCTTGGCCGGGCGGTCTCGAACGGCTCACGCGGATTCTCCGAGCAGCATATTTCCGAGGCGCTCCAGATCCTCGAGATTGAAATAGTTGATCTCGAGCTTTCCGGAGCCGTCCGGATTGGCTTGCAGCGTGACCTTGGTCTGGAGTCGCCGCTCGATCCGCTCGACATAGGCGCGCGTATCGGGGTCCAGGCCGATCGCGGGCGTCTTGGGCCTTGGTTCCTCGAGTTTGCGACTGGGGGCCCCTCCGAGATCCCGTGCAGCCCGCTCCGACGCCCTCACGGAAAGCGACTCGAGAAGAATCCTGGCTCGAAGGCGCTCTCGCCGCTCGAGGTCAGCGACCTGAAGCAGCGCCTTCGCGTGGCCCATGCTGAGGCGGCCGTTCTCGATATCGGTCTGGATTCCGCGGCTGAGATCGAGCAGACGAATATGGTTCGAGACCGAGGACCGATTCATCGAAACTTTCCGCCCGATCTCGTCCTGGGTGTGTCCGGCCTCCGCGAGGGCTTGATAGGCGTAGGCGAGTTCGATGGGGTTGAGATCCTCTCGTTGGACGTTCTCGACGATCGCAAGCTCGAGCCGATCCGCGGGATCGACGTCGATGATCACGGCCGGAAGCGTCTTTCGCCCCGCCAGCTGGCTTGCCCGAAATCGCCTTTCACCCATCACCAACTCGAACCGGCCGCCCGCCTGGCGAACGACGACGGGCTGCAGGACACCGTGCTGTTCGATCGATCGAGACAATTGCTCGAGGGCATCCGGCTCGAACTCGCGTCGCGGCTGATCGGGGTTCGGATCGATCAAATCGATATCGAGCTGCTCCGGGCCTGTCGAGGCCGGATTCGCCTGTCTCTGTCCTATTATTGTGTCAACACCAATTTGTGTAGGATCGGAATTCGACGGGGCAGACGAATCCGCTGGCTGTTCGGCGGGACGCGGCGGACTCGAGATCAGCGCGCCCAGTCCCCGTCCCAATGCACTGCGTCGTTGACTCATCGTTTTCTCCTGCGTGGTTGCCTATTCGAGGTCCTGGCCAGATTGCTCGATGGGGCTGTCCGTTCGAGACGGCGCCGGGCCACCCGGCAAAACGGGCGGCTTGCGCGGTGGGGTCGTGAGAGCAAGCTGTGCGAGTAGTTCATCAGCGAGTTTGACGTAGGACGCGGCGCCCTTTGAGTGAATGTCATAAAGAAGGATCGGCTGACCGTGGCTGGGCGCTTCCGAGAGCCGGATATTCCTCGGAATTCGCGTCCGATAGACCTTCTCCCCAAAATGGCTTCGAACCTCCGCTTCCACCTGACGGGCGAGGTTGTTTCGTTGGTCGACCATCGTGAGGACGATGCCCTGAATCTCGAGGCGCGGATTGAGCTCGGCCTTCACGAGATCCACGGTCTCGACCAGATTCGCGAGGCCTTCGAGGGCGTAGTATTCGCATTGGAGAGGGATGAGCACGGCATCGGCCGCCGTCAGCGCGTTCAGTGTCAGGAGGCCGAGTGATGGCGGGCAGTCGATCACGATGATTTCATACGCGTCACCCAGAGCCTGGATCGAATGGTCGAGGCGGTACTCTCGGGCCTCTTTTGAAACGAGCTCGATTTCGGCTCCGACGAGATCCCGGCCGGCGGGCACGACATGCACGGTTTCGAGCTCCGTCGTAAATGCGCACTGGGCAAGAGGCATCTCGTCGATCAGCGCATCGTAGATCTGGCGCTCAGCGTGGGTGATGCCGTAAGCGCTGCTCGCGTTCGCTTGGGGATCCATGTCGATCAGAAGCGTGGGTCGCTCGGAGGCCCCTAGGCATGCAGAGAGATTGACGGCCGTAGTGGTCTTGCCGACTCCACCCTTTTGGTTCACGACGGCAATCACATACGGGCTCGGAGCCATGCTTCTCTCGCTCGGCCGGGTGAGTGGGCAGAGCCCTGACTGCTGCGCCACTTCCCCCCGGAATCGCGGCGACAGTGCGAACCGAACAAAGACTCGCGCAGGGTTTGGTAACACACACGGATTCGATTGCGAGCCATCGCGCGATCGCGACGGAACAGCATCCGAAAATCCGACTACTCGCGAACCGGTCGAGCGATCCAGAGCTTCCGAGGGATCCCGATGCCCGGAACACGGTACTCACGCAGCGATATCTCCCCGAATCCGTCCGGAGACTCCGGCCGAGAGGCGCTGTCTGAAGCAGGGAGCACGAGGAGCGAGCGGGGGTGAGCCCATTCTGCCATCAACTCGAGGGCCTGGTGGGGCTGGGCCATCGCCTGGGCGACGACGATGTCACAGGTGGTTTGCTCGACTTCGCTCGAACGGCCCAGAATGGAGGTGACATTGCTCAGCCCGAGGCGGCGTCGCACCTCACGCTGGAAATGGTTTCTTTTGAGCCGTGCGTCCACGAGGACGACTTTGAGATGGGGATTCAGGATCGCAATCGGGAGGCCCGGAAAACCTGCTCCGCTACCGAGATCCACAAGGCTGCGTGAAACCGCAAGCTCTGGCAGAATCGAGGCGAGCGCGGCGGCATCAAGAACCAGACGCGATGCCATTTCGAAGGGACCTTGATGACCGGTCAGGTTGATGCGACTCGCCCAGTGATCGAGCAGGCTGACGAGCTGTCCCAGTTGAGCGAGCTGGTCCTGGGTGTGGGGTAGACCGAGATCACCCAGTCCCTGTTCCAGCAAAGAAAAGACGGCGATCTCGGTTTGTTGTCGAGAGTCGCCGTCTTTCATTTCGTACTCCGTTCCACGGGGAACGTTTCACTCAGAGTCGAATCTTGGGGCCGCGCCCCAAGTCAATGTTCCACGGGGAACACGGCAGATCAGGAAGATTCCTCGACCGCCTCTTCGTATTCCGGAGCTCCCTCGGGAACAACGAGCACCTGTCGGTACCGCCCTTCCCCGATGCTCATCGTAGCGAGGTCCTCGACTTCCTTGATCTTGATGTGGATCGTTCGGCGGTCGCGACCGTTCATCGGATCGAGCGCGATCGAGCGACCCGTCTCCTTGGCCCGCTTGACAGCCCGATTGGCCAACCGGCCCAGCGTCGACTCGCGCTCGTCGCCACCCCCTTCGACATCCACAACGATCCGTGGCGCATCCTCGCTCTGCCGCATCGAGACCTGGTTCGCAACCAGCTGAAGTGCGTCCGTCGCTCGGCCGTCACCCGACTGCAGCGCCTCAGCCGCAGGGCCGCTCAGCTGGTAGATCAGGAAATCACCCTCACTCGACTCGGAAATCTCGAAGGATCCGAGCTTCATGCGCTCAACGACGCCCAACACGAACTCGCCGATCGATTCGAGGCTCCCCTTGGGAGTGCCCTTCGAATCCGAAACGGCCTGCTTGACGTCTCGTTCGAGTCGTTCTCCGGTCGAGTTGTTTTCACCCCGATCGCTTCGGCTCTCCCCGCGTTCGCGACCGCGTTCACTACGACCTCCACGCCCCCCACGCTCGCGACCCTCATTCCGATCGCCGCGATCCCGTCGCGGCCCGCGATCATCACCCCGTCCCCGGCCGCGCTCGCGCCCGCCCCGGTCACCGCGTTCCCGATCGCCACCACTGCTCGGTCGCGGTCCACGCGCGGCAATGTCCTTCGGAATCGCAACCACGACGGCCCGTCCGGCCGTTCCGAAAATCTCGCCATCCGGCGCGACGACAAATTTCAGATCGGCCTCATCCTTCCCGAAGAACTCCGCGGCCTGGGCACGCGCATCTTCGACGGTCTCTGCAATGAACTCATTTGGTTCCTGTCGCTGGTCGTACATTTCTATCTCTCTATCTCGCCCCGCGGAATATCAGGTGGCCGCGGTCTGGCGTTCAGCTCTTCGGCTGCAGGTGGTTCCGAACCCAATATTGATGAGCGATGCCGAGGAGGTTGCTCACCGTCCAGTAAAGAACGAGTCCAGAAGGAAAAGTGTAGGAAATGAAAAGCATCATGCCCGGCATCATGATCAACATCATGCGAGCCTGCACGGGATCCATCCCGGTTTGCGGCATCATTTTTTGCTGAACAAACATGCTCGCTCCCATGATCAACGGGAGTATCCGAACGGGAAAATCAACCCCGGGCAGCGTGAACAGCGTGGCCGGCTGCGAAAGATCGTCTATCCAGAAAATGAAGGGTGCATGGCGCAACCCGATCGACGTTCGCAGGGCATAGAAGAGACCGATCAGCACCGGCATCTGCAGAACGAGCGGAAGGCATCCGCCTAACGGATTGATGCCCTCTTCCCGATAGAATTTCATCATCTCTTCGGACTGCTTCTGCTTATTGTCCTTGAATCGCTCCTGCAACGCTTTCAGCCGGGGCTGTACTTCACGCATCCGCTCGGCCGAACGCATCTGCCGAACCATGAGCGGTGCCGTCACGATTCGAACCATGATCGTCAATACGATGATCGCCAAGCCATAATTCGGAATGAATGTGTAGAGCTTGTCCAGCGCAATTTCGAAGAAGCGGGTCAGCGGCTCGAGCCAACTCCAACCACGATCAACCGACTTCCCGAGATTCGCATGAGCCTGGGAAAGCGCATCCACGGTCTTCGGTCCCAGGAACCCGCGCAACGATTCCACGGCAACGCCACCCGAAGAAACAGCGACACCCGGTAGCGTCAAGCGAGCATGGCTACTCTTGCCCTCCTCGAGGGTGGCGAATTCGACTCGCAGCCGCGGCTTCTCCTTCGGATCGATCAGCAACCCCGCGAAATAACGAACGTCGAAGCCTGCCCATTTGGAGCTTCCCTCGATTCGTTCGATGCCATCGCCTACCTCGCCGAAACTGAAGAAGCCGGGCTGACCGACAGCCTGGACAAACGTCCGCGTGACGCCCTCCTCTTCTCCGTAGGCGATCAGCGAAATCTCCTGAAAATCACTTCGTTCGGAAGTCCGAGCGGGCACGAAGATCTCGAAGCGCACATCGAGGGGATCGGTGCGGCGGCTCTCGAAAGAGAGTTCCAGGTCGAAGCCATAACCCTCTTCATCGAGGCGGATTGTCCGCGTGAGGATGCCCGCCGTATTCTCGGCGCGTTGTACGACCTCCCGCGTTGATTCCCGAACCACCTCGAAGCGCGAACGGGCGAAGCTCGCACCGGAGATTCCGCCCACATCGGTAACGATGATGGGCTCGCCATCGCCGATCAATTCGATGGGGACGTCTCCGTCTGGCAAACGCTCGTTGAAATCACGCAGGATCCAGCTCGTAATCAATGCCGGTCCATTCGAGATCTCCGCGATCACGCTGTCGTTCTGAATTGTGGACGTCGCGAGCCCGATGACACGAACCGGCGTGGCGACTCCTGTATTCCTCAAATCTGTATCGATTGCGACCGCTCCCGATGCCTCGAAAGGTCGTCTGGCCTGCGACGTGTCGGCGGCATTCGCCGCCGCCTGATCCCTGGCTCGAGATTCCTCGGCGTCGACCTGGAACGCGACCTCTTCCGGCGTGAATTCGGCGCGGCGCTGCTCCTGGTACATGATATAGGTCACGAAAACCACCATGGAGAGAGCCAATGCGAGGACTGTGTTTCGATCCAAGAGGGGAGGCCTTTTCGAGTCGTCTACGGAACCGGGTCGTATCCGCCCGGATGAAAGGGATGGCAGCGAAGGAGTCGCCGGATTCCGAGAGCTGTACCGCGCCAGAAACCGTGGCGGGCGATCGACTCCTCGGTAAACGTCGAACAAGAGGGTTCAAAGCGGCATCCCGAACCGAGAATGGGTCGAATGGCTCCGCGATAGAAAAGAAAGACGGCGCGGACGAGGAGACTCGGACGCCGAACAACGTCCGGGGAATCGGCCACGGAGAATAACGATACGGTGTCTATTTCCCCTTGGGACATCTAATTTTCACCCTGATTTGGTGATTTCAGATTTAGAAGTCGGCTCAGACGCTCGTCGAGCTCAACGAACGACAACCTGCACCCGGATCGGCGCGCGATTACGACGAGATCGAGGTCTTCGCCCAATTCCCCACGGCGTTGCCGGAACCACTCCCGGATTCGGCGCTTGAAACGATTGCGGACAACAGCATTTCCGACTTTCCGACTCGCGGTGATTCCCAGCCGACTACCCACGTGCCTAAAATCATCTAAGCCGTGGGTTATATTAGCGTTTAGACGTTTCTTCGTGGTGATCACGACCAAATCGCGCGACGCGCGTCGGTGCCCATGACGCATCACACGCCGATAGTCTTTTGAGTTCAAAAGCCGGTCCGACCGCGCGAATCGGCCAGGGGTACTTGCGAACGTCATTTCCAGCAGCGACCCAACGGGGGTAAAACCACTCTTCTCGGTTCTAACTGTCGCAGCGGACGCGGTAATCGGAGTATTGATCGCGGCGACATCCGAAGTGTCATCCGACGTCAATAATGCCGCTACTTAGACGCGACAGTTGCGGCGAGTTGCTTGCGACCCTTGGCTCGGCGGCGCTTGATAATCGCGCGTCCCGCCTTGGTCTTCATCCGCTCACGGAATCCATGCTTGCGGAGACGTTTGATTCGGCTGGGCTGATATGTCCGCTTCATCTCTGCGGATCCTCACTCTCTATTCTCTAATGAATGCGCGCTCTACCCTCGGTTTAACCTCGGGTTCGTCGCGTTCGATGCTTTAGACTGGGCCCCTGCCAATCAGCCATACCCTCTCGACTACATGACCCGAACAGCGGTTCGTTCGATCGGTGCTGCACTCAAAGAGAATCAGGACAAGTCGACCCGTAACCAGGAGCGCTGTGTGCACAGCGATAAAGGATCCGACCGGGGAAGCGCAGTAGCTTACCGGGGACTCTCCAAGCCTGTCAATGCACGGTTTTCCTGCCGCGCGCGCCCGACTTTCACCGCAGAACGATCCCTTTTCCATCGTTCTACTCCCCCTTTCCCACCACAGATCGCAGTAAACACCAGCGCTGATTCGCGACGCTTCCCACAGCGCACGCGCAACCGCGTGTTACTCTGCCGACACAAACCGAGATATGAAGTCGAGATCCCCAAAAATTGTCGATTCTCGCGCGTGCGGACAGCCTCTGGGCAAACCCGAAAGACCAACTCCTACAGCGACTTGACCTCTTTTTGTCCGATCGACTGTCACTCTCTACTACCACTTCCTTAATTAATTTAATCCAACCAAAAGAGAGAGCGGATGAAACTCTCGATTACAAAGTTCGAATTCCTTCGCGGTCTGGGTCGAATCCAGTCGATCGTCGAAAAACGAAACTCGATGCCGATCCTCGCGAATGTCTTGATCGAAGCACCTGAAACGGGAGACGAAGCCAAGCTTCATCTCGCGGCAACCGATCTCGAAGTCGGTGTGCGCAGTCAACACCCGGCGGTGATCGCCCAGACGGGTGGCCTCACAGTTTCGGCCAAGAAGCTTTTCGAAATCATTCGTGAACTTTCGGATGAAAAGATCGAACTCGAAGCGACTGCAAATTCATATCTCAAGATTCGTTGCAATCGAAGTCGCTTCACGCTTGCAGGTACGGCAGCCGAGGAATATCCCACACTGCCCGAATTCAGCCCTGAGAAGACTGTTCCGATCTCTGCAGCGATATTGAGTGAGATGATCGAACGCACCATGTATGCGGCTTCGGTCGATGAAACCCGATACAATCTGAATGGGGTCTATCTCGAGGTTCTCGAAGAACCTGGACAGATTCGTCTCGTGGCAACTGATGGACACCGTCTTGCTTGTGTTGATCGAGAGATCGGTGGCGACGTAAGTGCTCTCGCCAGTGGAGTCATCATTCCTCGTAAGGGACTCGGCGAACTGAAGCGCCTCGTAGACGAAGATGATTCAGAGGAGATCGAGCTCGCGTTTGCAGGTAACAGCGGGTTGGCGCGGAGGGGTGATGTCACACTCGTCATGCGATTGATCGAAGGTGAGTTTCCAAACTACAATCAGGTGATTCCGAAAAACCTGACTCGTCATCTAATTCTTCCAACCGATGCGCTGGTGCAGGCCGTCAGACGTGTTGCACTTCTGTCGTCGGAACGAAGTCGCGCGGTCAAACTCGAACTCTCGGATGGACAGTTGGTGATTACTTCTAATAATCCCGACCTCGGTGACGCCCGTGAAGAACTCGATATCGACTACGCGGGCGAACCGCTTTCGATCGGGTTCAACGCGCGATATCTACTCGACGCGATCAACGCGATCGGGTTGAAGGAAATTCGTTTTTCATTCCAGGATGAGCTGTCGCCCTCTCGGATTACGCCACCGGACGATGAAAAGACGCTGGCCGTCGTGATGCCAATGCGAATTTGATACGGATTCGAGAGCATCTCTGGGACGGCCGACGGGGTTAGAGCCTTTTTTTGGCGCCGTCGGTTGATCCACGGGAGATTGGGGCTCACTGGGGCCTCGCGGAGCGACTGCGAAAAAGGCCCCGCGAAGCCCGGATCCAGTCTTGAATAGCGAGCATTCCTCCCGGAAATTGATATCGACGCGGGAAGTCTCCCCCACGAGCCGGAGAACGCCGCCAGAGATCGATTATCGATCGTTCTCATCTTTGCTTGACCCTCGGGGTTTCGGTACTCTCCCAGCGCATCTCAGACGTCTTTGGGAACGCGAGGATCTGCCCTCAAACTCGTAGTCACGTCTGGGAAAAATCCGAGCTTGGAGCGCTGGAGCCAAGCGGCTTAGACAAGCACGTATCCGTTACGCGATTCGCGGTCGATCCATCCCTGGACCCGCGCCAAGAGCACCTGCCGTAAGTGCACGTGCGAGAAAGAAGCTCGGTGAGCTACGACGCCAGTTCGATTGAGGTCCTCGAAGGCCTTGACCCTGTCCGAAAACGACCGGCCATGTATATCGGAACAACCGGTCCCAACGGTCTCCATCATCTCGTTTACGAGGTCGTCGATAACTCCATCGACGAAGCGCTCGCCGGGCATTGCAGCGAAATCAAGGTCACGATCGAAGACACGGGATGGTTGACGGTCGTTGATAACGGTCGCGGTATTCCGACTGATATGCATCCTACGGAGAACCGACCCGCAAGTGAAGTGGTGCTCACCACACTTCATTCCGGTGGAAAATTCGACGAGAATTCCTACAAGGTTTCCGGTGGTCTACACGGTGTAGGAATCTCGGTCGTGAACGCCCTTTCCTCTGAGCTGCGCGTCGAGATCAAGCGTTCCGGGAAAACCCACGTACAAACTTTTCAACGTGGGATACCCACGACCGATCTCGAGATTACCGGTGATACCGACGAATCCGGAACGACTGTGAGCTTTCATCCGGATCCCGAGATCTTTACGTCGATCGAATTTTCGTTCGATGTGCTCTCGCAACGACTTCGCGAGCTTTCCTTCTTGAACGCTGGCGTGCGCATCATCATCCGCGACGCTCGCAACGGAAAGAGTCACGATTTCCGTTATGAGGGGGGTATCAATTCCTTCGTCGAGCATTTGAACGAGAAACGTAGTCCGCTACACCCCGAACCGATCTACTTGACCGGCCGCAGAAGTTTTGACGATCACGGCCGAGAAGTGTCGGTCGACGTCGAAATCTCTCTCCAATACAACGATTCGTATAACGAGTCGGTGTACTCGTTCGCGAATAATATCAACACCATCGAAGGCGGGACTCATCTAATCGGATTCCGGACGGCTCTCACTCGTACACTCAACCGCTATATCACGGGCGGTACGAAAGCGTCAGCGTCGAAGGGTGGTGGGCGAAATGGAAAAAGCGATACGCCGTCGATCAGCGGGGAAGATCTCCGCGAGGGACTCACGGCCGTCATCTCCGTCAAGATTCCGCAACCTGAATTCGAGGGACAGACGAAGACCAAGCTCGGTACGAGTGGGGTTCGTGGGATCGTCGAAGGCATTGTCTACCAGCAGCTGACGAGCTTCCTGGAAGAAAACCCTCGTGTCGCCAAGCCGATCGTTGCCAAGATCGTAGACACCGCACGGGCTCGCGAAGCGGCGCGAAAGGCTCGCGATCTAGCCCGTCGTAAGGGAGCGCTTTCCGACTTCAGTCTACCGGGCAAGCTTGCGGACTGCCAGGAACGCGATCCCGCGAAATGTGAACTCTTCATCGTCGAAGGCGATTCAGCCGGAGGCACCGCTAAACAGGGTCGTTCACGCAAGACCCAGGCAATTCTTCCGATTCGCGGAAAAATCCTGAACGTCGAGCGTGCTCGAATCGACCGGATGCTCGGAAGTGCCGAGATCCAGGCGATCATCGCCGCCTTGGGGACCGGAATCGGTGAGGACTTTACGGCGGCGAAATCTCGCTACCACAAGGTCATCATCATGACCGACGCGGATGTTGACGGGAGCCATATTCGGGTTCTGTTGCTTACGTTCTTCTACCGTCAGATGCGCGATTTGATCGACCGCGGCTTCCTCTATGTGGCGCAACCGCCGTTATTCAAAGCCAAACGTGGCAAGACCAGTCGCTATCTCAAGGACGAAGCGGAACTCGAGGATTATCTTTTCGGGTTGGCTCTCGACACGGCAATCGTCTCCTGTGGGGATGGCGAAGCTCGCGAAGGCGATTCCTTGCGGGATCTGCTCAAAAACGCGAGCAGTCGACAGAAATCGCTCGATCATTTCAATCTTCGGCTTTTCGATGAACGGATCGTCGACGCGGCGGCACATATCGCGCGGCCGCGGCTCGAAGAACTTCAGGACGAACGAGTTTTGATCGAAGAAGTCGTTCCCGCGATCGAGGCCGAGATCATGCGCGCGCATCCAGCAGACGGCGACGATCTGGTCGGCGAACTCAGCTGGACGACAGAATCCGAACTCGACGCAAGCGGCTACAAGCTCGTGGCCAAGACACGACGAGCAGGTCAGACCCTACGAAGCGCCCTTGATATTCCCCTCGTCGAGTCCGCCGAGTTCCAGAAGATGATCCGGCTCGCAACTGAACTCAGCGAACTGGGGCCGGCACCGTATATCCTGCGACACGGAGATCGTGAGCCCGAAGCCTTTCTGAAGATTACGTCGCTGTTGACTAAGATTCTCGAGATCGCAAATAAAGGCCTTTCGATCCAGCGCTACAAGGGTCTAGGTGAGATGAACCCCGATCAGCTCGCGGAAACCACCATGAACGCAGAGAATCGCAACCTGGTGCAGATTCGTGTCGAAGACGGGGTCGAGGCCGACGATGTCTTTACGACGCTGATGGGTGATATCGTCGAACCGCGTCGGCGCTTCATCGAAGACAACGCGTTGAGTGTTTCGAATCTCGATGTCTAGAACGTCCTCTTACGACTGACTTTAACGTTTTCGGAGGGACCTTCTCGCGGAGGAACCTTTTCCCAGGAAGCTCTCCGGAGAGACCCTTCCAAAGGACCTTCGAGGGGTCGAAGTGATTGCGCCGACTGATGGGTAGTTAGGAGACCGTGTCCGACGAGCCGACAGATCCCACGGAGCCGAACGGCGGTGAAATTCCGCCGCCCGACGACCGTTACCCGACCGTGAATATCGAGGATGAGGTTCGCCAATCGTTCCTGGCGTATTCCATGTCCGTGATCATCAGCCGGGCACTGCCCGACGTGCGCGATGGCTTGAAGCCCGTCCATCGCCGAATTCTTTACGCCATGCATCAGGAGGGCCTGCTTCCCAACCGGCCGTATTCAAAGTCTGCGGGTGTCGTCGGCGAAGTCCTCAAGCATTACCACCCACATGGTGATTCCGCGGTCTACGATTCGATGGTCCGGATGGCCCAGGATTTCTCCCTACGATATCCGCTCGTCGACGGACAGGGAAATTTCGGGAGCATCGACGGGGATTCGGCAGCGGCCTATCGGTACACGGAAGCGCGGCTCGCGAAGATCGCGGAAGAACTGCTCCGGGACATCGACCGCGAGACCGTCGATTTTCAGCCCAACTTCGATGGCCAGATGGAAGAGCCGCTCGTTCTCCCCGCCCGGTTCCCCAATCTTCTCGCAAATGGTTCATCCGGCATCGCCGTGGGCATGGCGACGAACGTACCGCCACATAATCTGAGCGAATTAACGGCCGCGCTGATCCTCGAAGCCGAGAACCCTGACTGTACTCTCGACGATCTTCTCGAAAAAATGCCGGGCCCCGATTTTCCGACCGGTGCGATGTTGTGCGGAACCGACGGTATCCGAAGTTATTTCGCGACCGGCCGCGGCCATTTGACCCTGCGCGCGCAGGCCGAGTTTGAGCCCTACAAACGAGGTATCCGGATCGTCATCACCGAGATTCCGTATCAGGTCAACAAATCGCTACTGCTCGAGCGAATCGCAGATCTCGTCAAGGAAGGGCGTCTCGAAGGCATCGCGGACCTGCGCGACGAGTCCAGTCGCGAGGGCATGCGCGTCGTGATCGAGCTGAAGAAGGACGTCGCTGAGGATGTCATCCTGAACCAGCTCTACAAGATGACCCCGCTCCAGACGACTTTCGGTGTCAACCTGCTCGCGCTCGTGAACGGACGCCCGCAGACGCTCTCCATCAAGCAAGCACTCCGACACTTTATCGAGTTCCGCAAGGAAGTCGTCATTCGGCGTGCGATCTACGACCTGGCGCAAGCCGAGGCACGTGCTCATATCCTCGAAGGCTTTGCGATTGCGCTCGACCATCTCGACGAGGTCATCGCGCTGATCCGGGCCGCCGAGAACGCAGCGATGGCGCGCACGCAATTGATGGAGCGCTTCGTGTTTTCCGAGCGCCAGGCCCAGGCGATCCTCGACATGCGGTTGCGTGCGCTGACGGCGATGGAGAGGCAACGCATTCTCGACGAACTCGAAGACCTGCAAGCAAAGATCGCGGACTTGAAGGATCTACTCGCGAGCGACGAGCGGATCCTTGTGGTCGTCGTCGATGAAGTGCGAGAAGTCGAGGGAAAATTCGGTGATGCCCGGCGAACCGAACTCGCTCCGGCGATCGACGGAATCACGAACGAGGACCTCATTGTCGAAGAGGACATGGTCGTCACCCTGTCTCATCTCGGCTACATCAAGCGCAATCCGGTCACGCTCTATCGCCAACAGCGACGGGGTGGCAAGGGCGCCAAGGGCATGGCGACGCGCGAAGAGGATTTCGTGCGCCATCTCGGGGTGGCTTCGACGCACGCCTACCTGCTCTTCTTCACGAACCTGGGTCGGCTGCATTGGCTGAAGGTTCACGAATTGCCGCAGTTCGGCCGGGCCGCAAAGGGCAAAGCGATCGTGAATGTGTTGGAGCTGCAGCCGGACGAGCACGTGCAGACGATGCTCCCGGTGCGCAGCTTCGAAGACGCCGCGGATGAATTCATCATCTTGTCGACGCGAAGGGGCGTCATCAAGAAGACCTCGCTATCGGCCTTCTCGAACCCGCGCAAGGCCGGCATCATCGCGATCAACCTCTCCGAGGACGATCAGTTGATTTCCGCGGGTCGCAGTGGTGGATCAGACGACGTCCTGCTGGCCACGCGCAAGGGCAAGTCGATCCGTTTCAGCGAACAAGATGCGCGCGCGATGGGCCGAACGGCGACGGGCGTAAGAGGGATCGCGTTGTCGGGTGACGACGAAGTCGTCGGGATGGAGATCCTGTCGGGCGATGCGCAAATCCTGACCACGACCGAACGGGGCTACGGCAAGCGCACTCCACAGGTCGAATACCGACCGCAGAAGCGCGGCGGCCAGGGCATCATCAATATCCGAGCGAACGAGCGGAACGGATCGGTGATCGGGATCGCACAGGTCGTCGACGATGACGACGTCATGCTGATCACGGATGGCGGGAAGGTGTTGCGCTGTCCGGTCGGTGGCATTTCGTCGATGGGCCGAGCGACCCAGGGTGTTCGGGTGATGAATCTCTCCGCCGACGAGAAGCTGGTCTCGATCGCACGTCTGGCGGAGGAAGACATCGCGGACGACGATTCCGGCGACAACTAATGGCGAAGAGGACCCCGAGCGCGATGGGTATCTCCAAGTCGCGGCGCGAGTTCAAGCGCGCCAGGCGCTCGATTCCGGGTGGCGTGAACAGTCCCGTTCGGGCCTTTGGCTCGGTCGGTGGCGTTCCGCGCTTCATCGCTTCAGCCAAGGGCGCGCGGATACGCGATGTCGATGACAACGAGTACATCGACTATGTCGGATCCTGGGGGCCGATGATCCTCGGGCACGCGCATCCGAAGGTCCTCGCGGCGGTGCGTGAGGCGATGGCGCTGGGCACCAGCTTTGGCGCCCCGACCGTTCGTGAGTCCGACCTGGCCGAGGCGATTCGGCGGGCGCTGCCCTCGATCCAGATGGTCAGGATGGTGAGTTCCGGGACCGAGGCGACGATGAGCGCGCTTCGGCTTGCCCGCGGTGTGACGGGTCGCTCGCGCATTCTCAAATTTGATGGCTGCTATCACGGCCATTCCGATGGCTTGTTGGTCGCGGCCGGGAGCGGTGTGGCAACGCTGGCGATTCCCGGCTCACCGGGCGTTCCGAAGGCGATGACCGATCTCACGGTCGTCGCCCCCTTCAACGACCTGGCGGCGACCCGGAAGGCCTTTGGGCGTTGGGGCAAGGATATCGCCGCAATCATCGTCGAGCCGATCGCGGGGAATATGGGCTGTATCCCACCGGTTCCGGGGTTTCTCGCGGGGTTGCGAGAGATTTGCGACGAGTTCGGCGCTCTCCTGATCTTCGACGAGGTCATGACTGGTTTTCGCGTGGCTCGTGGAGGCGCCCAGCGGCTCTACAAGGTGAAGCCCGACCTCACGACCCTCGGCAAGATCGTGGGCGGTGGGCTCCCGGCCGCGGCCTACGGCGGACGCCGGGATTTGATGGCTCGGATCGCGCCCGAGGGCGATGTCTACCAGGCGGGAACACTTTCGGGGAATCCGCTGGCCGTCGCGGCGGGGATTGCGACGCTCGAGCTGCTCGAAGAGCCGGCGGTCTACACGACGCTCGCCGAACGGTCGAAGGCGCTCACGGCGGGGCTGGCGGAACGCGCGGAAGCGCAGGGGATTCCGCTCACGACCCGGAGCATCGGCGGGATGTTCGGATTCTTCTTCCATCCCGGGCCCGTCGACTGCTTTGCGCAGGCGCAGCAAAGTGATGCAGTCGCGTTCCGGCGCTTCTTTGCCGCGATGCTCGAGGAAGGGATCTACCTGGCTCCCTCGCCCTACGAGGCGGGATTCGTGTCCCTGGCCCACAAGAAGCGGGATATCGCCGAGACCCTGGACGCCGCCGACCGCGCTCTTCTCGAGGTCGCCCGCGACCGGTAGCCCGCCTCGGGTCGTTGCAGGGGCCTGTCTTCAATTGAGCGGTGTGGGTCAAAAGGCTATGCTGCGCGCCGATTTCCGGCCCTTCTCGGTCTGTGGAATCGCAGCGTCCAAGCCGCGAATTGGAGACACGATCTCGTATCGTCACCCGGTTCTGTGAGGGATCCGTGAGTCATCCGCCCGAATACCCGGGTCGTCAACGCCTGAAGCGTGCGACGGCTCGGGCCGGTAACGAAGCGTACCAGGGAACCTTCGAGGCCGTGGGCGCGGTGTTGCTGGGTTGCGGGGTCGGCTTCTGGATCGACAGTAGCTGGGAGACTGCGCCGTGGGGCGTGTTGGTCGGAGCGGTCATTGGCTTTGCGGCGATGGTGTTGCGCCTGGTGCGGCTGGGACAAGAGCTGCATCCGGATGCGCAAGGGACCGACGGAAATGACGGAACGGAAACGATCGATACGGCGCGACTCGACCCGTTCGACGAGGACGGTCCAGGAATCGGCGTGACGCCCGGCATGAGCGACGTGCTTCGCGAAGACGACGCGACAACGAGTGATGCGACGGACGTAGGCCGGCGCGACAAAGAAAGGCAATGAGATTCGAGTTGGCAAAATTTCAGCTGGCAAAAGTCGAGCAATGGAATCTGGGACTCTCCGCGGGTGCGGTGGCGGCCTCCTATGCGTTCGCGACGCCGCATTTCGCCACCAGCCTCGCCGCGGGCGCCTTCCTCGAGGCGATCAACCTCGGCGCCATCCATCGCGCGGCGCAACGCCTCTTCGAAGGCGAGCTGATGTCCAGAGGTTGGGTCGGGGGCCTGGCCGTGCGCTTCCTCCTGCTGGGCACCGCCATCTACTTTACGATGCGCGCGGGGGCCGAACCCGTCGCGCTCTTGATCGGCCTGTCGATCGCGATGCCCGCGACCCTGATCGATGCCTGGATCAATCGGCCGCCCATCGTCGACCCCGCGACGCTGCCGGTTTTCCTGGACGACGGGATCGATGAAGGCGAGGACGATCGCCTCTTCCGAATGGGCCGCCTCTTTACCTCCAAATACTCGGACCGGCCGACCGACCTCATCTCCGACATCTCCAATATCCCCGACACCCCGGATGCGCACGCCCCCAGCGAGGACGTTCGAGAAGATGAGTCCGACGCCAACCACGACAGTTTTAGCCATCAGAGCCATCAGAGCCATCAGCCCAGAAAAGGCCATGAGAGAGATCGATGAACGTTTTCCATGAACTCGCCCATTTGCTCCATACCGAATGGATCTACCTGTCGGCGCTGACCTCCGCGGGTCTACTCATTCTCGCGGGCCTCTCCGTCAGGCGGGCCGTCAGTGGCGAGAACGGCGGCGTGATTCCAGAGGAAGGCCTCTCGATCCGCAACGTGATCGAGGTCATCATCGAGGGACTCGGCGATCTCGGCGAAAGCACGATCGGCCCCGAGTGGCGGAAATATTTCCCCGTCGTCGGCACGATCTTCTTTTTCGTGCTCGTTTCGAATTTCATGAGCCTGATTCCCGGCTTCCTCGGTTCGACGGGCGATTCCAACGTCACCTTTGCCTGGGCCATCCTTTCCTTCGTCGTCTACAACTACGTCGGAATCAAACAGCACGGCTTCAAATATATCCAGCAGTTCCAGGGTCCCGCGCTCGGCGAGAAACATATCCGGCTCATGACGCCGATCTTCCTGCCACTGGAACTCCTGCTGCACGCCGCTCGAATCCTCACGCTGGGCATTCGTCTGCTCGCCAACATGTTCGCGGATCATAAGGTGATCGTGATCTTCATCGGGATGGTTCCTTTTGCCATTCCCGCGATCTTCATGGGTCTCGGGATGGTGGTGAGCCTCCTGCAGGCTTTCGTCTTCGCGCTTCTGACGATGATCTACATCGGGCAGGCGCTGGAGGAGCCGCACTAGGCGGTTCCTGATCGGTTTCACACGGAACGGGGACGGGCCCCGTTCCTCGGCCGGCGGATGTCCGTCGGTCTTGATTCAATCGACCCGGGCTTCTCTTGTTGAGTTCTTGTCAAGCAAGAGGGGAAGGGTCCCAAGACC
>SMVB01037418.1_pt1 | contig 49238 bp, 45 predicted proteins | sample 2456461 | NCBI WGS metagenome assembly SMVB01 (sample SAMN11095934, study PRJNA526329) | marine sediment metagenome | biome: Marine sediment; feature: Surficial sediment; material: Deep marine sediment; isolation source: Hadal surficial sediment | place: Pacific Ocean | collected 2014-05 | depth...
CTTCACCCGCGAGTTGCTGCGACAAATCGAGCGCGCCGGAGTCGAGATCGCAACCCTGACGTTGCGGGTCGGGCCGGGGACGTTTCAGCCGCTGCGGGTCGATGAGGTCACCGAGCACCGGATGGAAGCGGAGCCGTACGTTTTGCCGGAGCCGTGCGTGACGGCGATCGTGGCGGCGAAGGAGCGGCGGGGCAGGGTGGTCGGTGTCGGCACGACCGTCGTTCGCACCCTGGAGCACGCCGCGCGAGCACACGGGATCGAGCACGCCGCCGGTGCCGGCGACGCCGATATTTTCATCTATCCGGGGTTCCAGTTTCGCGTCATCGACGCCATGCTGACAAACTTCCACCTGCCGCGATCGACGCCGATCCTGATGGCGGCGGCGTTCGCCGGGCGCGAACGGTTGCTGGGCGCGTACGAATTCGCGGTACGAGCGCGGTTTCGCTTCTATTCCTACGGCGATGCGATGCTGATCACATGAGCTTCCAGCATGTCGGGTCCGAGCTGCAGCGGTTGCTGAGCGAGTGGCTGGAAAACCCCGAGTCGCGGCGCGTCGTGCTGCAGCGCACCTGGGAGCGTGCGGTCGGGGAGGAGGTGAGCCGCCGCTGTCGACCATTGGGCTTCGACGACGGCGTGCTGACGGTCGAGGTCACGGATTCGGGGTGCGAACCTCGGCTCGAGGCGATGAGCGGCGAGTTGATTACCAAAGTGAATATCGCTTTGGGGAAGCCGTGGGTCCGCAAGATTGTCTGGGTAGCGGCGACGGAACAGTGAGCGAGCTTCCTTTTGCTTGCAAGAAAACGGGTGATTCCAAGCTGCTTCGGGCGCTGGCGTCGGTTTCGACGCCGATCCAGAGAACGCGGGGTCGACGAAGATGTGGGAAACTTCCGAGGGTCCGCAGCCGGCCGTGGGTCGGATGCGCGGTGCCAGCGACCCTGTTCAGGACTTCGTCGATCGCCGTCAGTTCGCGAGGTTCGACGGCCCCCAAGAACTTCAGGGTCAGGTGTATCGAATCGGCGTGAACCCAACGAACGCCGGCGCCGCAGGCGCTGAGCTCGGCGATGATTTCCCCGAGCCGCTCCTTGACGGAATCCGGCAGATCTACGGCGACAAACAGACGCATGGGAACGATCAAGACTGCATTGTTGTCAGTCTACGACAAGACCGGCTTGGTTGACTTTGCAAGAGGATTGCACGAGCACGGCGTGGAGCTACTGTCGACCGGCGGCACCGCCGCGGCGCTCGCCGATGCCGGCCTGCCGGTGCGACAGATCTCCGAGCATACGGCGTCACCGGAATTGCTCGGCGGCCGGGTCAAGACGCTCCACCCGAAGGTGTTTGCCGGCATCCTGGCGCGCCGCGACGACGCCGGCCAGATGGCGGAGCTCGACGATCACGAAGTGCAGCCCATCGACCTGGTGGTGGTCAACCTGTACCCGTTTGCCGCCACGGTGGGGCAGCCGGAGCACACGCTCCAGGAGGCGCTCGAGCAGATCGATATCGGCGGCGTCACGCTGCTGCGGGCGGCGGCGAAGAATGCGCCCGGGGTCGTGGTAGTGGTCGACTCGGAAGACTACGACGACGTGCTCGAGGCGGTGTGCGGCGACGATCTCCCACTGTCGCGGCGGCTCGCCTGGGCGGCTCGGGCGATCGCCCACACCGCCGCGTACGAGGCGTCGATCTGCAACTACTTCAGCGGGTTGCCCGCCGACGCCGCCCTCGACGCCACCCCGGAGATGCAGGATATCCCCGCCACCGTGGCGATGACCTTCGAGCGGATCCAGGGCTTGCGCTACGGCGAGAATCCGCACCAGGCGGCGGCGTTCTTTGCCGACGGGGCGACGGCGCCGCGTAGCCTCGCCGCCGCCGAGCAGCTCCACGGCAAGGAGCTCTCATTCAACAACATCCTCGACCTCGACGCGGCCTGGCGTTTGGTGCGCGCCTTACCGGCGCCCGCCGCCGTGGTGATGAAGCACGGCAATCCCTGCGGCGCCGCCTGCGCCGACACGCTGGTCGACGCGTACACCAGGGCGCGCGCCACCGATCCGGTTTCGGCCTTCGGCAGCGTGCTTGGTTTCAACCGACCGGTCGATGCCGACACGGCCGGCGAAATCTTGACGACGTTTGTCGAAGCTATCGCGGCGCCCGGCTTCGCCGCCGACGCCCTCGAGAGGCTGCGCGAGAAGAAAAACCTGCGCCTGCTCCGCATCCCGGCCGACGGCGAGCTCGCGGCGAGCTACGCGGCGGCCGGTTTTCACGACCGCGATATTCGCTGGGTCGACGGTGGGCTTTTGCTCCAGGAGCGTGACCCCGGCGCCGGGATTCCCACGGAAGAGTGGGCGTGCGTGACCGAGCGTCAGCCGACCGATGAAGAAGAGGCTGGCCTTCGGTTCGCCTGGAGCGTGATCCCGCACGTCAAGTCCAACGCCATCCTGCTGGCCCGTGGCCGGCAGCTCATCGGCGTCGGCGCCGGCCAGATGAGCCGTGTCGACTCGTGCCGCATCGCGGTGTGGAAGGCGAACGACTTCGGCCACGAAGTGGCCGGCGCCGTGGCGGCTTCGGACGCCTTCTTCCCGTTTCCCGACGGCCCGGAGTCACTCGCCGAGGCCGGCGTGACGGCGATCGTCCAGCCCGGCGGCTCGATCCGTGACGACGACGTGATCGCGGCCGCCAATCGCCTCGGCATCACGATGGTGCTCACCAAGACGCGGCACTTTCTGCACTAGCCTGCCGCTTGCTCGGCCGCTGTGCTCGAAGCCGTCGAGTTCAGCGTAGATGCGAAGACCAACATGCTGACGCTCACGCATCTGTCGAGCTCGCCGGTGCAGCTCACGAACGTCCGCCATTGATGGTCAACGGGTGCTCGCTCCGCACCCGCCGCGGTGTGCGCCGTGTCCTCACACGCCCTCGCGACGAAGGGCGTTGAGATATCCGGGCTAGGCCTTGACGACCCGGGTGCGGCTGAGTCGGTCGTGCAGGCCGCGGCGCTGCGGATCGCGAAGCGCCGGCAGCATGCCGGCCAGCAGCGGCAGAGCCGATACTACCCACGCCGCCAGTCGAACCGCGGCGCGACCGAACCCCACGGAGAACTGATCGGTGCCGACGACCCGCAGCCGCATGACCATGCGACCGATCGTCTGACCGCAGCTACCGACGAAAAACACCGAGTAGCCGATCACGAAGATCGCCCAGGCGATGCCGAGACTGACCGCTTCCTCGACGAGGATCTGCCGGAAGGGCAACCCCGTTCCGGAGCTCGCCGCGCCCACCAGGGCCGCGCCGATCACCGTCAGCACGAGCAGATCGCAGAGGGCGGCGGCGGCGCGCTCGCCCAGGGGGCCGGCGGACGAGTGCTCGGTGGCGGGTTCGACGACCTCCTCGTCCCACTCGAGTGCCTTTTCGTCCGCGGCATCGGCCTCCGGCAGATCGAGGTCGAGCGCCGGGGTCGGCGTCGCCGGCGTGGCTTCGTCGAAGTCGAGCTCGGGCACCGAACCGGCGAGGTCTTCCGTCGCTTCCGCGGGCTCGTCGAAGATCGTATCGAGGCGCTCGATCGCCTCGCCGGTGGAGATCTCCGGCTCGTCATCCGCGTCGGGTGCCGCGAACGGTTCGAGCTCCTCGGTCTCCGCTTCGCCGCAGTCGAAGTCGGCGGCGTCGCCGTTCTCGGCTTCCTCGCCGCGCTGTCGTGCGGGCTCTGCCGCCGATTCTACGGCTTGCTCGGCCTCGCCATCAGGCTCTGCCGCGGGGGCTATGGCTTCCTCGGCCGCGCCCGGATCGTCGACTCCCACGTCTGGCGCCGATTCGTCGACCAGATCGTCGTCGTCTTGGTCGAGGACGATATCGTCTGCCTGCTTCTCCATGGTGAAGTCGACGTCCTGCTCCGCGACGATCTCGACCGGCTCGATGTCGACGTCCTGCTCCGCGACGATCTCGGCCGGTTCGTCGATCGCCATGACATCGTCCTCAGAGGCCGCCGGTATTTTTCCCGGTGCGGCAGGGGGCGCGACGATCGCCGCACCGAAGCCGACGACTTCGGTCTGCTTGGCGACCTCTTCGTCGGCTTCGTTGGCTTCGTCGATCTCGTCGGCTTCGGTCTGCTTGGCGACCTCTTCGTCGGCTTCCGGCTCGTCGGCTTCCACGTCGTCGGCTTCCGGCGCGTCGACGTCGGCGCCCGTTTCGGTCTCTTCGTTGTCGCCACCGTCCGCGAGCCGTTCCTCTTCACGCCGGGCCCTGATGCGCTTGAGGCGCTCGCGTAGCTCTTCGCGCCAATCGGTAAAGCCGGGGATGTCGCCGTCGAACTTCGGCTCATCGTTGTTCGTGGTCAGAGGTTCGGGGCCGGCGACCTCGATGTCGATCTCGCGGTCGGCGGTTGTAGCTTCACCTCGTTCGCCGTCGTTCGGTGGTGGGTCGTCGCTGTGCACGATCGGTGTCTCCTTGCTGTGCCCCCGGGTCGCGGGCGTGGCAGCCGACATCGCCTCGGCGGCGCCGTTGTCGTCGCCCGAGAGGGGCACGAACCAATCAGGCGCGTCGTCGTCGGACGCCGCGGCCAGAGGGTTCTCGTTTTGTTTACGTCGGTCGAGACGAGCGCGGTGCAGCCGGTCGCGAAGCTTGACGCGAAGCTCGGGGTCATCCCGGAGCAGGTGCCGAGCTCCGTCGAGCGATGCGGTGGCTAGCGGGCGAACCAGCGCGAACGACGCCTTGCAGCGGGGGCATTCCGGCAAGTCGTCGAACGTCACGATTCCGCAGTCAGGGCACTTCACGACGCTCGTCCCTAGCAAGGTGGGCACCCGGATGCTAGCAACACCCCATGAGTGTTGTCGAGTGCATCCCCTACCTCAGCGCAGGACGGCGAGCCGACGTTGCGGCCGGCGTGCGGGCCGGGTCGGGTTTACTCGCCGGTGACGTCGGCAGGTTCGATGCCGTACGACTTCATCTTGCGGTACAGATGGCTACGCTCGATGTTGAGCGCCGCGGCGGTCCGCTTGACGTTGCCGCCATGCTCCCGCAGCTTGGTCAGGATGAAGCGTCGCTCGAAAAGGTCGCGCGCCTCGCGCAGCGCGAGATCCTTGTTCGAGTCGCGCTCATCGCTCGGGCCGAAGGCGTCGATTGCCGGCTCGAGGTCAGCCTCGTGAATCGTGTCGCCGGCGACCATGATCACCAGGCGCTCGCAGACGTTCTCGAGTTGGCGGACGTTGCCCGGCCAGCGGTAGGCGGTGAGGTGGGCGATGGCGGCCTCGGTGAGGCGTTTGGGGCCGATGCCGTACTCGGCCGCGGTGTCCTTCATGAAGTGCTCGGCGAGCAGCGGTACGTCGTCGCGGCGCTCGCGTAGGGGCGGAACCTGGAACGGGATCACGTTGATCCGGTAGTAGAGGTCCTCGCGGAAGCGGCCGGCTTCGATTTCCTCCTGCAAGTCCTTGTTGGTCGCGGCGATGACCCGGACATCGACACGGTGATCGGTGGTCGAACCCACCGGCTGGAAGGTCTGCTCCTGCAGCGCGCGCAGTACCTTCGATTGGGTGCGCATGCTCATGTCGCCGATCTCGTCGAGGAACAACGTGCCGCCGTCGGCGAGGTCGAACTTTCCGGGCTTGTCGGAAACGGCGCCCGTGAATGCTCCCTCGACGTACCCGAACAGCTCGCTCTCGATGAGCTCGTCGGGGATAGCGGCGCAGTTGATGTCGACGAAAGACTCCGCCGATCGTTGCGACAGGGCATGAATGCGGCGCGCGACGAGCTCCTTGCCGGTGCCGCTCTCACCGAAGATCAAGACGCGGCCGTTGGTCGGGGCGGCACGATCGATCTGCTCGCGCAGGGCGACGATGGCGTCGGATTCGCCGATCATGTCCCAGCGCTCGCTGGCCTCGGCGCGCAAGCGCCGGTTCTCGTCTTGTAGAGCCTTGTGCTTGAGGCCGTTGGCGACCACCAGCAGGACGCGGTCGAGTGACAGCGGCTTCTCGATGAAGTCGAACGCTCCGAGTTTCGTGGCCCGAACCGCCGACTCGATGCTGCCGTGCCCCGAGATCATCACGATGACCGACTGGGTGCCGGCTTCGCCGAGCTTCTCGAGAACCTCGAGCCCGTCGATGCCGGGCAGCCAGATGTCGAGCAGGATGAGGTCGGGACGGAAACGCTTGGTGGCCTTGATCGCCTCTTCGCCGCTCGAGACGGTATTGACGCCGTAGCCTTCGTCTTCGAGGACGCTCTTCAGCGTGGCGCGCACATTGCGCTCGTCGTCGACGACCAGGATGCTCGGCGCGCTGCTCAACAGGGTAGCTCGATCGTGATCACGGTTCCGCGTGGCCGGTTATCGCTGACCCTGACGTAGCCGCTGTGATCGGCGACGATCTGATGGACGATCGCCAGCCCGAGGCCGGTGCCGCCATGCTTGCGCGAGAAGTAGGGGAGAAACAGGCGCTCCTTGTCTTCCGGCTCGATGCCGGGGCCGGTATCCGCCACTTCGATGCGCACCGTTTGAAGGTCGCGATCGTATGACGTGCTGACCCGCAGCGCACCCTCGCCCTCCATCGCCTCGACGGCGTTGTCGAACAGGTTGGTGAGGGCGCGTTTGAGCTGCTCGGGGTCGGCGTTGATGACGGGGATATGGCACGAAAAGTCGCGTTCGACGGCGATGCCCTCGTGCATGCTGGCGCAGGCCAGCAGGCCGTTCTCGACGATGTCCTGCAAGTTCGCGGGCACCAGGCTGACCGTCGGCATACGCGCATAGCGGGAGAACTCGCTGACCAGACGCTTGAGCGTGTCAACCTCCTGCAGAATCGTCCGCGTCCCCTCTTCGATGACGTCGTACTGTCCCTCGGCGTCGGCGCCGGCGCCGACGCCGCGCCGGTAGCGACGCGCGATGCGCTGCGCCGATAGCTGGATCGGGGTCAGCGGATTGCGAATCTCGTGGGCGATGCGCCGCGCCACTTCCCGCCATGCCGCGGTCTTCTGCGCCGTGATCAACTCGGTGAGGTCATCGAGGACGACGACCGTACCGATGTAGGCGCCGGCATTGTCTCTGAGGATCGAACAGTGGGCCGCGACGGTCAGGTGGCGGCCGTTGACGTCGAGCGAAAGCTCGCCTTCGAGGGGGGCGCGACGTGCCTTGGCGCGCTCCATCAGGCTGCTCAGGTCGGCGAACGCCTCGTTGCTCAACACGTTCTCGAAACGATGGCCGATCGCCTCCGCCGCATCCATCGCCAGCATGCGCGCGGCGGCGCGGTTGAACGTCGAGATCTCGCCCTCGGCGTTCAGCGAGATGACGCCGGTGCCGATGTTGGCCAACATCGCCTCCATGTAGCGGCGCCGCTCGTCGAGCTCGGTGTTGGTCGCCTGCAGGCTGTCGCGCGACTGGCGCAGGTTCTCCTGCCCGGCGCGCAGGTCTCTGGTCATCTGGTTGAACGATTCGACCAGCGTGCCGAGCTCGTCCTGGGCGTCGACCTCGACCTGGTAGCTGAGATCACCGGCGGCGACGGCGCGCGTGCCCTCGGCCAGCTTCTGGATGGGAACCGTCACACCGCGGGCCAGGTACATACCGACCCACAGCGCCGAGAAGACGATCAACAGCGTCATCAGCAGGAAGGTTAGCTGGTAATTGCTGAGGATCGGGTCCTTTTCGGCGAGGCCCGTCATGAAACTGTCGTAGAGGCCTTCGATGGCGACGACTTCGGCGAGCAGCGCGTCGGTGACGACGCGGCCGACGACGACAACGCCGGTGGCGACGTCGCGGTCGACCGGGTCGAAGATCGGTTCGCCGGCCCGTAGGAGCCGCGCGCCGTCGCCGATCTCATTGCTGAGCCGGAACGGCTGACCTTCGCGCGCCGACACGATATGAGCGCGCGGGACGTACAGGGGATGGTTTTCGGGCAATGGGGCGAAGGTTTGCCTACCGTCCTGCGCCTCTTCCTCGGCGAGCGCCCGCGTTTCCGGTAGGGCGGACAGGCGGCGAAAAACATCGGCGTAGAGGCCGTCCTCGTCAAACACCGGATCGAGGAGCAGGTCGGTTCCGTCGTAGGCGACGATCGCATCGAGTGCCAGTTGCTTGCTTCGGGGCTCGAGGAAGTCGACACGAAGGAGCTCCCACGACTCCGATTCCAACGTTCCGATGCGGCCTTCGCTGATCTCATCGGCGATGAGCCGCGCGGCCCGCTGCAGCTCGCGGGCCTGATCTTCTTGGGCGAGATTCGATACCTCGCGCGCCCGCAGGACGATGTCTTTGGTTTCGGTCGAGAACCACGTATCGACCGCCGTGCGGATGAGGCCCGTGGCGACGATAAACAGCAGAACGGTCGGGATCAACGCCATGCCGATGTAGGTGACGACGACACGGGTCGAAAACTGCGACCCCGGTTTCTGGCGCCGGCGCTCGACGTAGAGCTTGATGACGTTGCGACCGAGAACGAACAGCATCACCAGGATCAGGGTGATGTTCAGCGCCGTCATGGCCTGCAACGAGACGGCGCCGAAGGCGAGACGAGATTTCGGCACGATGATCAGCGCGGCGATGTAGACCGCGACGACGATGATCAGGCCGACGATCGTCAACCGCCGGCTGCGTAGCTCTTTTTGCCTGCTGTCGTTGGAATTCCCGCTCATGAAGAACGCTCCGGCACCTCGGCGTGTCGTCACCTACGCCTTCGGTGCCCTTCCGGCGCGCGCCTTGCCATCGCGGCCCTTGCGCCCGCTCGTTTCGCGACCCGTTGAGACATGCGGGCTGGACGATCAAATGCTAGCAGGCTTCAGGGCCGAGCCCGAAGGGGCGACAGGCTGCTGCAGAACTCTGGGGGTTGTCGTTGCCGGCCACGGCAATGTACACGAGGATCGAGCCGCGGAGGCTTGCCGAGTTGTCGCGCGCCGGCGTCGAGCGGTCGAATCAGACGCGTGCGGGCACCAGATACGGGCGCCGGGACGCGATGTCGTAGACCACGTCTTCCCAGGTCACCGTGCGCCACGCGTCGGTAGCCTTCTGGATCGTCTCGACCAGACCGGCGTGCAACGAGTGACCGGCGCGGTAGGCGACCACGTGCCCCAGCAAGGGAGCGCCGAGCAGCATCAGATCCCCGATGGCGTCGAGAATCTTGTGGCGCACGAACTCATCCTCGAAACGTAGCTGGTTGTTGAGGATCGAGTTATCGCCGATGACAACCGCGTTTTCCATCGAGCCGCCCAGTGCCAGGCCATTGCGGCGCAGGGCTTCGACCTCACGCAGGAAGCCGAAGGTGCGGGCCGGCGCGATCTGCTCGGTGAAGCAGCGGGGCGTGACCACGAAAGTCTGCCGTTGTTCACCGATCAACGGGTGCTCGAAGTCGATCGTGTAGGAGATCTTGAAGCGATCCGAGGGGTAGACGGCGACGAATTTATCTTCTTCCTCGACACGAAGCGGCTCGAGGATCTTGATAAACTCGCGCGGCACCTGTTGTACACGAATCCCAGCCTCGTGCATGAGATAGATGAACGGTGCCGCGGAGCCATCCAGAATGGGAACCTCTTCGCCCTCGACCTCGATGATCAGGTTATCGATGCCGAGCCCGGAAGCCGCCGACAGCACGTGCTCGACCGTGCCGATGGTGGCATCACCGTTGGCGAGAGTAGTGGCGAGAGTGGAGCGTCGTAGATTCTCCTGGCGGGCCGGAATCTCGGCGCCATCGAGATCGACGCGCCGGAATACGATGCCGCTGTTCGGCGGTGCGGGGCGCATCCGCATGGTGACGCGCACGCCGCTATGCAGGCCGATGCCCGCACAATCAATGTCTTTTCGGAGTGTTTTTTGCGTCCAGTTCAATCGAACCCCCGGAGTTGGGCCTCCTCTACTCCTTACGTGTTAAGCAAGATTGATGCCAGCATCGCGAAATCGGGTGTAAATCGTTGCGTATCAATATCTTACTGGGATTCACGAAATTGGTCAAAAACCTCGAAGTGTTGAATTTAGGCATCATTTCGATGCTCCCGTGTCTCTTTTTTGCAACAGGTGACGGTTCGTGCGCATCGTCGTCGTGACCTCCGATGCGCCCTTTGTGGAGGGCGGCCACCGTGTCATCGCCCGGGCGCTCGTCCGCGCCCTGACGGAGGCCGGCCACACCGCCGAGATCGTGACGACCCCACAGAACCGCTTTGGGCGCCAGCTTTCAGCGTATTGGGCCACCTGGTTGACCGACGTACAGATGGCCGGCGACGGCGGCCCGGTAGACCGGGTCGTGAGCCTCAGGTTTCCGTCCTACGCCGTGCGCCATCCGCGCCAGGTCGTCTGGCTCAACCACCGGATGCGCGAGTACTACGACCTTTGGGACGACTTCGGCGCGGCGCTCAGCGGCAAGGCCAGGCTGGTCGAGGGCGTGCGCCGGCGAACGATCCACTTCCTCGACGGTCGCTTGTTGCATCGGCGCACGGTGATCGCCCAATCGAAGACCATCCAGGCGCGGCTGAGGCGCTGGGGTGGTATCGATTCCGACGTGCTGTACCCGCCCGCCCCACAGCGTGAGTACCGCTGCGACGACTACAACGGCTCGATCCTCGTCGTCGGACGGCTGACCAAACTCAAGCGCGTCGACCTCTTGATCCGAGCGGCGGCGGCGGCCGGCGGCGATTGGCGGGTTCGCATCGCTGGCGAAGGCCCGGAGCGGGCGGCGCTCGTCGACCTGACCCGGGAGCTCGACCTCGAACATCGTGTTGTTTTGCTCGGTGAGGTCGACGAAAAGCGCCTCGTGCACGAGTACGCCAACTGTGCCGCCGTGTACTTCGGGGCGCGCGCCGAAGACTACGGCCTGGTGACGCTCGAGGCCTTTTCCAGCTCCAAGTCGGTCGTCACCTGCACCGATTCGGGTGGCCCGGCCGAGCTCGTCGAGGATGGCGTGACCGGGTTTGTCGCCAACCCCGACGTCGCCGAGGTCGCCGCCGCGCTGTCGCGCATCACCGGGGAATCGCGGCTTGCCGAGAAGCTAGGGTCCGCGGCCGCCAAAGTGGCCACACAGCATAGCTGGCCGGCCGCCGTGGAGCGCCTTCTCGCCGCGTTCTAGCCGGCAGCAGGAGGGCGTCGAGATATGCGGGCTAGCTGGATCGCCGCCAGTCCGAGCGGCCGCCGGACTTGGACTCGAGCCGCACGTCGGTGATCTCCATGCCTCTCTCGAGCGCCTTGCACATGTCATACAGCGTCAGCAAGGCAACCGAAGCCGCGGTCAGCGCTTCCATCTCCACCCCCGTCGGCCCCGTGCACGAGGCGCTGGCGGTGACGCACAGGCCGTCCCGGCAGGACTCGACCCGGACGTCGACGTGGCTCAACGACAGCGGGTGACACAAGGGGATGAGCTCGGCGGTTCGTTTCGCAGCCTGGATTCCGGCGATCCTCGCCACCTCGACCACATTCCCCTTGGGAACGTCACCGCTGAGAACCCGGGCCCGGGTCTCGGGACCCATGCGCAGCTTCCCCGAGGCAGTCGCGATGCGCTGCGTCTCGGGCTTGTCGCCGACGTTGACCATCGTGGCGCGACCTTCTGCGTCGAGATGGGTGAAGTCCTTTGTAGCCATGGTTTTCGGAGCGTAGCATGCGGTCTTGTTTTTGATTTCCCGCCACCCGCCCCCTCCACTCGGCGCCTGCGGCGCCTTCGTTGCCCGCTTGGTGCATAGGTGGGGGGACGGCTCAAACCCGGTACACTCCAGAGCATGTCGCAACCCACGACAACCGCGCCGCGGCAGCTAACCTTGTGGGACCACGACGCCCTCGAATCGATGCGTGCGCCGAGCGAGTCGTGGCGCCGGCGCTACGACGCCGAGGCTGCCCGCGCCGTCCCCGGGCGGGTGGCGCCGGGGCGCCTTTCGGACGCCACTGAGGTGCAGGCGCTGCACACGCCGGCCGACCTCGAGGGCTGGTCGTTCAACGACGAGCTCGGCTTCCCCGGCGAGTACCCGCTGACCCGCGGCATCTACTCGAGCATGTATCGTGGCCGCCTCTGGACGATGCGCCAGTACGCCGGTTTCGCCACCGCCGAGGAGACCAACGCGCGATTCCGGTACCTGCTCGAGCGCGGCCAGACCGGTCTGTCCACGGCCTTCGATCTTCCCACCCAGATCGGTTACGACTCGGACCACCCGATGGCCCGTGGCGAGGTTGGGCGCGTTGGTGTGGCGATCGACTCGGTGCGCGACCTGGAGGCGCTGTTCGACGAGATCGATATCGGCGAGGTGACGACCTCGATGACGATCAACGCGACGGCCGCCACCCTGCTGGCGCTGTATTGCGCGCTGGCTGAACGCCGTGGAATCGCCCTCGAGAAGCTCGGCGGCACCGTGCAGAACGACATTCTCAAGGAGTACATCGCCCGCGGGACCTACATCTACCCGCCCGCCGCGTCGCTGCGCCTGGTGACCGACACGTTTCGGTTCTGCGCCGAGCGCGTGCCGCGCTGGAACACCATCAGCATCTCCGGGTATCACATCCGTGAGGCCGGCTCGACCGCGGTCCAGGAGGTCGCGTTCACGCTCGGAAACGCGATCGCCTACACGGAAGCGGGGTTGTCAGCCGGTCTCGACATCGACGACTTCGCGCCGCGGCTGTCGTTTTTTTTCAGCGCCCACAACCATCTGCTCGAGGAAGTCGCCAAGTTCCGCGCCGCCCGCAGGCTATGGGCGCGGATCATGAAGGAGCGCTTCGGGACGACGAATCCCAAGGCCTGGCGGATGCGTTTTCACGCCCAGACCGCCGGCTCGACGCTCACCGCCCAGCAACCCTTCAATAACGTCGTGCGCGTCGCTGTGCAGGCCTTGGCGGCGGTGCTCGGTGGCTGCCAGTCGTTGCACACCAACGGTATGGACGAGGCCCTGGCTCTCCCCACGGAGCAGTCAGCGCGTACCGCGTTGCGAACCCAACAGTTGCTGGCCTACGAGCACGGCGCTGCCGATGTGATCGATCCGCTCGGCGGCTCGTTCACCGTCGAGGCGATGACCGCCGACCTCGAGGAAGAAGCGGCGGCGCTGATCGGCGAGATCGACAAGATGGGCGGCATGGTCGCGGCCATCGAGGCGGGCTACGTGCAGCGGCAGATCGAGAAGGCCGCCTACGACGATCAACTGGCGATCGAATCCGGGGACCGCTCCGTCGTCGGTATCAACTGCTTCGAAGAGGAACAGCGGGGTGGCCCCGAGATCGCGGTGCACGAGATTCCGGAAGGACTCGAAGAGCGCAAGGCCGCAGAGTTGGAAACGCTGCGCGCCGAGCGCGACAACGACGCCGTCGCCAGGGCGCTGGATGGCTTGTACGCGGCAGCTTCTTCGGATACCAACCTCGTCGACAGCATTCTCGAGGCGGTGAAGCAGGAAGCGACGCTCGGAGAGGTTGCCGATCGCCTGCGCGACGCCTTCGGCGAGTATCGTGATCCCGGCCGCACGGCATAGCGAAACCGTGGCGAGCATGTGATGGGTCTGCCGGCTCGCGGCGGGGGGACGGGAAACGGCCGGCCCCGGTGTGTACAATGATCAAGATCCCAAGGTTGTCCTCCCGCTAGTTGTGGAAATCTGATGAAGCAGCCGACCAAGCTCCGCGTTTTCGTTGAACGAACCGATGACCTGCCGGCCGTGGCGTTCCGTTTCGGTCTCGTCGCCAGTCTCGTGCTCGCCCTGCTCGCCGCAAGCTCCGTGGCAGCAACCGCCACGGCCCCGCAGCGGCCCGCGCGGGCCGACCTGGACGCGTTCGAGAAGGTCGATCTCGACACGCTGGCGGAGAAGTACCAAGAGTTTTACGAGGAGATGGGGGTCATCCTGACGGCGGAGGAGAAGGACGTCTTTCTGCACCTCGAATCGGATTTTCAACGCGACCTGTTCATGGAAGATTTCTGGCGCGTCCGTGACCCGAGCCCCGGCACGCCCAAGAACGAGTACAAGGAGGAGTACGAGAGGCGGCTCCTGCACATCGAAAAGTTCTTCGGCCGCGACGCGCCCGGCTCGGCGCGACGAACAGACCGGGGCCGGATGTACCTGTTGCTCGGCGAGCCCATGAACATCAAGTCGTTGCCCTACGAGCAGCAAGCCTACCCGCTCGAAATATGGTGGTTTCACGCCAATCCGAAGCTCGGCATCCCGCCGTTTTTCTATCTCCTTTTCTTCAAACGCAACGGGACCGGGCAATTCCGCCTCTACAGCCCGCTGGTCGACGGGCCGATGGCGCTGCTCAACGCGTCCGGTGAGTCGACGGCGCGTGCGATTCAATACACTACTGAGGGCCGCGGCATGGCGCAGATGGAGGGCGAGATCGGCGCCGCGCTCGAAGTTCTGCAGCTGATCGACGGCGAGCTTGCCCAGGTTGCTCTGAGCTTGATTCCCGGCGACTACGGCGGGCAGGTGGGCTTCGGCTCGATGCGCTCCCAGATGATGATCGGCGACATCGAGAGCATCCCCGAGGCGATCATGCCGACCGCATCCTGGGCCTATCCGATTCTCACCGGCATGGTCGAGGCCAACGTCCGCTTCGAGACCATGCCGATCCAAGCGCAAGCGATCGCGCTCCTGGATCCGAGCGGCGTGCCGTTTGTCCACTACGGGCTGCTGACGGAGGGGAATCGCCTCAACCTGAACCACTACGAAGACGCCTGGTACGTCACCTTCCAGGTTTCCGGATCGCTGGTCGATGATCAGAACCGCATCGTCGCCTCGGTCAAGGGTGCCAACGGCGCCACCGCGAAATTCCTACAGGCCGATCTCGACGAAGCGGCGGCTCGCCAGCTGCGCAGTGGCCCGCTGATGTACCTCGACCGGCTGCCGGTGGTTGCCGGTCGCTACGAATTCGACCTCGTCCTCGAGAACAATGTCTCGCGGGAGTACGGTCACCAGTCCTTCGTTATCGACGTGCCCACGGCGTGGCCCGAGGTCGTGCGCAGCTCGAGGCCGCTGTTGCTGTGGGCCGTTTTCGAGAACCCGCAGCACGATCCGTACGCCGAGCACTACCCCTTCCAGATCGGCCGGTACGGTTTGATTCCGGCGCTCGAGCCGGTGTTCGACCCGGCCCAAGAGCTCTTGGTCTATCAGCAGCTGTACCTGCCGCGTGGGCACGAGGGTTTTATCGAAGCGACCTACAGGCTGTCGAACGACAGCGAGACGTTCATCGACCGCATCGAGTACATCGATCCGGCCGACGCCGATACGATCGGTACGATCAACCACATCGCACGTCTCGACATCAGCGGCGTCGCCCCGGGGGAATATGAGCTCTTCGTCGATCTCGAGGGCGACGATCGTGGCGGCACGAGCTACACGGTGACCATCGATCCCGAAGCCGAGACAACTCCGCATCTGCACATGAACGCGGGGCCGCCGCCGACCGATCCGTGGGTCGCTTTTGACCGGGCGCAACAGTTTCGTGTGTTGGCTGAGATCGACAATGCCATCGAGGTGCTCAGGCCCGCCGTCGAGCGCGTCGACGACGAGCAGATCTTGGCGCTCGAGATCGATCTCTTGATGGAAGCCGAGCGCTATCAGGAGCTCGAGACGATGCTCATGCCGATGCAGCGCGAGCGTCCCAACGACACCGACATGCTGATGGCGCTGGGTGCGGTCAACTCACGCATGGGAAACAACGGCCAGGCCATCAGGTGGTACGAGCGCGTTCGTCTCGCCACCCGGCCGGAGGAAAGGATCGACATCCTCAACCCGCTGGCGGCGGCGTACTTCGGCGACGGCAACCATGAAAAAGCGCGTGAGATGCTCGAAAAGAGCCTCACGGTGGACCCCGACCAGCCCGAAATCCGGACCCTGCTCGATCAGGTCCTGGGCAGGGGCGGCGGCGTATCTCGATGATCGGGTCGTCGACGAGGGTTTAAGGGCATTTTCATCACCTTCGATGTCGGTTGCCAGCGTCCGAAAGCCGGGAATATACTCCTGTTGACGGGGGCGCTGACGAGCTCCCGGGAGTTCTTCAGCGCCCTGGTACAGTCCCCACCACTGAATTCTCCACAGGAGCACGCTTCCGGCTCCTGAACAAATGTCAGGGATCGAGCATCGATGCTTCGAGAGGCGGCGCGGCGCGCCGCCAGGCAGAGGCGGTGCGTCGCCAGGCTCGTCCCCGGAGGGTCTCGAAATGCGTAGACACCACTTTTCGTACCTGGCTTTCATCTTCCTGCTTCTTTTTGCCGTCAGCGTCGAGCTTGCTCACGCCCAGCGCGGTGGCCGCGGCGGCCGCGGTGGCCGCGGTGGCGACGGCGGCGCCCCGGCTGAGGTCGACGAGGACACGATCTTGAAGGAGTTCGACAAGATGGTCGAGCTCATCTGGACCGACGAAGAAAAAGACGCCTGGAAAGACATCGACGGCGATGCCACCGAGGAGAAACAGGCCTACATCACGGCCTTCTGGGCGCGTCGAGACCCGACCCCGGGAACCGAGGACAATGAGTTTCGCGAGGTCTGGATGGGTCGCGTTGCCAATAGCGAGCGGCAATTCCGCGGCGAAGGCAACCCGGGTTGGGAAACCGACCGCGGCGCGTTCTTCTTGATTTACGGTCCGGAGCCGCTCATCGCGCAGGAGCGTAAGCAGGTCAGCGGCACCGCCGTATCCGGTGGTGCGGAGCGGCGAGCGGCACAGAGCACCAATCTCATCTGGACCATCGACACGACACAGAACCCCTTTCTGGAGGGCAAGGCCGAGGTCACTTTCGCCCAGTACCAGCGCTCGTACTCGCGGACTACAGGCGGCATCGAGTTGAGCGAGGAAGCCTTCCTGGCCGGCGTTGCCGTGTCCAACTATTTCGAAGCGCGGCGCGCTAATTCATCGTCCGCGGGTCCGGCGCGAGCCGGCGTCGCCGCGGCTCCCGGCGGTGCGGCAACCGCGGGCGCGGCGCCTCCGACAGCCGACGAGCTGGCCATGCAGGAGCTCATGCAGAACGGCACGAACCGGCAGGATTTCGCCCTCCGCCAGGGAATGGCGTTCATTCCGGCGCCGCAGGGCAACACGTTCTCGGTCTTCAACTTCGACCTCGGCAAGTCGGGCCTGACGTTCGAGTCTGAAGGCTCCCCGGCGGCGGCAAGCGTGCTGGTTTTCGGGGTGCTGTTGAAGAAGGGCTCGGCGGCGGCCAACGGCGAGCAATTCCTGCGCCAGATCGATATTCCCTTTGTGGTCGACCCGAGTAACGGCAGCGCCGAGGTCACCTCGACGCATTCGTTCGGCATGACGCTCGAGCCCGGCGACTACCGGCTCGCCTGGGGCGCAATGGACACCGTTTCCGAGCGCATCGCTACGGCGAGCTACGAGTTCACGGTTCCCGACTACGCCGCTACCGAGCTCGCCATTCCCAGCGTCATCATCGCTACCAGCCTCGAGCAGATGGCCGACGCGATCGATATCGAGAAGGTGTATTCGCGCACGCGCGTCGCGTCGCTCGAACTGGCCACCAACCTGAACAACGAGTTCGAGCGTAACGACTCCCTGATGTTGCTCTATTTCATCCAGGGATTGGGCGTCGATCCGAGCACGCAGCAGAACCGCTTCGAGATCACGCATCGCATCCTGCTCGCCGGCACCGAGGAAAGCATCGCGCGCCTGCCGGCTCAGGAGCTTCTCTTCAACGCCATCCAGCAGGAGATCCCGCTGGGTCAGGTGGAGCAGATCGAGCCGGGGACGGCGTACGAGATCGAGATCCGGATCGACGACCAGATCACCGGAAACCAACTTACCCACAAGGTGCCGTTCAGCGTTCGCGGGGGCTAGCAGGGGCTAGCCACTTCGGCGCTGGCGAGGAGAGCCACGATGACCGCTAAAATGTCGCTTCGAAGCCTCTATAGGGTCGGGAGAGTCGGTCTTCTGATCCTGGCCGCCGCGCTGACGGCGTCCATCGCGCTGCAACCGGCCGCCGCGCAGCGCGGCATCGGGCGCATGCTGGGCATGGTTATAGACTCCGATGGTAACCCGCTGGAGGGCGTCCGAGTCGAAGCCGTGAACCCGTCGGCGACGCCCAATACGCGCCGCGGCGAGAGCGGCGCCGGCGGCCGCTGGATAATCGGCGGGTTCTCCCTCGGCGACTGGAAGTTCACCTTCAGCAAAGAGGGTTACATCAGCTACGAGATCACCATCCCGGTGAGCGCTGCCAACCGCAATCCGGACGTCGAGGTGACGCTCAACCCGATACCGACGGACGCCGGCGCCATCATGGCGGGCGCCAGTTCCGTCCGCCCGGAGCTGTTCGCCGAGGCCAGCCAGTTATACGACGCCGGCGACTACGCCGGCGCGATCGACAAGTGGCAGGAATTTCTGGTGGCGAACCCGACCCTGCACCCCATCTACGGAAATATCGGCAACGCCTACCGGGATCTCGGTGACGTCGAGAAAGCCCGGGAGGCGTACGACGTGCTGCTCGCCGCCGAGCCGGACAACACGATGGCGAACTACAACGTCGGGGAGATGCTCGTCGAATCCGGCGACATTGAAGGCGCGATGGGGTACTTCGAGGCCGTCATCGAAAACGCACCCGACGACCCGGCCGTCTACTACAACGTCGCCGAGCTGTACTTCAGCCAGCGCAAGCTGGAAGGCGCGATCACGTACTACGATCGTGCGATCGAGGTCGATCCGGGCTATTTGCCGGCCTACATGCAGTTGGGATTTGCCCACATCAACACCGGTGATACCGCCAGCGCCATCCTGGCGTTCGAGAAGTACGTCGAGCTTGCCCCGGAGGACGACGCGTCGCTGCCGATCGTCAAGGACGTGCTTGCGGCGCTCCGAAACGGGTAGAATTACCCCATGGCTGAGCTCCCCCGTCGCCGGCCGTGGTGAACGTGTGATCGACGTGGTCACGGCCGGCCAGGCAACACGGAGGTGGTCGTGTCGTTTCCTCGTATGGATTGCGCCGTAGACGCGCGCTTCTCCGCGCCCGCAGCGGGAGGGCGTCGAGAGTTGCGGGTTAGGGCCATAAGCGCGGCAACCCTGGTCGCCCTTCTGGCCGCCGCCGGCTGCGCCGGCGTCCGGTCAGGGCCGAGATACGCGTACTCGCCGGAGGCTTTCGTGCTCGCGACCCGGTTGCAGGCGCCCGAGATGTCCGCCGAGGATCTCGTCGTTCCCTTCCAGGTCACCCCGGAGATGGTGGCGCGCGCCAGGGACATTACCGCCGGCGCGCAAACAGATTGGGCCAAGGCCGACCGCCTCATAAAGTCTCTCACCGACGACGATGGCTTCGGCCTCGTCTACGATGCCGTGGCCACTTCGCCCCCCGAGGTCACCGTCGAACGCGGCTACGGCAACTGCTTGGCGCTGACGTCGATCTTCATCGGCCTGGCGCGCGAGATCGGCTTGACCGCCTACTACGTCGACGCCTCGGATCGCGTCAACGATCTGCGGCGCGAACACGAGGTTATCGTCGATTCCGGCCACATCGCCGGCAGCGTGCGCACAGAGAAGGGCTATACCCTGGTCGACTTCGATGGCCACGTGTCGAACTACCGGTCGTTCAAGATCATCGACGACATCACCGCGCTGGCGCACTACTACAACAACCTCGGCTTCGAGATGATGTTCGCCGCCGAGCAGGCCGAAGAAACCGTCCCTTGGGAACAGATCGAGCATCAATTCGAGCTCGCCACCATGGTGCGTCCCGACTTCACCCTGGCGTACAACAACCTCGGTGTGGTGTATACCCGGCGCGGTGACCTGGTCGCGGCGGCGGCGGCGTATCGCACCGCGATCGCCACTGACCCGGAATCCGACGCCGCGTACCACAACCTCGGCAATTTGTACGTGCGCGAGGGCGACCTGGTCGCGGCGCTGGCGTTGTACGACAAGGCCCTCGAGTTGCGCCGCCGCAATCCGTACCTTCACTACCACCGCGGCCTGGTGCAGTACCGGCTCGACGATCTCGACGCCGCGGAAGAGTCCTTCAAGAAGGCCATCGGGCTCGAGCGCGACTACATCGAGCCCCGCAACCTGCTGGCACAGGTCTACTACGGGCAGGGTCGCGTCGAGGAAGCCGAGCGGGTGAGGGCAGCGGTCCAGCGGATCCTCGCGGAACGGCGCTGAGATTGCTGTATGCTGTAGCCGCCTCGATCCGAGCCAGAGTGGAGGGAACGCCTTGTTGGCACGCTGGGCCGTCGCAGTTCTGCTGTGTTGCGGGGGTGGTGCGCTGACCGTCGAGGCCGCGTCCGGGCAGCAACCATCAGGCAGGCAAGCGGCGCAGAAACCGGCGTTGAAGAAGGCGCCGAGCGAAGCTGCTGCAACGACATCGCCGCCGCCGATTTTCGAATCCACCGGCGAGCTGCAACGATTCAGCGTACGGATCGTCTCGCCGACACGCACCGACGAGATCGCCGGCCGGGTGAGCGTGCGAGCCGAGGTCGCGGCCGACCGGCCGGCGGCGGTCTCGTCGGTCGATTTTTTCATCGACGGCCGCCTGCTGTTTTCCGATGCGGAAGCTCCGTACGAGTTGTTGTGGAGCGCCGGACGTCCCGCCGCCCACGTGATCAAAGTGCAGGCCTACGGACCGGGTCGGCAGATGGTGTCCGATGTGCTTCGGACGAGCTTGGCGCCGCCGGTTGGCGGGCTCGGCGGTTATTCGGCCCGCGTCGAGCGGGTCGAGTTGCACGTTCGTATCGAGGGGCACGACGCGTTGCCGGCCGCGCTTGCGGCGTCGGCTTTCCAGGTCTATGAGAACGGCGTCGAGCAACCTGTCGTTTCTGTCGAGCGCGTTGCCGACCTGCCGCTCGCGGTCGGGCTCTTGATCGACCACAGCGAGAGCATGCTCTCTCGTCTCGAGACTGCCCTCGACGCCGCCGGCGCCTTCGTCGACGGGTTGCTGCGACATCCGAACGACAAGGCATTCGTTCTCGGCTTCGCCAACGTTCCGATCGTCTTCCAGGAGTTCACCAACGACAGCGAGCGGCTCGCCGAATCGATCTTGCTCATCGACGACGGCAACTACACGGCGTTGTACGACTCGATCGTCGCCGCGGCGCGAAGGTTCGACGGCATCGATGGTCGGCGCGCTGCGATCCTGTTGACCGACGGCGCCGACTCCGGTAGCGGCTACACGTTTCGGCAGGCGGTGGCCGCCGCTCAGCGCGCCGACGTAGCGTTGTATCCGGTGGCGGTCGACGTTTCGCCACGCTTTGTGCGCGAGCGCTGGATCCTCCGCGAGCTCGCCAAACGAACCGGCGGACGGTCGTTTTCTCTCGGCCGCTATAGCGACCCGAAGGAGATCTACGAAGCGATCGCGGCGGATCTGCGGGCCCAGTACCGAATCACCTACGCGCCGATCATTGCGGGTGGGGGGGGCGAGTGGCGAGACCTTGAGATCCGTCTCCGCGGCGTTGCCGGCGACGATCGCCGCGTGCGCACGCGGCCCGGCTATTTTGCCCAATAGGATCGCTGGAGCCGCCGGCGCTCAGCGGATGGGGCTCGCCGAGCGCTCCACCGGTGTCGCGTTGACCGCTGCGCGACATCGTGACTATACTTATAGTTATCCGTCCTGCCATCGGGTATTCCCTACCGCGCGTTGACATCCTTTCTGGGTCCGTGCTAGAAGCCACCTTCCGGCGTCTTCGGGCGTCCGAGGTTAGAGAAAGGTAAAGACGGGCGCGTAGACGAAATCGCGAACCTGATCGGCTTTTGAACTGCTCCCCCCAGATGGGGGCCAATAGATGTAAAAGGGAGGTAACGGCGTGGATCTTTCCGGCGGCTCCATCATGGAGTTTTTCAACAAGGGCGGTCCCATCATGTACGCCCTTCTGCTCTGCTCGCTCATCGGCCTGGTAGTCATCATCGAGCGCGCATGGGCTTTGTACAGTTCCAGGATCAACACCCAGGAGTTTCTCGATCGCGTCCGCACCGCTCTGATCAAGCGCCGCAACGTCAAGGAAGCCATCACGGTTTGCGAGGAATACCAGGGTCCGATCGCCAGCATCATGAAGGCCGGCCTGCTCAAGTACGGCCGCCCTCAGGATGAGATCGAGCGCACCATCGAGACGGCCTCGGCTCACGAGCTGGCACGCCTCGAGCGTGGCCTGGGTGTGTTGGCCACCATTTCGAACATCGCCCCGCTCCTCGGCTTTCTCGGCACCGTGTCGGGCATGATCAACTCGTTCGACGCTCTCGCCCGCGCCGGTCTTTCCAATCCGGGTCTCGTTGCCCAAGGTATCTCGGAGGCGCTGATCACGACGGCTGCCGGCCTCGGCGTCGCGATCCCGATCCTCGCCGCCTACAACTACTTCACGTCGCGCGTCGGCAAGTACGTCCTGGAGATGGAAACGGCTGCCAACGTGCTGCTCGAGACTTATGCTGAGATGGAAACCCCGAGCGATTCAGGAGCGTAACCCATGCAGCTAAAGGCAGCCAAACGAGCAGAGTCCTATATCCCCACGGCTTCGATGGCGGACATTGCTTTCCTGCTCATCGTGTTCTTCATGGTGACGACGACGATCACCGTCGACCGCACGGCGGTCGAGCTGCCGACGAGCTTCGAGCGTGTCGAGGTGCCCAAGGACGCGGCGGTGATCGCGATCGATGAGAGCGGTCAGGTCTTCTTCTCCAACGGCGAGGAAGACAGCCGCGCGATCAGCACGCAGGACCTCCTGCCGTCGGCGGCGTTCATCATGTCGAAGGACTCGCTGAAATATTTCTTGATCAAGGCCGATGGGAACGCCGAATACCGTTTCATTGACCAAGTGATGGAACAGCTTCGCCAGGCTTCCGTCCGCAACATCGCCATGCTCACCCAGCAAGAAGAAGTGGGCTAGGGAGAAGGAGCCATGAAGCTAAAGAAGAAAAAGGGGAATCCTGAGATTCCGACCTCATCGATGGCGGACATCGCGTTTCTGTTGATCGTCTTTTTCATGGTGACGTCGGTGTTCTCGGTAACCCGCGGCCTGGAGTTCCAGCTGCCGCGGCAAGATACCTCGGCGGAGCAAACTGCCGAGGAGGCGGTGCACATCGTGATCGAGCGATCCGGCGCCAACTGCTCGTTCACCGTTGACGGCATACCGACGTTGCTCGGGGACATCAACGTGTACCTGCAGCCGAAGCTGGCGCGCAATCCGAACAAGTTCGTCATCATCGACCCGGCGCCGACCGCGCCGTACCGGTGCATGGTCGACGTCTTCGACGAGCTCAAGCAAGGCAAGGTCAAGAACATCTCGATTCCCACGACGGCCGAGAAGGCCGCGTGGGGCGACGTGATGTAGACGGGAGGGCGACCGATGGCAGAACAAAAGGATCAAGGCAAGACGCAGGTCTTCTCCCGGGACGAACATGTAATCCAGGAACACTTCTGGGATGAAACCTCCGCCATGAACCTGGCGGAGGCGGACGACGATCAGCAGTCGATGAAGGTGGCGTGGATCGGCGCGCTGATCTTCCATTTCCTGCTGTTCATCACCGTCTTCCCCTCGGTGGGCGGAACCACCTTCGAGGCCGACCAGGCCGACGCGGTCGTGATCAAGCGCTACAAGCCGCCCACACCGCCGAAGGACCAGCCCAAGAGGAAAGTCGTCAAGAGGACGGCGGTGCGCGTTCCCATTCCTGACCCGACGCCCGATGAGCCCGAGCCGATCGTCGCCGAGGAGGTCGAGTTCATCGAGGACACCGAGGCCCCGATCGACACGGACTTCATCGTCGGCATGCCGGTCGCCGGCCCCCCGATCATCGATCAAGGGCCGATGCGCGTCGGTGGCGACATCCAGGAACCGGAAAGAATCTTCCACGTGCTCCCCGAGTACCCGGAGCTGGCGCGCCGCGCCCGCCTCGACGGCACGGTGATCCTGCAGGCGACGATCGATAAGCAAGGCAACGTGAAGGACCTCGAAGTACTGCGAGGCTTGGGCCTCGGTCTCGATGCCGCCGCGCAGGCTGCGGTCACACAGTGGAAGTACACGCCGACCTTCTACAACGGTCGTCCGGTCGAGGTCCTTCTCACCGTCACCGTGATCTTCCAGTTAATCCAGTAACCTTCGAGCCAACCAACACCAAGAAAAGGTGATTCCGATGAGAGCCAACCGCTACATGGCAGTGATCGTCGGCGCGGCCCTCGCGGTCAGCTTTGCGCTGCCGGGGGTAGCGTCGGCTCAGGACGAAAAATACTTGCAGGGGATGAAGGCCTTCCAAGAAGGGAACATGTCGGAAGCCGAGACCATCTTTCGCGAGGTCTGCGCCGAATACGAGGACGCCGGCGTGCCGTGGGGATGGTGCCACATGTTGCTCGGTGCGACCCTCGGCCAGATGGGTGCCGCCAAGCGCCAGGAGGCTCTTGCCCAGCTCGAAATCGCCAGAGAGTTGGTGACCGAGGACGCGGAGCGCTACCAGACCCTTAGCTCGATCGCCAACATCCATCTGCTCGATCGAAACTGGGGCCAGGCGATCGCCTCCGCCAACGACGCGGCGGCGTTCGCCAGCGCCGACCAGCAGGGCCTGCTGGCCAAGATCAAGGGCCAGGCGTATTACCAGCAGCAGGACTACCAGAAGGCTGTCGCGGAGCTCGAGACAGCGGTCCAGAGCCGCCCCAGCGAGGCCAACCTGCACGCCTTTCTCGGGCGCTCCTACTTCGAGCTGGGCGACAACGACAAGGCTCTACCGGAGCTCACGCAGGCCGCCCAGCTCGACCGCAACAACCGCATCGGATTGTTCTTCGCGGCGCGCATCTACCTCAACGACGGCAACTATCCCCAGGCGGTCGCGATGGCCGAGCGTGCCATCCAGTCGCACCCGCAGGACACGAGTATCCGCAACCTGCTGGGTTCGGCGTACCTGGGCGTCGATCGGTACGCCGATGCGATCCAGCAGTTCGAGGTCGTGATCCAGGATCGTCCCAACGACGCCACCGCGATCTACAACCTCGGGCAGGCCTACACGCAGACGGAAAACTGGCCCAAGGCCATCGAGCAGTACCAGAAGGCTCAGAACCTGTTTCCGGCCGGCGGCTCCACGCAGGCCCTGCTGCTGTACGACCTCGGCATCGCCTTCGAGACCATCGGACGCCACGATGATGCGCTGAAGGCATACGGGGATTCGGCGGCGATCAGCGACAACGTCAACAAGCAGGATGCGATCGAGCGCGTGCAGGAGCGCATTCGCCGGGCCAAGGGCAAAGGCGGCCAGTAGGCTGCCTAGGGCCCGGATATCTCATAGCCCTCGCGACGAAGGGCGTTGCTAGAGCTCCTGCAGGAATTCTTCGTAGCGTTTGGTGATTTCGGGCCAGCTATAGTTCTCGCGAACGTAGCTGGCCCCTCTTCGTGCCATCGCTTCGCGTAGTCGCTGATCGCTCAGTACCAGCTCCAGGGCGCTTCGGAACTCGGCGTACCCGCGGTAGTAGAGGCCGGCGTTGGCTTTGCGGCAGTGTTCCACCGCGGCCTCGGCTTCACCGTTGACCAGCACCGGGGTGTGCGCCGCCATGGCCTCCAGGACGACGATCCCGAAGCTCTCGAGCGCCGAAGGGGCGATGACGACACCGGCTTGGCGCAGGTGGCGGACCTTCTCCTCGTCGTCGACGAAGCCGAGAACGTCGATCCAGTCGTGCGCCGGCACGTCCATGGCCACCTCGCCCATGATGCGCAGCCGCAGGGGTACGCCGCTGTCGTTACGAAACCGGGCGACGTACTCGATCATCTCGGCGACGCCCTTGCCGGCTTCCACGCGACCCGCGTACAAGGCGGTAGGCGGATCATCACCCCCGATCGAATCGGGGGTTGCCGACAGTACGTCGAGAGCGTCGATGCCGACCCCGACGACCGCTTCCTTCGCCGCCGTTTTCGGGAATCGACGGTGGACGAACGCCGCCTCCGCCTCGGTGTTGAAGATCAAGCCGGCCGGCAGCGAGAACACCGCCTCATAGATCTCCAAATAGATCGGCGCCTCGTCGTGCGCCGTCGGCACGAGCACGCTGCGCTCCGGGGCGGCGTGGATGCCGTGCACGGTCGGGTGGTACAGGTACGTGAAGAAGACGAGGCGATCGAAGTCTCCGGCCACGCCGTGCAGGTGGTCGACCAGTCGGGGCGCGTAGGGTCCCTGAGACTGCACCCACGCCGTTTGCTCGTCGATGTCGGCCGGGCTGCCGAATAGACGCACGGAAGCCTCGTTGAACGCTGCCATGTCCCGCTCCCGCTCGACACGAAAGCGGCGCACCACGACGCCGTTGACGCTCTCGACGCCTTCGGGGAAAGCATTCGCCCAGCTCCGATACGAACGAGCGCACGAGGTCATTACCTCGACCCTGTGGCCGCGTGCCGCCAGCCCCTCGGCGACCCCACGGCATAGGCGCTCGGCGCCACCGACGACATCGCCGCCGTAGCGTTGTACGACGACGCCGATTTTCATGCGCCTGCTCCGTTGGCGAGCGCAGCGAGCCATAGGTCCAAGACCGCATCGGTGTCGAAATCCCGGACGCGGCGGCGGCCGGCGGCGGCGAGCGATGCGCGGAGCTCCGGGTCCTCGGCGATCAGGCCGAGCAGCTCGGCCCACGCCGCCGGGTCGTCAGAATCGACCAGCACGCCGGCGCTCCCGAGGGTCTCGGGAATCGCCGTGGCGGGCCGGGCGACGATCGGCACGCCGGCGGCCATCGCCTCGAGCAGGGGCGCGCAGAAGCCCTCGTGCGCACTCGTGCACACGTAGGCGGTGGCGTTGCGGTAGTACGTGATCAGGTCCAGGGGCGAGACCTTGCCGGTGAACGCCACCCGGCCGTCAAGCCTCAACTCGCCGTGCAGCTCGATGAGCACGTCGAGGTACGACTCGAGGCCGTGCGTCCCTCCGACGATCAGGAAGCGCGCTTCCGGGCTCACGTAGCGCAGGTAGTACGCTGCGATCCTGATGAAATCCTCGATCCGCTTGTTCGGTGCGACACGGCCCACGGTCAGGAACGTCGGCGCCCGGGTGTGTGCGAGGTCGGCCTCGAGCACCGGGTTCGTTGGGCCGCGCAGGCCGGTCAGATCGATCGGCAGCGGCAGAGTGGTAGTGGTGCCGAACCCGGTTTCGTCGAGGTCGGCGGTGTTGTAACGGGAAACCCCGATGGCGAGGTCGACCGCCCCGGATGCCGCCAGGTCGTGGAGCTGCCGTCGGCCCAGCGCCGTGAGCCGCGCGATCTCCGGACAGTGGGGCAGCAGCAGCTCGGGCGGCGTCAGGTTGTGATATACGATCACACGGCGACCGCGGCGCGACACCAGCACGTCGTTCAAGGGCGAAGGGATGTTGAAGTGCAGGATGGTGGTGTCGGACGAGCTGGACGGGGGGAGCTCGTCGATCGAGCGCACCTGTTCGCTGAGCTCCTCGTCGACGGTCGAGGCGAAAACATCCGCCTCGTGTCCCGCGGCCCGCAGTCGGGCGGCGAGCGCCAGGGCCGCGTCGCCGGTGGCGTCGCCGGCGTGCGCCGCGGCGAGCAATTGATCGATGCGGCCGCCGGTCACGACGTCAAGCCGGCGCGCTCGAGGTTCCCCATCAGCTCGGCGACGAGCTTGTCGCGATCAAGCGTTTTCAGCGCCTGGCGCTGGCGTTCAAGCAGGCGGTTGCGGAGTCCGTCGTCGGTGAGCACCTGATGCACGGTTTCGGCGAATAGCGCCGGGTCTTTGTCGTTCAACAAGAGCACGCCACCGCCGGTGGAGTAGGGAATCGCCGCCGCCGAGTATGCCACCACCGGCAGGTCGCGATACATCGCTTCGAAGATCGGCACGCAAAAGCCCTCGTGTTCCGACGTGCACACGAAGCAGTCGGCGACGCGGTAGTAGGCGTTGAGCTCGGCCTGGCTGACGTGGCCGGTGAAATGGACCTCGTCGAGCCCGAGGGCGCCGGCCAGTTGCTGCAGGGCGTCGAAGTACAGGATGAAGCTACGGTACTCGCCGACGATGATCAGCCGGCTGCGGTGATCGATGAAGCGCCGGTAATAGGCGAAAAAGCGCAGCAAGTCCTCCAGCCGCTTGTTCGGCACGCAGCGGCCGACGAACAGGAGGTTCGTGCGGCCATCGTCGAAGCGTTCACGGACCATCGGGTCGGCTGCATCATCGAGGCGGGCCAGGTCGATAATCAGCGGCAACACACCGGTGGGTTCGAAACCGAGCTCCTCGAGCTCGAGGCGGTTGTATTCGGAATCTCCGAGGGCGAGGGCGGCGCGATCGGCAAGGCCGGCGAGCTCGACGCGTCCACGCTGACAGTCGCGCGCGATGCCCAGCGCATAGGGGGCAAACCACTCGGCCGGCGTGATGTTGTGGTAAATGAGGACGAGGCGGTCGTCGATTTCGCGTGCCAGCGCCGATACCTTCGATCCCAGCGAGAAGTGCAACAACACGACGTTGTCCGGGTGGCTCACCTCGCGGTATTCCTGGTAGGGGCGAACCTCGGCCGCCATTCGTGCGTCGACGAGCTCGACGAAGACGTCGGACTCATAGCCGGCGGACCGCAACGCGTCCCGAACCGTGAAGATCTCGCCGCCGATGGCGTCGCCATAAGCGGCCGAGACCGATAGCTGGTGGATGGCTGGTCTGCGGCCGGCGCTCATGCGGCGAGCATCTCCAGGATGCGCTCGTATTTCCGCTCGATGACCGGCCACCGGTAGTTGTCCTCGAAGTACTTGCGGCCGGCGTTGCCGCACGTGTCCCGGAGACGTTGGTCGGCCATCAGCAGGGTCATCGACTCGATGAACTCGTTGCCGTCGGCGTAGTAGAGGCCGCTGCGGCTGCGCTCCACCTGGCCGCGCAACACGTCGCAATGGGCGTTGACCAGAACGGGTTTCGAGAGCGCCCAGGCCTCCAGCAGCACCATCGAGAGGCTCTCATAGAACGACGGCATGACGAGAAACGACGCCGCGGCCAGGGCGTCGAACTTCTGCCGCTCGTCGACCGATCCGATATGGCGAATGCGGGCGTGATCCGGAATCGGGATCACCGGATGGCCCGCCAGCACCAGTAGAGCCGATTGCTCACCGCGCTCCTCGGCGTGCCGCACGGCGCCGGCCTGGTAGTCGAAGAGCTGGCTGCATCCCTTGTTCTCGTCGATGCGGCCCACGTACAGGAAGAACGGCTCATCGATCCCGAACTCGGCCCTGAATCGGTCGCCATCGGGCCGGTCCCCGTTATCCGGGCTCTGCGCCGGCTCTTGGATCCCGACACCGACGATGTCCCCGGGGACATCGTGCGCGTTGCTGCGCTCGAGGATCATGGCGCGCTCCTCGTGCGAGTTGAACACGATGGCGCGCGCGTCCCGGAAGACCGGGTGAAAGATCGGCAGGTCGATGGTCGGGTCGGGCTCTGCCGTCGGCACGAGAATCGCCTTCCCGGCGGCGGCCAGCATGGCGTGGTAGGTCGTCCAATAGCGGTACGAGAAACAGATCCAGTAGTCGAAGCTATCCTTGTAACGGCGGATCCAGTCGCGCATCGCCGGCGTGTACGGCCCCTGCGCGTCGAGCCATGCATGGGCGTCGGCGTCGGAATGCCGGCGGAAGAAGACGCGCTCCTGCAAGCGTCCGAAGCGGTCGAGGTCGCGCGGCCGCCGGACCGGAAATCGCCAGACGGGAACACCGTTGACGGTGTCGAGGCCGGGCGGATACGCGTTCGCCCAGGTGAGGTAGTCCTGCGCACAGGTCGTAACGACCTCCACGTCGTGCTTGCGGGACAGAAGCTCCGCGACCAGGCGACAGTGAAGCTCGGCGCCGCCCCGGATCTCGAGGCCGTATCGTTGAACTACGAGAGCGAGCCGCATAACCCGAATCGAAGGAGGAAAATCAATCGTCGGCGCCGTTCCGGTGGCGATCGGCTTCGAGCGCTTCGAGGCGGCGCGAAACCTCGCCGAGCCGAGCCTCGAGGTCGGACGTCCGACAGAGCAGTTCGTTGAGCGCGTCGGCGATACCCAGGTTGATCTTGAATTGCTTGTACAGGGGCAGCTCCAGGTTGGCGAAAAGCTTGATGACCGGGCGTGCGAGGCGGCGCACGGCCGCCAGCGCCGCACCGGCGCCGCGGCGTTTCGAGTCGACAAGATCCTGGGGCGTGACGTTCCAGGTGCCCTCGAGGTGCAAACTCTTCTGCAGGTCGTAGGGTCGCTGGTCGTCGAGGTCGACGGCGGCGCGGACGCGCGCCCGAGCGCGCTCCTCGCCGACTTCGGGCAGGCGCGCCTCGCCGTGGTCGTTCCTGCGGGCGTGGTCCCGAATCTGCACGACCAAATCGGCCACGTCGAGATCGTCGTAGTCGATCCGGTAGTCTTTGGCGCTCAGTTCGGGTCCCCCTTGGGTCGCTGGGGCACCCCTGGACGGCCTGCGGTCGTCATGGAACTACCCTGCTCGTGTCCTGGAGAATCGCTCGTGGGCTGGGCGGGCGAAGGCCCTGAGGCCGTTATTCTAGCAGGGTGCTGAGATCCCCTCGGCGTGTCTCACCACCCTGCCCGCTACGGATCAGCCCGGACGGACTGCTAACGGAGGTACAGTACGAGGACAACGACTAGCCCGTAGAGCCCGACAGTGATCAGCAGGGGCTTGTCGCGCAGCAGCGCCCGAGAGGGGTCGCCCACTGCTTCATTGCGCTGAACCAGGTCGAGGTAGTGCATCACGCCGTAAATGACCATCGGCAGCGTGGCGAGAAGACGGACGTCGCCGAACTTGTCCACCGTTAGGTCGTCCGTCGTATAGAGCGCGTACGACAGTATGGTCGCCGCCGCCGAGATCACCAGGAACTGGTCGAGAGAAGAGATGCTATACGCCGCCAGACTCTCTCGGTGGCTGGCGGCCTCGGCCTCCAGAGTGCTGAACTCGTGCCGTCGTTTGGCAAAGGAGATGAACACCGAGGCGAACGTCGTACAGATGAGCAGCCACGATGACATCGGCTCGCCGATAGCGACCGCGCCGGCGATGGCGCGCAGTAGAAAACCCGCCGCGACGCACAGCACGTCGACGATTGCGATGCTCTTGAGTACGAGGTTGTAGGCGACCTGCAACAGTAGATAGCCGCTGATCGTCGCCGCGAGGCCCGGATTGATCGCCCAGGCGCCGGCCAAGGCCGCGGCCGCGAGCACGAGCGCCATGACGGCGGCGGCTCCGACACCGACGCGGCCGGCGGCGATCGGCCGCTCGCGCTTGCCAGGGTGTTGCCGGTCGCGCTCGCGGTCGACGATGTCGTTGAGCAGATAGACCGACGACGCCGCGGCGCAAAATATCACAAACGTCGCCGCGGCCAAGAGAATCTTTTCAGTGTTGGCCAGCTGCTGCGCGAAGACCAGGGCCGCAAAGACGAGGAGGTTCTTGGTCCACTGGTAGGGGCGTAGAGCTTGTATCAAGTCGATCATCGCAAGCGGCAAGCTACCAGCCGCGCTCCGTGACCGTCAATCAACGCGGCCGCACCCGGCCCGCATCGCGCTCGCCCCATCGGGGTCGCGCCTGTCGCTACGATCTCCTATCTTCAGCAGGATGACTAGCCCGCATATCTCAGCGTCCTTCGTCGCGCCCACCGTAGGAGGGCGTTAACAGATGCGGGCAAAGCCGCGCGTCTCGGAGCGCACTGCCAGCCGCCTGTCGCTGTACCTGCGGTTCCTGACCCAGCTCGAGGACGGCGAAACGGCAATGGTGTCGAGCCGCGCCATGGCCGACAACCTGGGTGTCACATCGGCCCAGGTGAGGCGCGACCTGGCGTCGTTCGGCGAGTTCGGTGTCCGCGGTGTCGGCTACGAGGTCAAGCAGTTGCGCGTCGAGCTCGAGCGCATTCTCGGTCTGGATCGAACGCTCCACGTCGTCATCGTCGGGGCGGGGAACCTCGGGCACGCGCTCGCCGACTATCCGGGCTTCGGCAGCGGCGGCTTGAAGGTCGTTGCCCTGTTCGACGTCGATCCCGACAAGGTCGGTGGTGAGACGCGGGGCGGGATCCCCATTTATCATCTCGACGACCTCGGGTCGATGGTCGTGGGCAAGGTCGACGTCGGCATCGTCTCGGTGCCCGCCGAAGCGGCCCAGGGCGTCGTCGATTGCTTGGTCGCCGCCGGTATCCGAGCGGTGCTCAATTTCGCGCCGGTGCGGCCGCGGGTGCCGCAGGGGTTTCGTTGCAAGAGCGTCGATCTGACGCTGGAGCTCGAGAGCTTGTCGTTCTTCCTGTCTTTGGTCGAGCGCTAGTTGCCGTCTGACTGCCGCAAGTTACCGCGGGAGTTGGACGAAGCGGCGTTTAATTTTCTTGATTTCCCGCCATCCGCCCGCGGACTCTCGGGGCTTTCGGCCCCTTCGCTGCCCGCTTGGCGCGTAGGTGGGAATCCCCCCCGCTCAAGAAAAATCGCCGCCCGCCCGAATAGCCGGGCCGGCGGCGATTTCTTGATTTCGATGCTGCGCTCGCTCAGGTGCCCCACTTCAGGAAGAGCAGCACCAGGCCGATGAGCAGCGAGTAGATCGCCAGCGATTCGATGAGAACCAAACCGATGATCAACGAGCCGCGGATCTGACCGCCGGCGCTGGGGTTGCGGGCCATGCTCTCGCAAGCCGCCGCTACGGCACGACCCTGGGCCATGCCGCAAAACGAAGACGCCATCCCCATGCCGATCGCAGAGGCCAGGGCGATCCACATCTTGACGTCTTCGGGGCCGGTGGCGGCCCCGTCCTGCATGGGAGCTGCCATGGCCGGCGCCGCCACCATGATCAGGAACAAAGCGGACAGGGCGATGAGCCCCTTCTTCCTCGACATTCGGGTTCTCCTTTCGGAACGCACGTCCGTTCGTCGGTGCGCGGTATTCGAATCAGTGCCCGTGCTCGAGCGCACCGGCGATGTAAACCATGGACAACATGACGAAAACGAAGGTCTGCATGAACGCCACGAAGACCCCCAGTGGAGCAAAAACCAGCGGCAACGCGAAGGGCGACAGAATGAAGAACACGCTGGCCAGCGTGTGTTCCGCGAAGATGTTGCCGAAAAGGCGGATCGACAGCGACAGCGGCCGGGACAGGTGGCTGAGAATTTCGATGGGGATCATCAGCGGAAACATCTGCCACGGGTCGCCGATAAACTGCTTGGCGTAGCCGAATCCCTGGGCCCGTATGCCGATGTAGTTATAGAACAAGAACGACATCACGCCGAGCGCAACGGTGGTGTTCAGATCGGCGGTCGGTGGCTGAAATCCCGGCACGTTGGTGATCAGGTTCGACGCCAGGATGAAGAACGCGAAGCCACCCAGAACCGGAAAGTACTTCCGTCCGTGCGGCCCGATGAAGCCGTCGAGCATGGTGTTGATCGACTCCACACCGATCTCGAGCAATTGCTGCGCCCGCCCCGGCTCGTCCAGCGAAAAGCGCCGCGACATCGGCACGAAGATCACCGTCGACACGACCACGATGAGCCAGGCGATGACGCCCTGGTCGGGAAGGTGCGGGTCGTGTCCGGTGAAGCTCTCGACCAGCGAGTTCAGCAGCAGCGTGATCGTGGATAGCTCGTGTTCCATCGGACCTGTTCGAGGTTAGGCGCGCGGAGATTGAGCGGAAAAGACCTCTGAGAGAGCTTCGATGACGACCGCCATAACAAGTATCGAGAGCCCCAGTGCGACGGGAATGGGACGAACCCCAGGCAGCACGAAGATACCATAGAGGCAGAGGGCCATCAACACGACGCGAAGGGCCAGGAACGCTACCTGGAGGGGGTTTGGAGGCAGATTCGCGGATCCGAGCAGCCGGCTCGTGAGGCGCTCCAGGAAGATGAAATTCAGTAACACGAGGCCCCCTCCGAGAAGCATTCCGACCACCGCCATGGGTTCTCGCCAGGCCAGTCCGACCCCGGCCGCGACACCGATCAGCGCGCCGATCGCGTTGCGTTTGAGGCGGGTAACGAGGGCGTCGTAGTCGTAGTCGTCAGGGTCGTCACGCGTCGTCATCGGTTGCCACCGTCTGCAGGAGGTTGCGGATCGCGGCCGCGACCCCGAAGAGCAACCCGGTCAGGGCGAAAAGTGGGACGGTGCCGAGCCAGCGATCGAGCATGTAGCCGCCGAAGAATCCGAGCATGATGGCCACCGGGAACATGATGCCGACGATGGCGTAGTGGGCGTACTGGCGGGTTACGGTCGCCAGGGTGGCGTCTTCGTTGTCGACGTCCCGCCCCTCTTCTGGCTCGTTATTGTTGATCGCTAGCAGGCTGTGGTGGAAGTGTGATGGGGTTGGCGGGTGGGTTGGCCGGCCGGCCCTCTACGGTAGCAAGTGGGAGGCGCCGGCGGCCCAGTCGAGGAAGGGCGAGGCCCATACGCCGACCAAGACAGTCATCACGACGGCGACCACCAGGGTCAATGTCAGCGGCGCCGAGCGCACCAGCGTAGCGTCCTCGACGGGATCCCGGACCACCATGACGACGACGATCCGCAGGTAGTAGAAGATCGAGATCGCGGCGTTGATCGCGCCGATTACCGCCAGCCAGGTCCAGCCCGAGTTGATCGCCGCGGCGAAGACGTACCACTTGCCGAGGAATCCGGCCAACGGCGGGATGCCGCCCAGCGACAGCAGGAACACGAGCATGCAGAAAAACGCCGGGTACGAGCGCGACGCGAGGCCGGCGAAGTCTTCCAGGTTCTCGCCGGCCAGGCCGTTACGCCGCAGCAGTACGACGGTCGCCCACGCACCGATATTCATGAACGTGTAGGCGAGCAGGTAAAAGAGCGCGGCGGCGATGGCGAACGCGCGCGCGTCGCCGTCGGTCGTGGCGGCGGCGACGACGCCGATCAACACGTTGCCGGCGTGGGCGATGCTCGAGTAGGCGAGCATGCGCTTGAGGTTTTCTTGGGTCAGCGCCGCGATGTTGCCGACGAACATCGTGAGGACCGCGAGGCAGGCGAGCAGCAACGCCCAGGAGTCCTGCAGCGGCTGGAGCGCGACGACGAAGATGCGGATCAACACGGCAAACGCAGCGGCTTTCGAGGCCACCGTGATGAATAGCGAGACCGTTGTCGGGGCGCCGGAGTAGGCGTCGGGCGCCCACACGTGGAACGGTACCGCGGCGATCTTGAAGCCCAGCGCGCTCGCCATCAAAATGAGGGCGGCGATCGTGAGCCTACTGGTCTCCAGCTCCCCGACGGCGATCGCCTGGGCGATCCCGGCCAGGTTCGTGGTGCCGGTGAGGGCGTAGAAGAGCGAGATGGAGTACAAAAAGATCGCCGACGACATGGCGCCAAGGATGAAGTACTTGAGGCCGGCCTCGTTCGACTTGCGATCGTTCTTCAAGTAGCCGACCAGCACGTAGACCGAGAGCGCCTGCAGCTCCAGGCCGACGAACAGGGAGACGAAGTCCACGGCGCGCGCCATGAACATCATGCCGAGCAGCGCGGTCAGCAGAAAGAAGTAGTACTCGGGGTGGTGGGCCTCCTGGTCGTCGAGGAACCGAATCGACGCGGTGACGGCAAAGCCGGCGCTGATCAGGAACAACGCCGAGAAGAACATGCTGAAGGCGTCCATTCCCAGCAAGCCCGAGAAGTAGGTCTGATCGGTGGGCGTCTGGCGCAGCACCGTGACCAGCGCGACGACGATCGATGCCAGCGTGAACCAGGCGAACTGTTGCGGGCGCTTGCGCGGCGCATCGAACGCACCCCACAGCAGCACGATCAATGCCGCCACGGTGACGATGATCTCCGGGGCGATGGCCCAGAGGTCTTCGACTGGAAACGGAAGGCTACCCATCGATCAGCTCCCCGAGCTCTCGTCGGTCTCGTCGTCGTCGGCGGCGGCGAGCTGCTGCTGCAGGAGGTTCTCGGCGTCGTCGGCAAGCTGTTGTTGCAGGAGGTCTTCCAGCGCAGCGAACGACCTGTCGCCGCCGGCCGGAATGGCGGCGGTCGCCGCCTCCGGTGTCGATGGTAGCGGCGGCGGGGTGACGCCGGTGCCCTCGAAGTAGCCGGGGCGGACGCGGGCGATGATGGCATTGACCGGTTGCTCGATCATCTCGAGAAACGGCTTCGGGTACACGCCCATGACAATCGCCATGATGACCAGCGGGATGAGCGTCATCGCCTCTCGCAGGTTGAGATCCTTGAGGCCGGCGATCTCGTCGTCCTCGACCTCGCCGAGCATGACGCGCTGGAAGAGCCACAGCAGGTAGGCGGCCGCCAGAACGATGCCCCAGACGGCGAAGAACGCGTACTGAGGATTTTCCTGAAAGGTGCCGGCCAGTATCAGGAACTCACCGATGAAGCCGTTGAGCGTCGGCAACCCGAGCGAGGCGAACGCCAGGATCGCGAACAGCGTCGCGTACAGCGGCATGACCTGGGCGAGCCCCGAGAAGCGCGCGATCTCCCGCGTGTGCATGCGCTCGTAGATGAGACCGACGATCAAGAACAGTCCGCCCGTCGTCACGCCGTGGGCCAGCATCTGGAAGATGCCGCCCTGCAGGGCGATCGGGTTGAGCATGAAAATGCCCAGCGTGATGAAGCCCATGTGCGAGACGGATGAGTAGGCGACCAGGCTCTTCCAGTCCTTCTGCATCAGGGCGACGAGGCCGCCGTAGATGATGGCGATGATCGACAGCACGGCGATCATCGGCACGAACGCGCGCGTCGCGTCGGGCAGGATCGGCAGCGACAGGCGCACAAAGCCGTAGGTGCCCATCTTCAGCAGCACACCAGCCAGGATCACCGAGCCGGCGGTCGGCGCCTGGACGTGCGCGTCCGGCAGCCACGTATGGAACGGGAACATCGGGACCTTGATGGCGAACCCCAGGAAGAAGGCCAGGAAGATCCACCACTGCAGGTCCGGCGACAGGTTGAGGCGGTAGAACTCGAGGATGTTGAACGTGTAGACGCCGGTCTCGGCGGCATTCGCCAGGTAGAGCGCGATGATGCCCAGCAGCATCAACACGGAGCCGAACAGCGTGTAGAGGAAGAACTTGATGGCCGCGTACAAACGATTGGTGCCGCCCCAGACGCCGATCAAGAAGTACATCGGCACGAGCATCACTTCCCAGAACACGTAGAACAGGAAGAAATCGAAGCTGACGAAGACGCCGAGAATTCCGGTCTGCAGCAGCAACAGGACGACGTAGTACTCCTTGATTCGCGCCTGGATGTAGGTCCACGACGACAGGACCGCGATGAAGCCGAGGCCGGTCGTCAAGATCACCAGCAGCAGCGAGATGCCGTCCACGCCGATGAAGTACTCGACACCGAGTTGCGGGATCCACGACACCTTGGTGACGTGCTGGAGCTGCGTCGAAGCGACGTCAAATCCGTACAACAGCGTCAGCGAGAGGGCGAAGTCGACGAGCGTGACGACGTTGGCGATCCACTTGATCGCGGTCTCGTTCGTCTTCCGGACGAGCAGCGCGATGCCGAGTGCCCCCAGCGCGGGCAAGAAAACGATGACCGTGAGCATCGACACGTTCATCGGCCAGGGCTCCCAAGAGGCGCAGCGCTGGACCAGGCCGCGACAGCCGGCCAGACGCTGGCGATTCTTCTGTTATAGGCCACTAGAACCTCATTCAGGGTAGAAACAGATAAGCGCTAATGATGACGAAAATTCCCAGTGCGATGATCAGTGCGTAGTTCTGGACGTAGCCGGTCTGCCAGCCGCGGAGCAGGCGCGACGCCCGGGACAGCTCATCACCCACCGCGTTGACGGTGCCGTCGACGACCATGTTGTCGAACGCCACGCCGGCGGAGGCGCTCCTCTTGGTGGCGTTGCCGGCGGCGTTGACGAGCCCGTCGACCAGGGCGTCGTCAAGCACCCAGAGGGCATCGCCGGCGTCCTTGGTGCGGTTGACGAACAGCGCGTCGTACACCTCATCGACGTAGTATTTGTTCCACAGGACCCGGTAGGCCGCCTGGAAGCGGTTGTACAGATCATCGGCGCGCCGCGGCATCTTGATGTAGATGAGGTACGCAAAGCCGACCCCGGCGAGCGCCACGACGGTCGAGGTCAGCATGAGCGCCAGCTCGAGGCCGTGGCTGGCTTCCTCGGCGACCTGCTCGGCCTCTTGCAAGAGACCGATTGCCGGCTGCGCCGACGCCAGCAACGAATCGCGGGCCGCCGCGACCGCGGCATGGGATTCGCCGCCCAGCGACGGGGCGAGCCACTCGAAGATGCTGAAGCGCTCGTGCAGGGCGGCCAGCGGGCCGAAGCGCAGAACGCCCGGGATGCCGATGAGACCGCCGAAGATCGACAGCACCGCGAGCACCATCAGCGGCACCGTCATCGCCCGGGGGCTCTCGTGGGCGTGCTCCTCGACGTTCGGATCCATGCGCGACGTGCCCTGGAAGATGAGGAAGTACATGCGGAACATGTAGAAGGCGGTGAGCCCGGCGACCAGCGTGCCGACGATCCAGAAGAGCGGATGCCCGTTGGGTCCGGACCACGCGTACCACAGGATCTCGTCCTTGGAGAAGAAACCCGCCAGGCCGGGAATCCCGGCGATCGCCAGGCAGCCGATCAGGAACGTCCAGTGGGTCGTGGGCATGTACTTCTTGACGTTGCCCATCTTCCACATGTCGAGCTCGTCGCCGAGGGCGTGCATGACGGAGCCGGCGCCGAGAAACAGCAGCGCCTTGAAGAAGGCGTGCGTCACGAGGTGAAAGACGCCGACCGAGAAGGCGCCGACACCGCACGCCATCACCATGTAGCCGAGCTGGCTGACGGTCGAGTAGGCGAGGACCCGTTTGATGTCGTTTTGGACCAGCGCGATGGTCGCCGCCATCAGCGCGGTCGCCGCGCCGATGACCGCGACCGCGGTCATGGCCACCGGCGAGAGCGCGAACAGGGCGCTGGAGCGGGCGATCATGTAGACCCCGGCGGTCACCATGGTGGCGGCGTGAATGAGCGCCGACACCGGCGTCGGGCCTTCCATGGCGTCGGGCAGCCAGACGAACAGCGGGATCTGGGCGCTCTTGCCAGCGGCGCCGATCAAGAAGAACAAACAGGCCGCGGTGATCGCCCCGGCGCCGACCTCGAACTCGTGCGCCCGCTCGAAGACCTCGAGGTACTGGAGGCTGCCGAACGTGAAGAAGACCGTGAAAATGCCGAGGATGAAGCCGAGGTCGCCGATACGGTTGACGATGAACGCCTTCTTGCCGGCGTCACCCGCCGAGCGCTTGCCGATGTAGTAGCCGATCAGCAGATACGAGCACAGGCCGACCCCCTCCCAGCCGATGAACATCACGCCGTAGGAGTTCCCCAGGACCAGGATCAGCATGAAGAACACGAACAGGTTCAGGTAGGTGAAGAACCTGTAGTAGCCCTCGTCGCCGTGCATGTAGCCGGCGGCGTAGACGTGGATCAGAAAGCCGACGCCGGTGACCACCAGGATCATCACCGCGGACAAGGGATCGAGCAGGAAGCCTAACGGGATGCTGAAGATCGCCGACTCGGCGTGCAGCGCGTCGTCGCTCAAGTGGGCGACCCCCGACGGAATCCACTCGTAGAGGACGATCTCGGCGTTGCGCTCCTCTACCGGGCGTTGCGCCAGCTCGTAGACCGCGCCGGCCGAGAGGATGAACGACGCCAGGATCGTAGCGCAGGCGATCCCGGCGATGAGCTTCTCGCTCTTGATCCGCTTGCCGAGCAGCCCGTTGACGAGGACACCGATCAAGGGAACCAGCGGGATCAGCCAGAATAGCTCCAAGAAGTCGGGCACGGTTCCGGGTCAGCCTTTCAGCAGATTGAACTCGTCGACGTTGATCGCTTCCTTGTTACGGAACAAAGCGATCACCAGGCCCAGGCCGATGGCGACCTCGGCGGCGGCGACGGTAATGGTGAAGATCGTGAAGATTTGCCCGGTGAGGTCCGGACGGAAGTACGACACCGCGATCAGGTTGATGTTGGCGGCGTTGAACATGAGCTCGAGCGACATCAGAACGAGGATCACGTTGCGCCGCACCAACACGCCGATCATGCCGATGGCGAAGAGCGTCGCGGAGAGCAACAGGTAGTGATTGAGTCCGATGCCGTCCATGTCAGACTTGTTTCTTCGCCAGGTAGATCGCCCCGATCATGGCCACCAGCAACAGCATGGAGACCATCTCGAAGGGCAGGATGTAGTCGGTGTACAGGAAATTGCCGATGGTCTCGACGTTGCCGTCCCGGACGCTGCGCAAGGCGGCATCGAGTTGGTCCGGTAGGGGGGCCACGGTGTCGCGGGCGCCGGACCACATCATGAAACCGAGCTCGGCCAGCAGCACGCAGACGAGCAACACCGCCGGCAGCCATTGCCGGTGTAGTTGCTCCATGCGCTGCAACTCGTCGAGGTTGACCAGCATGATGACGAAGAGGAACAGGACGACGATGCCGCCGGCATAGACGAGGATCTGCACAGCAGCGATGAATTCGGCCTCGAGCAGCACGAACAGGGCGCCGACGCCGACGAACGACACCACCATCCAGATCACCGAGCGCACCAAGCTGCGGCTCATGATCATCGCCAGCGCGCCGGCGATGATGATCGCCGAGATGAGGTAGAAGGCTACTTGCGTCACGTTCAGCGCTCGTAGTGGACGATCGCGTGTCCCTTGTGGAGGATCGCGAGGTCGTGGACCAGGTCGGCGCGATTGTACGTCGCGCCTTCGAATTCGTTGGAGTGGTAGATGGCGTCGACCGGGCATACCTCTTCGCACAGCCCGCAAAACAGGCAACGTGCGTGGTCGAGGTAGAAATACGTGGCGTACTTCGCGCCCTTGCCGAGGCCCTTCTCACCCTCGAGAACGATGCAGTTGTCCGGGCAGATCTTCTCGCACAGAAAACAGGCGATGCACAGGTCATCGTCGACGCGCAGGATGCCGCGAAAGTTCGGATGGAGCACGCTGCGCTCCAGCGGATAGCGCACGGTCACGTTGGGTTTGAACGTGTAGCGCAACGTCGTCCACAGGCCGGTGATCAGGTCGGTGAGCAGCGCGGTTGCGACCAAGCTTTTCTTGGGAGCCGGCATTTCCGTACTTTCAGTTGTTGTCCGTCGCGGCGGCTAGCCGAAGACAGAATCCATGATGACGATCGCCAGCCCGGTGATGAAAAGGTTGGCGATCGACACCGGGATGAAGACCTTCCATCCGAGGCCCATCAGCTGGTCGTAGCGGTAGCGCGGGTAGGTGCCACGCAGCCAGATGAAGAAATAGATGAAGAACCCGACCTTCAGGACGAACCATGTGAAGCCGGGAATGTAGTCGAGAAACGACAGGAGCTCGACGTTCGGGAACGGGCGCATCCAGCCGCCCAGGTACAGCGTTACCAGCAGGCCGCTCATCACGACCATCGCGGCGTACTCGCCGAGCATGAAGAACGACCAACGGAAGCCCGAGTACTCGGTGAAATAGCCCGCCACCAGCTCGGTCTCGGCCTCGGGCAGATCGAAGGGCAGGCGGTTGGTCTCGGCGACCATGGCGATGACGAACAACACGAAGCCGACGGGCTGCACGAAGATGTACCAGAGGCCCGCCTCTCGCTGTGCCTCGATGATGCCGCTCAACGACAGGGTGCCGGCGAGCATCAGGGTGGCGAGGATCGTGAACGTCAGCGCGACCTCGTAGGACACCATCTGGGCCGCCGAGCGCAGCGCCCCGAGCAGTGGGTACTTCGAATTGCTCGCCCAGCCGCCGAGCACCAGCGAATACGTCGACAGGCTCATGATCGCGAGCAGGAAGAGCACGCCGACGTTGACGTCGATCATGCTCAAGCTGACGTGGTAGCCGAACAGCTCGAAGCCCTCGCCCATCGGCAGGAACCCGAGCCCGGTGAAGCCGATGACCAGAAGGATGATCGGTGCGATCTTGAACACGAACACGTCGGCGTTGCGCGGCGCGATGTCTTCTTTGGTCAGCAGCTTGACGGCGTCGGCGATCGGCTGCAGCAGGCCGTAGGGTCCGACGCGCATCGGCCCGAGGCGGCTCTGGATGAACGCCAGAACCTTGCGCTCGACGTAGACGATGTAACCGACGAGCAGCGGGAAGATCGCCAGCACCGCCCCGATCAGGATCAGCGGGATGATGACGTAGTCCGACACCCAGGTGTTGTTCATCGATCGACGTCTCCGAGCACGATGTCGATGCTGCCGATGACCGTCACCACGTCGGCGATGAGCAGACCCTTGACCATCTGCGTGATCGCTGCCAGGTTGACGAAGGAGGGCGCGCGAATCTTGCATTTGTACGGCTTGTCGGTGCCGTCGGCGACGATGTAGTAGCCGAGCTCGCCGCGCGGCGACTCGATCTTGTGATAAACTTCTTTGCCGGCCTCGATCTTCAAGACTTTCGGCACCTTGCCGGTGATCGGACCGTCGGGTAGGTTGCGCAGGCACTGTTCGACGATCTTGACCGACTCGCGCATCTCCACGAGGCGAATCACGTACCGGCCGTAGGAGTCGCAGTCGTTGCTGACGGCGATCTCGAAGTCGACCTTGTCGTAGGCCGCGTAGGGCATCGCCTTACGGACGTCGTAGGCGACACCGGAGCCGCGCAGGAGCGGCCCCGACAGCCCCATGTCGATGGCGTCCTCGGCGCTGATCAGCCCGATGCCGACGGTACGGTCGAGCCATATGCGGTTGTTCGAAAGCAGCAGCTCGTATTCGTCGATACGATCCGGGAAGGTGGCGCAGAAACCCAAGACCGCTTTGATCCAGCCATCCGGCAGGTCGCGACGCAGCCCCCCCGGCCGAAATGCGCTGGTCGTCAGGCGGTCGCCCAGGGCCGCTTCGAAGAAGTCGAGAATGACCTCGCGCTCGCGGATCGTCCACATGAGCATCGTCTGCGCGCCGATGTCCATGGCGTGGGTGCCGAGCCAGATCAGGTGGGATGCCATGCGCGACAGCTCGCAAATCGCCGTGCGCACGAACAGGGCCCGCTCCGAAACCTCGTAGCCGCCGAGCTTCTCGACCGTTTCGCAGTAGCCGAGGTTGTTGTTCGGCGCCGCCAGGTAATCGGTGCGATCGGTGAACGGAACGATCTGGTAGTAGTTGCGTGTCTCGCACAGCTTCTCGGTACCGCGGTGCAAGTAGCCGATGACCGGCTTGCAGTCGACGATGGTCTCGCCGTCGAGATAGAGGATGAGGCGGAGCACGCCGTGCGTCGACGGGTGCTGCGGCCCCATGTTCAGCTCCATCTCGTGCGTTCTCAGCATGTGCTCGACAAACTCCGTGTATTAGCTTTCTTCCGGCTCGCCGGGTTCTTCGGCCGCGGCGGCTTCGGGTGCCTCGGGCGCCGGCGTCCATAACGCCCCGACGATGCCGGGGCTCGCTAGCTGTCGCTCCTGCTCGGTCATCTCGTAGTCACCGCGAATGCGGTCGAACCGCCCGCCCCGGAAGGCCGCCTGTTGGCGGGTCAACAGCTCCAGATTGGGGCCTTCCAGCGGATAGTCCTTGCGCAGTGGGAACCCTTCCCAGTCTTCCGGCAGGAAGATGCGCTCGAGCTCGGGATGGCCCAGGAACTCGACCCCGTAGAGGTCGTACGCTTCGCGCTCGTGCCAGTTCGCCGTCGCCCAGACGTCGACGACGCTGGGGACTCCCTCGCCGTCGGCGCAACCGACCTTGACGGTCATGAAATGGTTCGCACCGAGAGAATAGAGGTGATAGACGACGTCGAAACGCGGCTCGCGCTCGGTCCAATCGATAACCGTCAAGCTGGCCAGATAATCGAAATTCGTCGACTCGTTGTCGCGCAGCCAGGTGAGGACGTCGATCAGGAGGTCGACGTTGACGCGAACGATCGGGGCGCCGACTGCGTCCTCGCCTTCCTGCTCGACACCGCTGGGAAACTGTCCCGCGAGGCCGGTGACGAGCGGGTCGGGCTCCGCAACAGGCTCCTGGGTTCCGTTTTCGGGCTCTTCGTCTGCCATGTCGTGTCTCGGGGGCTGCCGTCGCCGGCTTGCCCCGGCGGTGCGCTACTTGCGCAGCACGTGCATCTCGTCGATCTTGTCCTGGAGCCGCAGCACGCCGTAGAGCAGGGCCTCCGGGCGGGGCGGGCATCCGGGAACGGAAACATCCACGGGTATGATCCGATCGACGCCCTGCAGGACGCTATAGGTCGGGTAGGGGCCGCCGCAGGTCGAGCAGGAGCCCATCGAGATCACCCACTTGGGATCGGGCATCTGATCGTAGAGGCGCTTGATGATCGGCGCCATCTTCAACGTCACCGTGCCGGCGACGATCATCAGATCCGCCTGCCGCGGCGTGGCGCGGAATACCTCGGCACCGAAGCGTGCCATGTCGTAGCGCGAGCAGGTGGTGACGATCATCTCGATGGCGCAGCAGGCGAGGCCGAATGTCAACGGCCAGATGGCCGACTTGCGGGCCCAGTTGATCACGCCGTCGACGGTTGTCGTCAGGATGTTCTCTTCGAACTGGTGTTCCGCTAGACCCATTCGAGTGCTCCGCGCTTCCAGGCGTAGACGTAACCGAAGACAAGGATGGCGATGAAGATGGTCATCTCGATGAACCCGAACACCGCCAGTTGCCTGAACTGCACGGCCCACGGGAACAAGAAGACCGTTTCGACGTCGAAGATCAGAAACAACATCGCGACGATGTAGAAGCGGACCGAAAAGCGTTGGCGGGCATCGCGCACCGGCTCGACGCCGCACTCGTAAGGCTCCAGCTTGCCTTCCTGGTCGCGCCCCGCCGGGCGAATGAGGCTACCGACTAGAAGGCCGGCGGCGGCGAACGCACTGGCGGCGACGGCGAACAGCACAATCGGAAGGTACGCAGCAGCCATAGTGATAGTGCGAGCGCGATCTCAGGTGGAGCGAACGAGGATGCGTGAAACCAGAGTTTTTCTACCACAGGGCAGGGGGGCTGTCAATCAGGCGCCGACCCCGTGAATTCTTGTATCGTGTTGTTAAATAAGGACTTAAGTCGTTGCTCGTCGAACACGGACGGGTTTGCTAACGGTGCATTACGGGCGCAAAGTCCAGATTAAGGGAAGCCACAACTCGCGTGTCAGTGGAATCGTGCGGCCGTTCAGCAGAACGTCGAGTCGGTCGGCCCCGATCGCCCCCTCGGCGAGGTGATAAAGTTCGTGAAATTCCTCGATTTGATCGAGCGAGAAGGTGGTGTGATGCAGCGACACTCGGCCGGCGACGTCGGTCTCCACGACGGTGTGCTCGGTCGCCGCGGCCTCGAGCTCGACGGCCGCGCGAGCGGCATCGCCCTCGAGCTCCGGATAGACCGCGGTAATCGTGAACGGCTCGGTCGATTGATCGGGGTACAGGAGCCGGGCGAGGTCCGGTGTCAACGTCTCGAGGAGGGCGGCGTCCTCTGCCGACAGGGCGGGCAACGCGGAACGATCGCTCATGGCCGCGCAGCGTAGCAAGGCATCCAAGGGCAAACAAGCGTCGGCGGAGGTGCTCCGCAAGTTGCCGGCGGTCGATCGGGTGCTGGATCACCCGGAAGTGGCGGCGTGGGCGGCGCAGAGCGGCCTCGGCCAGGGGTTCTTGACCCGGGCCGTCAACGCGTATCTGGAGAAGATACGCCGCGGTGTTCTGGCGGGGGAGCTCGATGCCGAAGGCGTTGACGAGCGGCTCGAAAGCATCGCCGACGGCGTCGCCGCCACGGCCGCTGAGCTCGCGGCCCCCCACCTGCGCCACGTCATCAACGCCACCGGCGTCATCGTGCATACCAACCTGGGGCGCTCGCCGTGGCCGGCCGCCGCCGCGGATCGCGCCGCCACGCTGACGCAGCGCTACCTGAACCTCGAGTTCGATCTCGCAACGGGAGGTCGCGGGCAGCGCGGTGAGGCCCTCGAGCGCCTCGTCGGCCAGCTTTTCCCCAGTGCCGCCGTCGCCGTGGTCAACAACAACGCGGCGGCGGTCCTCCTCGTGCTCAACACGCTGGCCGAGGGCAAAGAGGTGGTGGTCTCGCGCGGCCAACTGGTCGAGATCGGCGGATCATTTCGGATCCCTGACGTGATGACCAAGAGCCAGTCGGTGCTGCGCGAGGTCGGCACCACGAACCGCACCCGGATCGCCGACTTCGAGGCCGCGATCGGCCCGAACACCGGCGTGCTCCTCAGCGTCCACCCGAGCAACTATCGGGTCGTCGGCTTCACCGAGGAGGCGGGGCTCGGCGAGCTCGTCGCCCTCGGCCGCCGGCATTCCGTGCCCGTCGTCGAGGATCTCGGCAGCGGCTGCCTGTTCGACCTGCGCAGCATCGGCATCGACGATGAGCCCGGCGTTGCCGATCGTCTCGCCACCGGCGTCGATCTCTTGACCTTCTCCGGCGACAAGCTCCTCGGCGGCCCCCAGGCCGGGTTCATCGTCGGCAGCCCCGAGCTCGTCGCCCGCGTACGGTCCAACCCGCTCTATCGAGCGTTGCGAGTCGACAAAGCCACCACCCTGGGGCTCGAAGCCACCCTGGCCGCCTACATCACCGGAGACCTCGACAGCATCCCCACCGTGCGCATGCTGCGCGCTTCGGCCGCCGACCTCGAACGCCGCGCCGCCGGCCTCGCCGAGCACGTCTCGGTCGCCGCTCCCGGTGCCGCGGTCGAGGTCGTCGAGGTCTCGTCGCAGGTCGGCGGCGGCGCCGCCCCGGGCCGCGAGCTGCCGTCTTTCGCCCTCGCGATCGAGTTTTCCTACGGCCCCGACGAGCTCATCCGTCGCCTGCGCGAAACTGAGCCGCCGGTGATCGGCCGCATCGTCGATGACCGCGTCATCCTCGACGTGCGCACCATTCTCCCGGACGAAGACGACGCCTTCGTGGCCGCGGTCGTGCGCGCGCTTGCTGGGGGCGGCGAGTAGCGTAGCCGGCGCTCGCTGGCAGCGAATTTGCAAATTGCAATCAGTAGTTGCATATAACAAGTTCCTGATTCTGTCCGGGTCTCGCACGTTCGTAAGACTCTGTGCCGGCCGCGTCGGCCAACTGCTCAACCTGCTGCGGCTGATCAAGTCACCCAAGCTGTATTTCTTCGACGGGCTCCGCCGCCTCTCAAGAGCTCGTCCCGCGCCGCTCTATTCGCGGATACTGGTTCATAGCGGCGATCAGCAGTCGACGTGGGAAGGCGTTTTCGTTAGCAATCCTCGAGGCTTCACGAGCGTAAACTGACCGGATTTTGACTGTGTCGCGTATAGCGCTAAGTCATTGAAAAATAATGACTTATATTTTCTTGCACGCAGACGGTGTAAGTACAATGTGTAAGAATCGCTCGAATTCGAGCGGTTATCGCAGGCGGAAGCTCGGATGGCCGTACTCGAGTTCATCGAGGGTTGGTGAACGTTGGTGTGCGCTGGGCACAATCCCATTAGCCACGCCCTGCTGATCGGCTGCCGACGTTCCGAACTAGGCTCACTTGCTCCTCTCCTCCAACAGGGGGCGCCCTCCACGCTCTTCAGGATCACAAGTTCCCCCGATGACCATCACCGACTTCACCCCCTGGACCGCCCTCCTCGGTGGCATCCTGATCGGCACCGCCAGCGCCTGGGCCCTCGCACTCAACGGCAAGATCCCAGGCATCAGTGGCCTCTGCTCGCGAATCCTCCGCGCCGAGAACGGCGATACTGCGTGGCGGGTTTTCTTCCTGTCAGGCTTGGTCGGCGGTGCCGCGCTGCTGTTTCGGCTGATCCCGGACACGGCAGCATTCGGCATGGCGCCTCCGCTGCCCCTCGCCATGTTCGCAGGGCTCCTGGTCGGAATCGGTACGCGCGTCGGCGGCGGATGCACCAGCGGCCATGGCATCTGCGGCATTGGCCGGGGCTCCCTTCGCTCGATCGTGGCGACGTTCGTGTTCATGGGAGCGGCGATCGTCACGGTGTATCTGATGCACCACGTATTCGGAGGAGGAGCCTGATGCGCGCACTCGTATTCCTGATCCCAGGCGCGCTGTTCGGCGCCGGCCTCGCGATCTCGGGCATGACCAACCCGGCAAAGGTTAAGGGATTCCTCGACCTGACCGGCAACTGGGATCCGAGCCTGGCGCTCGTGATGGGCGGCGGCCTGGTGACGTTCGCACTCTGGAACCTGCTGCTGCAGAAGCGAACCAGACCGTTTCTCGGCGGTGAGAAGCCGGGGGAGCCGAGCCGAGAGATCGACGTGCGGTTGATCGTCGGGGCGTTGCTGTTCGGCGTCGGCTGGGGACTCGCCGGGCTCTGCCCCGGGCCAGCACTCGCAAATCTGGGGGTGCTTCGAACCGAAGCCTTGGTCTTCGTGCCGGCCATGGTAGCTGGCATGTGGATCGCGCAGCGTGTGCTCGGGACGGATCGAACGAGCACGCCGAACGGATCAGCACAGGGCTGACGAAGTACCGAGGGAGGGACTCGAACCCTCACTCCCTTGCGCCCACCGGATTTTGAGTCCGGCGCGTCTGCCAATTCCGCCACCTCGGCTTGAGCCGCAATCGTATGCTAGGTACCGAAATTCGGGATCTTCGCTCCATGTACGCCTCAACCGTGTGGGCGCGTGTGTGGGCGCGAATGCGGCAGGAGGGATGTTACCAGAGGCTAATGACTACGAGGATCGCTTGTCGCGGAGTCGGGTTACGCCGCTGCGGGAAGCCGAGGGCAGGTTCTCGATTGCCGCTCGCTTGTCCGCTGTCGTGACATGGCTGTAGCGGCGAGTCATGACCATCGTCTTGTGCCCCATCAAGTCTTGGATCACGAAGGAGTGGGTACCACTTGACACCTGCCACGTGCCGAAGGTGTGGCGTAGGTCGTGGAATCTGAGGCCGGACAAGCCCGCGACCTTGGTGGCGGCGGCCCAGGCTCCTCGCCAGTCCTTGTAGGGTGCCCCGTTTGCCTTGACGAACACCGATCCCGAGGAGTGCTTTCGATTCAGAGCGTTGAGTTCCTTCCGAAGCTCTACGTGGATCGGTACTTCGCGGGGCTCGCCACTCTTGCTGTCGCGTATCCAGATCACGCCTTCGCGGAAGTGCACGTCCTCCCATTGAAGTTGCTTGATCTCGCCGGGTCGCATACCGGTGTAGAGCGCGCACACAACAACCCGTCGAAGTGGGGTAGGGCAGGCATCGATCAGGCGCTGGGCCTCATCAGCATCGACGTATCGCCACTTCTCGTTTTCCTTGAACCGTCGGATGCCCCTCACCGGGTTGACCGCCAACTCTCCTGACTCGACGGCAACTTGAAGCAACCCACTGAGGAGAGCAAGCTCCCGGTTGACGGAGGGGCCGGACACGGACTTCCTACGGTCCTTTTTGAAGCGCTCGATATCGAACCGCGTGATGTCGCAAGCGCGCTGGTGGCCAAACGCCGCGACTAGAGCCGGGAGCCTGTAGCTTTCGTTGTGGCGTGTCCGTGGCCGCCAGTCTCGATCTTGCGCACGTTGCTCGAACAACTCGCTGGCGAGGTCGGCAAAGGTGGCCGTTGACTCCCTGCGTTCCCTGCCCGAGTCGTCGTACTTGATGGAGTACGTTCCGTCGCGGAGTGCTTCCTTGCGCTTCGCAAGCTCGATCTCGGCGTTGGTCTTACTGCCGTACGCCA
>SMVB01379407.1_pt1 | contig 49186 bp, 46 predicted proteins | sample 2456461 | NCBI WGS metagenome assembly SMVB01 (sample SAMN11095934, study PRJNA526329) | marine sediment metagenome | biome: Marine sediment; feature: Surficial sediment; material: Deep marine sediment; isolation source: Hadal surficial sediment | place: Pacific Ocean | collected 2014-05 | depth...
CTCTGGTGTTGTTTTTGCAAAGAACAACATCGTCGCGTTACCACGAACGTCAAAAGCGACCGTATCGTACTGGCGGGTGTCGGACATCAGGGCTCTCATACCAAGCGTCTAGGCTCTGAAGTTTACGCCATTGCGCGCTTTCGCGCCTTGGAGTAACGTCGGGTTCGCGCAGTCGCGCCCCATAGACACAAACATTGCCTGAATCAAGCGAGCGTTATCATGAGTAATCAACGAAATGGTGGCGGTAGCTCATCCGCGATCGATGGCGCCGAAAAAGTCGCGTTTCGATTTGCCGCAAGCCACCTTGCGCTAATCATCGGCTCTCTTGCGATCGTCCTGCTCGCCTTTGCCCTGAGCTCGCCAATACCACAAGATCCGAATTATCATGCCTTCGCCGACGGCCGCGAATTTTTCGGTGTGGCCAATTTCTGGGACGTCATTTCGAATATTCCGTTTTTGATTGTTGGCGCCTGGGGTGTAGTGATAGTGAGACGACATTCTCTGCTCGTCTGCGCGCCAGGATTGGAAATAGCGTATACCGTTTTTTTCGCAGGCATTTGGCTTACAGCATTCGGCTCAGGCTACTACCATCTCGCACCAGGTAACGAAACTCTTGTCTGGGACCGCCTGCCAATGACCATCGGTTTCGCCGGGCTGTTCGCAATCGTCGTGGGCGAATATGTGTCGGTCCGCGTGGCCCGCAAGGCTATTGTCCTGCTGCTCGTACTGGGTATCAGCTCAGTCGTGTACTGGGCGGTCACCGAGGCCCGGGGGGCCGGGGACCTGCGCCCCTACGCCGTAATGCAGTTTCTGCCATTGCTGCTAATCCCCGCGATTCTGGTCATGTATCGACCGGCGATTGGCGCCAGAAAATATTACTGGGTCATGCTGTTTTTTTACTTGCTCGCCAAGGTGTTCGAATATCTTGATGCTGAAGTTTTTGCGGCGACCGGTATGCTTAGCGGCCACACACTAAAACACGTGTTAGCCTCTCTGACGCCTGCCACACTACTTTATGCATTGTTTGTTCGCCGTCACACGGCGACCCTGCCAGACGAGCCCGGGAGTTAGACCGAATGACCGTTGCACAGCGAATCGATGGTAAGGCGAAAGCCGCCAGTTTATTAGAAAAAATAACGGCCGAAACAGCAGCTTTACTCGATTCGCACGGCATCACGCCAGGACTGGCGGTTGTTATCGTCGGCGAGGATCCTGCCAGCGAGGTTTATGTACGTAACAAAAAACGCACCGCCGACAAATGCGGTTTTCATTCAGAGCAACACACGCTTGCTGCAGATGTAACGCAAACAGACTTCCTGCGATTGATTGCCGATCTCAACGATGACTCGAACATCCACGGCATCCTCGTACAATTGCCACTGTCAGAGCACCTCGACGAACAAGCGATCACTCAATCAATCTCGCCGGGCAAGGACGTTGACGGATTTCACTTCATCAATATCGGCAAATTGACCTCAGGTAATGCACAGGACGCGTTCATACCGTGTACGCCGGCCGGCTGCATGTTGATGATTGAGGATCATCTCGGTAAGGATTTCTCGGGTCTCAGTGCCGTCGTCGTTGGCCGGTCCAATATTGTCGGAAAACCGATGGCCAGTCTGTTGTTACAGGCCAATGCTACGGTCACGGTCACACACAGCCGCACGAAGGATCTGGCCGACGTCGTGCGGCAAGCTGATATCGTCGTCGCTGCCGTCGGCAGACCCAATATGATAACGGGAGACTGGATCAAGCCCGGTGCTGTCGTCATAGACGTGGGCATCAATCGTATCGATGTCACCGCAGATGGAGAGGCAACATCATTGCTCACCGGCGACGTTGATTTCGAATCGGTCAGTAAAGTGGCGGCGGCAATAACTCCGGTTCCGGGCGGAGTCGGCCCGATGACTATCATCATGCTAATGGCCAATACGCTACGCGCCGCGAAACTTTCGGTTGAGTCCGATGGTTAGCGAGGACTTCCGCACGATCTGGCTCAAGTCCGACGATCCCTCGGTGGTACAGATCATCGATCAACGCCGCCTGCCCCACGAGTTTTGCGTGCACGACCTCAAAACCTGGCAAGACGGCGTCGCCGCTATTGAAGACATGGCGGTACGCGGAGCACCGTTAATTGGCGCAACCGCTGCATGGACTCTCTACCTCGCAGCGTCGCAGGGCTCAATTGAGATCATTCGTCAGGCAGCCAGCGCCCTTCTGGAGTCGCGGCCGACGGCGGTCAATCTGCGTTGGGCCGTCGAACGAATTATGCGACTCGTCGACGACAGCACTGCCGATGAAGATCTTGTGGGTGTTATTCGCGGTGATGCCGAAGCGATTTGTGAAGAGGACATCGAAATCAGCCGGCGCATTGGACAGCACGGCCTGACCTTGCTCGAGAAAATCTCGCGAAACAAAGGCGGCGACACAGTCAACATACTCACCCACTGCAACGCGGGCGCCTTGGCGACGATCAACTGGGGCACCGCGACAGCACCGATATATTTTGCACACGATCAGGGTATCGATGTGCACGTCTGGGTTGACGAAACGCGGCCGCGTAATCAGGGATCGCAATTGACAGCATGGGAATTGGCAGAAAATGGAGTACCGCATACATTGATTGTTGACAACGCAGGCGGGCATCTGATGCAACACGGCCAGGTGGATATCGTCATCACCGGCACGGACCGAACGACCCGCACAGGCGACGTCGCCAATAAAATCGGTACGTATTTGAAAGCGCTGGCCGCGTTCGACAACGACATACCGTTCTACATTGCACTACCGTCTACGACGATTGACTGGAGCATTCGCGACGGCATTGCCGAGATTCCGATCGAAGAGCGCGATCCCGAAGAAGTGTCCCACGTCCAGGGAATATTCAAGCAGGAACGATGCTCAATCCGCACGACAATGAAAACGACGCCTGTCGGAAACTACGCATTCGACGTAACGCCGGCCCGCCTGGTGACGGGTCTGATCACAGAACGCGGTATCTGCGAGGCAAGCGAAGCCGGCCTGTGCGGCCTGTTTCCCGAAAAAGCTCAAGCATGAGCATCGACGAAGGCTACATTAAGTTTGCTATCGACTGGACGCGCGAACCGGCGCCCGACTGGTCGGTAACGCAGCTGCTCAATACCTGGCGCCGGCCCCTTTACAAGGCCGGACTCATTGGCTACTACGCGGACCTTGGCATTGGCTTCGGCAATATCAGCGTTCGCTATGGCAAGCCCGGGCAGTTTGTTATTAGCGGCACCCAGACCGGCCATATCGCCGATGCCAAGAGCGAGCATTATTCGCTGGTTACGGATTACGACATAGATGGCAATCGGCTCAGTTGCACCGGGCTGATACAGGCATCGTCCGAATCGCTTACACACGCAGCTATCTACGCATTACACCCGTCGATCAATGCGGTAGTCCATGTGCATTGCCGCCCGCTCTGGGATCAATTGAAGGGCCGTTTCCCGACGACCGGTCAGGACGTATCCTATGGAACGCCGGAAATGGCGCGCGAGTTCGCACGGCTGTACCAGGATACCGATTTCGCATCTGTTGGAATCGCGATAATGGCCGGGCACGAGGAAGGGGTTCTCAGCATTGGCACAACGCTACAGCAAGCGGCCGCACGTGTACTGCACGTTCGCCCGAAACCCGGCGATGCGCGCATTGTCAGTGACCCGGGCTAGCCGCTGATGTAATGCTCCAGATGTTCGATCTCTTCCTGCTGATCCGAGATGATCGCCGTGACGAGGTCGCGAATGGAGATCAAGCCGACAACCGTGCCGTCGTCAACGACCGGCAAGTGGCGAATTTTATTCGTCGACATCAATTCCATGCAGTGAGTGACCGTCTGATCGCTCGTCGTCGTAATCACGCCGGTACTCATAATGTCCGAGACCAGCGTCTTTTCCGACGAGCGTCCTTTGACGATTACTTTGTGCGCATAGTCACGCTCCGTGATGATGCCGCACAATTTATTATTTTCCATGACGATAAGCGAGCCGATCTTCTTGCTGGCCATGACTTTGATCGCATCCAAAACGGATGCGTCGGGCGTGATGGAAATGATATCGCTGCCCTTGGTATCGAGCAGATATTTTACGAGTTTCATACTTCCTCCCAATCGTCGGCTGCAACGACTTCCACCGATTCTAGCAGCAGGCGCGTCTACTAAGCACGGGAGCATGCTCCGCGTTTACAACATATTGAAATATCAGGTATTTATGATTTTAAAACGCGGATAATCGCGACTGTTCTCAGTCGTCGGGCCGACGATAATTCGCCAGACGCTGCTCGATATCTATTGACGAATACCAGATACCGCGCGTCATGACGCCGTGAACCCGCCGACTATTCCTGATATCAACGAACGGATTCGCATCAAGTAACAGAATATCAGCGTCCCGGCCTACGGCGATGACACCAGTGTTCGTACCCAGAAATTCTGCGGCAGCCGTCGTACCGGTCTGCAGTGCTTCGAAAGGCGTCAGCCCTGCGGCGACAAGAAAACTGAGCTCCCGGTGAACTGAAAAGCCTGGTACGTTGAAGACCTGCGGGGCATCGGAACCCAGCAAGAGTCTCGCTCCCGCTTTGTGCAATTCCAGGATTAGCTCCCGACGAATCCTGATTGCGAGCCCAGCCAGCTCGGGACTGAAGCCGCGATCATCAAGCTGCCGTTGTTTCGCACTGGCCCACTGTTGAATCGTCGCTTTAGGCATATAGCGCATTTCTGCCCGATTGCTCAGCTCGACGATGCTCACATCCGACACGCGATGCTCAAACAGCGATTCAGTGACGACATTCCATGTCCCGGCTGTCGCAGTTAAGGCCGCGATTTCTGCGATGCGGTCCTCGGTCACCTGGCCTGCGAGCAGAACGTCAAAGAAACCGCCATAGCCTCCGGAACGATCGACGTTGGCCGGGATCAACGCCGCGAAATAGCCGTCGAGATGATCGATCGCCGCCATGCCCACCGCCAGCGCGCCCTCAACACCGGTGGCTACCGGAACATGGCCCGCGAACGGCATGTCGAGTTCAGCGGCGGTTGCCGCGATCGTTGCGAATTCGTCCGCACTAAGGCCGGGATGTATTTTGATAAAATCATAGCCTGCAGCATGCTGTGCCCTGACCTGGCGAGCAGCATCGGCCGCACCGGCCACCGAGTTACCGTTCATGGAAGGACCCGACGTAATCAGGCGAGGCCCAAATTTATCGCCATCGAGTAGTTGCTGCCTGAGCTTCAGGTGCGATGGCTGACCGAGCATGCCACGGACAGTTGTCACACCATTTGCGACAAACAAGGTAAGCACGCGATCGAGGTTTTGCGATGCTGCGCCGGGAATGTGCGCATGCATCTCAGCCAAACCCGGCATCAGAAATCGGTCGGTACCGTCAACCACTTCTGCATCTTTCGGAACCGGCGTACTGTCCACAGCACCAATCGACTCGATGATGCCGTTTCTAACGATGACGGTTTGTCCTGCAACGACAGTTTCCGAAGTCATCGGCAGCACATTCACGTTGATAAACGCAGTCGATGCTTCGCTCGCCGTACTGATGGCAAGCTGTGTAATCAAGAACAGGAGCAAGTGCTTCATAGTGACAAGCGTAGACGTCTCACGTTCGACTGGCAAACCGCAGGGCTTTGTTCAACGAAGTGTATCGAGGACATCCTGGCTAACGTTGCCACCGCAGATCAGGATGCAAACTTTCTGGCCAGCAAGGGTTTTCTGCTGTTTGAACAACGCCGCTACCGCAACACCGGCAGCGCCCTCAATGGTTTGTCCTTCTGCATCGCTGAACCAACGCATCGCCGCTGCAATTTGATCCTCGCTGACCAGAACAAATTCATCGACAATCTGACGACACAACTCGAACGTAATCGAATCGTGTTCTATCCCACCGGCGGTGCCATCGCTCAAAGTTGGCTCGGCCGGCAAATCGACGATGCGGCCTGCCTCCACTGACTTCGCCATTACCGCAGAGGCTTCGGGCTGACACGCAATTACGCGCACATCCGGATTATGCGTTTTTAGCACACTGCCAACACCGCTAAGCAGGCCACCGCCACCGACCGCGATGAAGACCGTATCGACATCGGGCAGCTGCTTCACGATCTCTACGCCGCAAGATCCCTGACCCGCGATCACTTCCGCGTCGTTATACGGTGACAAATAGAACATGCCGTTACTCGCCGCGTACTCGCGGGCGTGCTGTTCGGTATCCAGACCGTCCGTCCCGAAATAACGGACCTCGCCACCATAGCCAAGTATCGCGTTAACTTTCGCCGATGAGGTCTGTTCCGGCACGAAGATCACTGCGCTGGTGCCGAGGTCGCGCATTGCATAGGCCACAGCCGCGCCATGATTGCCGCTCGATGCTGCGACGCAGCCACCCGCGCGTTGCTCCGCAGACAAGGTCCTGACTCGATTGGCGGCGCCACGCAGCTTGAACGATCCTGTGTGCTGAAGGTTCTCGAGTTTCAGAAAAACCTCGGCGCCGGCCTCCTGGGTGAACGCCGGTGAATGCTGCAACGGCGTCTCACAGATGATGTCCGCAATCCTGGTGGCAGCGAGTTGGGCGGCTTCAGCTACGTTCTCGATAGAGTCAGTCATGATGCCGCCTACCTTGCGTCAGCAATGAGTCCGTGACAAGTCGTTCCAGACTCCTGCTCATGACTTGACAATAAATAGTGTAGTTGCGGCTACTCGTTGACACTGTCAGATCCGATATGCAACGATGATATTTCGTATGACAAAGGCACACTTGTCGAAAGGCAGGGCCGCAAAGCTTCCGGTCTAAGGGATTGTCCTATGACAGCGGGGTTACCCACACGATTCTTTGTCGCTTTTTCGGCGAACAACGACTCGCTGCTGTGTCTTTGGCATTTTCAGGACTCTTTTGCCGGAGACAAGGATGCATGCAACAAATTTGAAGAGTACCGGACGCTTTCGCCACAGGAAGGCGACGGCCCCAAGCGAGCAGCGGCCAACCGACCTCAGTCAGCTACGTAGATTGTTAGACCCAGCGGCAAATGTCGCTCTTCCCATCAGGCCGCAAGGCGCCGGCACTGCCTCCACCGACTGTAATATCAGTACGGCAGGCACAACGTTGAAAATGACCGGCCTGAATCGCGTCGTTCACATCGACTCCGATAAGAACCTGGTAACCGCACAGGCCGGCGTTCGACTCGAATCGCTGGTCAAAGAACTCAAGGAGTACGGCCTGGAGCTTGTTGGTTGCTACGACTTGCAGGGTCGAACTGTCGGCGGAGCCGTCTCCGCACCCTGTTTCGGTCCCTGCATTGGAAATGATGGTAGTTTTTTTTCAAGTCATGTCGTTGCCATGAAAATTATTCGGGTCGACGGCCAGCTGATGAAGATCGAATCGCATCAGGAAAACCTGCTAAATACGTTTCGAATGAGTTATGGCGCCCTTGGCGTGGTGTACGAAGCCACATTCCGGGTACGGCCTATTCGCACTTTTTCAGCAAGTCACAGGCGCGTCAGCATCGACGCGTTTGCCTCGGCTGTTGACGCGCTGGCGAACGGCGATGTCGGATTCAAGTTCTACCTGATGCCACACCGTGACCGAGTCTATCTCGACTTACGGCGCTATGAAGCCGAACCCGGCCATAGCTATGCGGCGCCGTGGAAGCTCAAGGACTGGGGCGAAAGTACGGTGCTCCCGCAGGTATTCAAATTGCTAAACAAGGTAGTGCCAATCGCATCCGTCAGATATCGGCTGATGGATAGCATTTCCGAGGCAACCCAGAGCCTGGTGAACTCGCGGCTCGTCAATACCGGCACCAATGCGGCATTGCAGGCCAATTGCCATCAGAGCACCGGTCGTCGCAATATTTTCTACTCGACCTGGTGTTTTCCGGCAAGCAATTTCTCAATGGTCGTGAGGGCTTACCGCGATTTTTGCGAGTCGACGTATGCGCGTTCGCGTTATCGTTGCGACCTGCCCGCCCAGGGATATCGGCTCGGCAAAGATACATCTTCACTATTGTCGCCATCTTTCGATGACCCAATGATCGCGCTGACCACCGCCTCCACGCAGGCCAGGGGCTGGGACGATTTCGTCATCGATCTGGCGGAGTTCGCCGAAAGCTGGGCCGGCACGCCGACATTCAGCCAGTCTCGGGCTTTGCGCGGCGACTATGCGCAGCAGACCTACGCGAACCGACTGGAATTTTTTCGCCGGATGAGGCAACGACTGGACCCTGAAAACCGCTTCCTGAGCCCGTTTTTGGCCCAATACTGCCAATGAGCCGGCATTTTCGACATTCCATACTGGACTTTATATATCGAACTGATAGTATACATCGCCCCGATATATGGACGGCAGCGATAGCCGTGGTGAAGCGCAATGGACGTGAAGACAGTTTGCCTGGGAATGCTGACCGATGGCGACGCCTCCGGCTACGACCTCAAGAAGGCCTTTGAGTCTTCATTCGGTCATTGTTTTGCCGCCGGATACGGATCGATATACCCGGCGCTTGCCGCGCTTGCCGACCACGGATTCGTAACTTGTACGGAAATTCCCCAAGACGGTAAACCTGACCGCAAGGTCTACCGCATTACCGATGAAGGTCTTCAGCATTTGCTTACGGAACTCGATAACCCTGCGCCCACTCACAAAATCCGTTCCGAGTTTCTGGCAACCATGTGCTTTGCACACCTGATGTCACCGGAGCAAATCACGACAGTACTCAACAGCCGTATTGAAGACGCCGATCGTAAACTGCAGCTTATCGACGAGTTCGAAAATTGCTGCGACCGGGAATGGCCGGTAGGCGTCAAGTTCACGCTCGGCTTTGGCCGCGCGATGATGCACGCGATGAAAACCTACGTCGAAGAAAACCGGCATGTCTTTGAGGACGACTCCGAGAGACATGAAGTTTCGGCGACTGGATGAGATTCAGGAATAACGAGATGAACATGAGTTTTTTTGCAAGGCACCGATCCTGGTTGTATTCAGCCAGCGCGGCCGTGCTTATTGCCTTATGGTTGCTTAGCGGGCAGACAGGTAGTGATGAGTCTGGCGGCGCAGACCTTAGAACTACGAATTCTTCAGCTGAGCGCCCAAAAAACAAGGTGCGCGTACGCACGCAAACGGCCGAAGAAGTCATGCGTACGATAGTGCTCAACGGCCAGACGGCACCCGCCCGTATTGTCGAGCTTTCGGCAGAAACGGACGGCCGGATAATATTCGTCGGCGCCGAGCGAGGCGCAAACCTCAGTCGCAAAGACGTAATTGTTCGTCTCGACAAACGAGACCGTAATGCGCGGCTCGCCCAGGCGAAGGCAACGGTCAAGCAACGTGAGGTCGAGTATGAGGGGCGACTCAAACTTAAGACTCAAAGTTATGTGTCGGAAGCACAATTGCAAGAAGCAATAGCGTTACTTGAGGCCGCCCGGGCTGAGTTAACCCGCGCAGAACTCGACCTCGACTACATGTCCATCCGAGCGCCTTTTGACGGCGCGTTGCAATCACGACAGGTTGAGATTGGCGATTTCGTCAAGCGTGGGGATCCGATCGCAATCGTCGTCGACAATCGCACAATCATCGTCTCGGCAAATTTGTCCGAATTTGACGCGCAGTACGTGCGTGTCGGCGACGCTGCACAGGCCCAGCTTGCGACGGGTGAACAAGTACGCGGCACCATACGGTATGTCGCACCTGTCGCTGACAATAAAACACGAACATTTGCAGTTGAACTCGAAATCGATAATCAGGATGGCGCTATCCGCGCCGGTGGTACAGCAAGACTTCAAATTTCAGCCGAAGTGGTCAAGGCTCACCGCATTTCACCGTCGCTGCTGACGCTCGACGATGCGGGAAACATCGGAATAAAGATTATCAATGACCTGGGGCAGGTCGAGTTTGTCGTCGTCGATATCGCTCTATCCTCGAGTAACGGCATATGGGTCGCCGGCCTGCCAAGTACTGCAACGATCATCACAGTCGGGCAAGGCTTCGTCACGAGCGGATCGCGAGTTGATGCGGTAGCCGAAAGCGATGTCAACACGGCCGTGGCGGTCAAAACAGGCCAAAAGGCTTTTTAGCAATGCAGTTGATTGACGCCGCAATGGCGCGATCGCGCACTGTCATTCTCGGCCTGATCACGATTCTGATTGCCGGCGTCATGACGTACATGACCATTCCCAAAGAAGCGGAACCGGACATTGAAATCCCAATAATCTACGTCTATATCCGGCATGACGGTATTTCTCCTGAAGATTCCGAACGCTTGCTGGTCAGACCGATGGAGCAGGAAATTCGATCGATCGAGGGCATCAAGGAGATGATCGCGGAGGCCTTCGAAGGCGGCGCGAGTCTCCGGGTCGAGTTCGATGCCGGTATAGACACCGACAAGGCGCTTCAGGACGTGCGCGAAAAAGTTGGCATGGCTGAGTCCAAGCTGCCGAGTGAGTCCGAAGAACCCACAGTCAACGAGGTCAAGATGTCTCGGTTCGATCCGATGCTGGTACTTAATCTCGCGGGCGATGTGCCGGAGCGAACGCTGACGACGATCGCCAAAGACCTGAAAGAGGAACTGGAGGGCATTAGCGGCGTTCTCGAAGTCAATCTCATCGGTGTGCGCGAAGAGTTGATGGAAGTCATCATCGACCCGCTCGCGATGGAAAGCTACGGCCTTGATCAGGCGCAGATCATCAAATTTGTCAGTCGAAATAACAAGCTGGTTGCTGCCGGCTCACTACAGTCCGCCGAAGGGCGATTTCCGGTCAAGGTTCCCGGCGTATTTGAGAGTCCGAGCGACGTGCTCGATATGCCTATCAAGGCTGTCGGAGATCGTATTGTGCACTTCAGGGATATCGCCGAGGTGCGACGAACCTATAAGGACGCGGAGTCTTATGCGCGACTGAATGGCCAACCGGCGATTGCTATTGAAATAGTACAGCGTGGCGGCGCCAATCTGATCGAAGCGGTCGAAGATGTTATGGCCATTGTCGCGACGGAGAAACAATACTGGCCCGAAGCGATGGAAATCAGCGTATCGCGGGACAAGTCGCGAGAAGTGAACGACATGCTGACCGAATTACAGAATAGTGTGATCGCAGCGGTGCTACTCGTATTCATCGTCATCATCGGAATTCTCGGCATTCGCTCAGCATTGCTGGTCGGCATTTCCATACCTGGAAGCTTTCTTCTTGGAATATTATTGATCGGCGCACTCGGCATCACGATTAACATGATGGTGCTGTTCGCCCTGATCATGTCGGTTGGCATGCTGGTTGACGGCGCCATCGTCGTCACAGAAATGGCCGACCGGCGAATGGCCGAGGGCGAGTCCCGTCACGACGCCTACAGGCACGCAGCGATACGAATGTCCTGGCCGATTATCGCGTCTACTTGCACCACCCTGGCCGCATTCCTGCCACTTGCGCTGTGGCCGGGCACGACCGGCGAATTCATGAAGTACCTGCCGATCACATTGATCGCGGTGCTGTCCTCGTCGTTACTCATGGCTTTGTTAATTATTCCAACATTGGGATCCATAATTGGCAAGACCGGCGCTGACAGCGAATCGGCGCGCCGCAACCTCGCCGCTGCGGAGACGGGTGATCTCGACACGGTCGAGGGTTTCACGGGGCGGTATATTCGATTTCTCAGGAACTCATTACGGCATCCGTGGCGCAACGTCGGAATCGTAACCACAATGCTGATCGCGATTTACGCCGCATTCTTCGCTTTCGGCCGCGGTACCGAATATTTTCCGGATGTTGAGCAGACGTTCGCGATGGTCGATATCCGGGCGCGGGGCGACATGTCCATTGATGAGAAGGACTTTCTGGTGCGTCAGGTGGAAGAGCGTTTGCTCGGAATGCCGGAAATCGAGTATCTCTACGTCAAGACCGGCGCCGTTCGCGAAACGCCGGACCAGATAGGTTCGATTACTCTGAACTATGTCCCCTGGGACCAGCGACGAAAATCCGACGACATCCTCGCAGAAGTTCGCACAAGAACCGCAGACCTCGCTGGCATCGTGATAGAGACTCGCAAGCCCGATCCGGGTCCGCCGCGCGGCAAACCTATATTTATCGAATTCTCGTCACGCGATGCCGAATTGGTCATCGACACGATAGGCCGGGTGCGATCCGCGATCGAGCAACATCCGGGTGTGACAAACATTGAAGATGGCCGTCCTCTGCCAGGGATCGAATGGCAGGTGCGAGTCGATCGCGCCGAGGCCGCGCGCTTCGGCGCTGATATCACGCTTGTCGGTGCAATGGTGCAACTGGTCACGAACGGCATCAAGATCGGCGAGTATCGACCTGACGACAGCGATGATGAAATCGATATCCGTGTGCGCTATCCGTCGAAATATCGAAGCCTTTCACAACTCGATCAACTGCGTATTCCCACGCCAAATGGCCTGGTGCCAATCAGTACGTTTGTGACCCGACTGCCCGCCCAAAAGGTCAGCACGATAACTCGTACAGACATGCGCCGCACAATGACGATCGAAGCTGACGTCGCGCCAGGCTATCTGGAGACGGACGTTATTGATGATCTGCGACAACTATTAGCAACGCTCGATATTAGTCCACGCGTGAGCGCGAGATTTCGAGGCATGATTGAAGACCAGCACGAAGACGAAGTATTCCTGATGCAGGCCATGTTTATGGCCATCGCGATCATAGCGATCATTCTGGTCACGCAATTCAATAGTATTTACCAGGCGCTACTGATTCTGACTGCCGTTGCATTCGCAACCGGCGGCGTCTTGCTTGGGCACTTGATCCTTGATATGCCTTTCGGTGTCATCATGAGCAGCGTCGGTGTTATTACGCTTGCGGGAATCGTCGTAAATAACAACATCGTTTTTATCGATACTTATAATGTGCTCACGCATCGCGGAACCGCCGCTTTCGAGGCGATCTTGAGAACCTGTGCGATTCGCCTGCGACCCGTGCTGCTGACAACCGTAACGACGATCATCGGCCTGTTGCCGATGGTGCTCGGCCTGAATATCAACCTGATCACCCGCGAAGTGTCGATAGGGGCACCGAGCTCACAATGGTGGACGCAATTGGCGTCGTCGGTCGCTGGCGGCCTCGCTTTCGCCACGATTCTGACCTTATTTTTAACGCCGAGTCTGCTGATGATCCGGGCCAATATATCGCAGAGTTTCGCCGACCGAAGGCAGCGTCATGCCGACAAGTCGCCCGCAGCAGCCTCATAGGCCAAATGCAATAGCTGCGATCATGTTCCGCTGTGATCTGGCCTCAAGATTACCAACTTGACCTCAAACCATGACAATCCTCCGGACTCGACGGGGACAGCTATCGCTTACCTGCTGTTCGGCGTATTGGCCGGTCTCGGGCTCGACCTGTGCGCGAAATCATTATTGGCAACTTACTCGCTCGAACAATTCGTGTTTATTCGAAGCCTCGCTGGTCTGTCTATTTTTATTCTGTTTGCACGCCAGTTTGGTGGATTGAGAAACTTATTCACGTCCAAATGGCCCTGGCATCTGCTGCGGACTCTTCTGGCGACCGGTGCGATGTTCGGGTTCTTTTTTGGACTGTCCCGCATGCCGCTCGTGGACACCCTAACACTCGGATTCACCGCGCCGCTCATGGTGACGGCTTTGTCGGTGCCAATGCTGGGAGAGCATGTTGGCTGGCGCCGTTGGGTCGCTGTGACTGTCGGTTTTGCGGGTGTAATGATCATATTGCGGCCCGGGGCCGGTGAGTTTTCTTTTGCGGCAATCGCTGTGCTTTTTGCGGCTCTTTGCTATGCGCTGCTCGCGATTACCGCCCGGCGGTTAGCGACGACCGAAAGCAGCTATTCGTTGTCGGTGTACGTCATTGCGGGTCCGATGCTGGTCTCGGCGACTATGTTGGGGCATGGACAGTGGCAGCAACCTGACATTGGCGGGTGGTTTCTTTTTCTACTAGCAGGTGGCTGCTCTGTCATGGCATGGATCGGTATCATCGGTGGATACCGACGCGCATCGCCAGCGATGCTGGCACCGTTTGAGTACACGGCGTTGATCGGCGGCGCCGTTGCCGGATACCTGATCTGGGATGAGGTTCCTGATCGGTGGGTCGCGCTGGGCGCTACCGTGATAATCGCGTCAGGTTTATTTGTTGTTTACCGGGAAATTGGCAACGCCTTATCCGGTCGATACTTGCGCGCTTTTTCCGCGGCAAGTGCTGCCACGCTGCGGCGGCGACTACTTCGCAGGCAATAGATCCAGCAGGTCGCGCCCGCGAAAACTTAGTCTACGTCTCCGGGCACGAGCCCTGCGATCTCGGCCGGGGTTGCGTCTAGCGCTTCAGCAACACGGTTGAAAAAATCAACTTCAAGCACGCTGACACTTTGATCGCTACGAAGGACGTCCGCCAGTGCGTGAACTGTGGCTGCACGATCACTGTTGGTCAACTTCCCTCTTACACTGGCCAAATACTTGCGCAATGTTGCTTCTGCATAAAGTTCTTCACGAGCCGCTACACGAATATCGGCGGCACTGAACTCCTGCCCTGTATGCTCTTTCAGGATCTCGCGGATTCTGTCGACCTCGACCGTCTGAATGTTGATGTCGGCATTCGCCGCCCGTGCCAGGGTCATCAGCAATACCTCTTTGTACAGTTCGTTCCGCTGCTCCTCGCTCACGTCGGAACCACCGAAAACATGCAATACATTCTTTAGATCTGCGATCGCCATTGTGGTCTCACCCTTGGTTTTTGTTATTCCCGTACGGCTTCGGCGCCGCGAGTTCGTATCCGAGTATACACGGCGTTTGCTGGCCGCTCAGCGGTACATGGTATCGCACCGCCGGAAGGGCCGTCCACAGAATAGCTCCTCGTTCCTGAGTGCGTCCTGTCGCTCTCAAAGAGCCCTTATCAGGCGAGAATTTCCTCGAGCGCAGCGAGCAGCGAGTCGATCTCCTCGACTGTGTTGTAGTGCACTGCGCCTATTCTGACGGCGCCGCCCGAATCGAGAATGCCGAGGGCCGTCGCGGCTTCGAGGGCGTAATTGTGGCCACTCCAGACGAAGATATTGCGCTCCGCAAGCGCCGCGGCGATTGTATCGGGCGAATGGCGATCGTGCGTGAACGACACGGTCGGCAGCCTGCGATGCATCGCATCCGGGTCAGATATCCCGACGATCCTGACCCCGGAGATAGCCAGCAAGCCCTTGGTCAGGCGCCCCGAAAGCTCTTGCTCATAGTCGAAAATAAGCTCGAGTGCAGCGCACAAGTGCCCGCGCCGGCTACTGCCTGCTGCAGCGCCAGCCATCGTCTCGCCGATCCGTGCGAGGTAGTCAACAACCGCAGCCGTCCCCGCCATGCCCTCATAACTTGGTGTGCCCGACTCGAAGCACCACGGCAACGCCTCTGGAGCCGGACGAACTTTGTAGGGCTGCAGTTGTTCCAGCACCGCGCGTCTCCCCCAAAGAATTCCCTGATGCGGACCGAAAAACTTGTACGCCGAGCAGACGAAAAAATCGCAGCCGAGCTGCTGTACATCCGTTGAGATGTGCGGCGCTGACTGCACCGCATCGATATAACTCCACGCACCGGCGTCTCGTGCCTTGCGGCAGATCGTCGCTACATCATTGATGGTTCCGGTAAGATTGCTCGCGCCGCCGACGCACACGAGTCGCGTCTTGTCCGTGAATAGTTCGTCGAGATCGATGAGATCAAATTCGTAGCTCTGGAGATCGAACGGCAACCAGCGAATTTTCAAGTCGAAATCGCGTGCCAGCAGCACCCAGGGCTCGACGTTCGCGTCGTGATCCATCGAAGACAGGATGATCTCATCGCCCGGTTGCAGGTGCCGGCCTATCGATCGGGAGATATGAAACGTAATCGACGTCATATTCTGCCCGAAAATTATTTCGTCGGGCGACGACGCATTCAGTAAGTCCGCCATTGCCAGTCGTGCCTCATCGGCAATGGCTCCAGCCAGTTCGGAAGTCTTGAAGAAGCCGCCGATATTCGCACTGGCTTTTAACATGCAATCCGACATTCGCTCGACCACGGCCCGCGGCACCTGCGTACCCGCCGGATTGTCGAAATACAGTCGCGGTCTACCGTCGTCCCTGATGTCCAACGCGGGAAACTGGGCGCGAATTGCATTCAAGTCGATCGGCATCGTCAGGAGCCGGTCTCGCTATTCTTCGAGCATTCGCACGCCGAGCAGAACTGCGCCCAACAACATCGCTCCGAGAACAACGATTTGAATTTGCGGGAACCACGCCATCGGCAGCTCAAAAACTCCCTGCGGCACGATCGATAGCAATTGCGAGGCCACAACCACCAGCTGTGTCGCGGGTTTAACGGCAATTACACCACCGATCAGAATCGCGACCGGAACTGCCAGTCGCTGCACCCAAATCCGGCGCCGAAGCCGCGCGACAACGCGACGACTAAATCCATTATCCGTTATGGGCTCAGCACGAAACATCGACTCGAGCATACGGTCTTCCGCGTCTTGCAGTTTTTCAGCCATGTTGATGATCTTTGATGTCAAAACTCTTCCTGATCTTTTTCTTACCGCGAAAAATAACGGATTTGACCGTGCCTACCGGCATTCCGGTCGCCTCGCCTATCTCGCGATGTGAAAGTCCGCATGCGTACGACATAACTATGATCGCGCGCTCCTCCTGCGTTAACACGGCGAGGAACTTATCCAGATCAGATACTTCGTCCGAATCCTGAGTGTAACTCCTCGATTCTGTTTGAGCCACGTAAGCCGCCTCATCCAGAACTTCCGCATAACGCTTCGATTTCCGTTTTGACTGCAAAAAAGTCGTGTAGGCAACTTTCAGCAACCAACCAATAAACGATCCGCGCCCCGAAAACGTGTGCAACTTGTCCCATGCATGCAAGAACGCTTCTTGCGCCAGATCGTCTGCCTCAAAAGGATCAGCCGCCAGCCTGCGCAGGAAATTTCTGACCTGCGACTGGTGGCGGCGGATCAACTCCCCAAAGGCCGTCGTGTCCTGGGACGCGACGGCCTGGGCTACGAGGTAATGATCCCCGCCATCCGGTGATGGCGACTGAATTATCGGTTATCCCCCGTGAAACGCCACATGATCAAATAGGCGACACCGATACAGACCGGAAACGCCGCACCTGCCAGCAACCCGTAGAGTGCTTCTACTGCAAAATGTGACACTGCGACGCCGCACAACGCCATGCCGGCGGCAATCGCCAGCCAGATGAGCGCGAGACGCAGATCTTTGTGCTTGGGCGTTGCCGGATTTCCGAGGCGGTCAATGATCTCCGGGCTGAGCTCCTGTCCCTTTTCGATCGCAGCACGAATCGTCGCCTGCATTTCGCCGCGCCCCCGATGGCGAAACCAGAAAAACAGGCTGATAACGACCGTCAGCCCGATAAACATAACAATAGGTATCAATTCTCCAGGCACTTTGATTTACTCCAGTTGTGGTTAGCTGCTCTTACAGCAGGTTTCACAAGGTAGATGCCCGCCGATAGGGTTTTGGATGCATAACAAGTAACTCATTGTTTTACATTGGTTTCACGGCCCGTTTTAGACGGGAATATGCCTAAGGCGACGCCCTTGGCTCAGGACTTTAGCGGTATCGGCTCAGGATTTTCTTGAGCTCTTTCTTGCCCGGATGAAGTTTTTCCAGCGGATACTGTGACAGCGGTGTATCGATGTTTCCCATCAGATCGTGCATTTCCTGGCGTGTATCGTCGATGTACAAAAGACCGGTTGTGATTTCGCCTTCATTGATTCGCTCACGCAGGTATTTGAACGCAGCAGCGCGGCTCGTCGGATCGTAGTCGCTGTCGATTTTTCGAAGAACGATCTTGCTGCCGCCATGCAGCTCAACCACTATGGAAGATCCCTCATCGTAGTCGGCCTTGATTTCCTCGGAGGGGGGTACGTAATCAGCGTCAACGACGTGATGGTAGAACTGGCGTGTATGCGCATAACTCTTGGTCGATCCTTCATGATCGTTAAAGGTCACGCAAGGGCTGATGACATCGACCAGTGAAAAACCTTGGTGCAACAGCGCACCCTGAATCAACGGCACCAGTTGATCCCTGTCGCCCGAGAAGCTTCGGGCAATATAAGTAGCGCCGAGCGAAATAGCCGTGCTGACCGGGTCGATCGGTTCTTGCTGATTGGCTTGTCCTTTCTTGGGCTTGCTGCCGATGTCCGCAGATGCCGAAAACTGGCCTTTGGTCAGGCCATAAACGCCATTGTTCTCGATGATGTAACACATGTTCAGATTACGGCGTATCGCATGCACGAATTGTCCGACGCCAATCGACAGCGAATCGCCATCACCTGATACGCCGATATAGGTCAACGTGCGGTTGGCCGCGCTTGCCCCGGTTGTGACAGATGGCATCCGGCCATGAACCGAATTGAAGCCGTGTGACTCGCTGACAAAATAGGCTGGCGTCTTGGACGAACAACCTATGCCACTCATTTTTGCAAGCATGTGCGGTTCTATGTTTAGTTCGAAAACAGCCTGAATGATGGCCGCGGTCACAGAGTCGTGCCCACATCCGGCACACAAAGTGGATATTGTGCCTTCATAGTCACGTACCGTCAGACCCAGCGTGTTGCGCGGCAGCTTGGGGTGCGTAATTTTCGGTTTTGAAATATAAGTCATGCTCGCTTTCCCGACCGCCTGTCAGGCGGCTAGTCCCTTCGATTGTCTTTCACTGACTTTTTCGACCACAAATCCAGCATGCAAGGGCATCCCATTATAGTGCAGGACGGACACCAGCTTGCGTGGATCAGCATCGCCGTCAAGCATTAATAACGAGCGCAGCTGAGCATCGCGGTTTTGTTCGACGACGTAAACAATATCGTGCTTGTCGATAAACTCCAGGACCGACTTACTAAACGGAAACGCTCTAACGCGGCAATAATTCAAGGACAACTTATTTTTACCCAGGCGATCGAGCGCCTCTTTGCAGGCGCCGTCGCTACTGCCTACACACAGAATTGCCGCTTTATGGGACTTCGAGTACCTGATCTCGGGTCCGGGAACGATGGCCCGCGCAGTTTCCCACTTCACCAGTAAACGATCGACAACGTCCTGGTAGGCGTCCGAATCTTCAGTATACGCACCGTATTTCGTGTGCCCGGAGCCGCGAGTGAAATACGAGCCCTTCGGATGAGTGCCTGGCAGTGTTCGATACGGAATTCCGTCGCCGTCGACATCCAGGTAGCGATAAAATTTCTCCATCTTCTCGATTTCGTCCGCACTCAGCACCTTGCCGCGATCTGGAATATGACTTTCGTCGAACTCGAACTCAGGCACCATCCAGTCGTTCATGCCGATGTCGAGGTCGGATAGCACCATCACCGGTGTCTGCAAGCGTTCAGCCAGGTCGAACGCGGACTGCGCCATGGTGAAGCACTCATTCGGGTCAGCGGGAAACAACAAGACATGTTTGGTATCACCGTGCGACGCGTAAGCACAGCTCAGGATATCGGCTTGCTGGGTTCGTGTCGGCATCCCGGTCGACGGCCCCGTACGCTGAACATTGAAAACCACTGCGGGTAGCTCCGCATAGTAGGCAAAACCGAGAAACTCGCTCATCAGCGATATACCCGGGCCGCTAGTCGGCGTAAACGAACGCGCGCCATTCCAGCTGGCGCCCAAAACCATTCCTATCGCAGCGAGTTCGTCCTCCGCTTGAATAATGCAATACGTGCGCTTACCTGTGTCGGGATCAACTCGATACTCAGAGCAGAATGAACGAAACGAATCCATCAGGGACGTTGATGGCGTTATCGGATACCAGGCACCAACCGTGGCCCCGGCGTACATGCAACCGAGGCCGGCCGCCGTATTGCCGTCGATCATAATTTGCCCTTTTGTGCCATCCATTGGGGCAACCCTGGTCGGCAACGGGCACACGAAATTCTCCTGCGCATAATTGTAGCCGAGCTGAATGGCTTCCATATTCGAGCCGATCAGCTTCTGTTTCGATGCAAAGGTTTCCTCGAGTAAGGTCTTTATCGTATCCAGATCGATCTCAAGCAACGCTGCGAGCGCGCCAACATACGCGATATTCTTCATCAGGATGCGTGCACGAGTACCTTCGAAGCGTTCGTTACACATTTTGGCCAGCGGAACGCCCAGCACCGTGACATCGTCGCGACTCAGCATTTTGCTGCGTGGCCAGGTCGAGTCGTAAATCAACCATCCACCAGGCGACACAGCGGCGAGATCGCTGGCGTAGGTTTGTGCGTTCATCGCAACCATGATATCGACGCGATCTGATCGCGACTGATACCCATCGCCAGTCACGCGGATTTCGTACCAGGTTGGCAAACCCTGAATGTTAGAGGGGAAATAATTTTTGCCGACGACCGGAATGCCCATTCGGAAAATGGACTTCATCAGTAATCCGTTCGCGCTTGACGATCCGGTACCATTGACCGTGGCGATCTTGATGACGACGTCGTTGACGGTAGCCACTGCTCTTCTACGCTGACGGCAGCGCCGGCTGAGCTCGGCTGTCGGAGGCCTCATCGACTGCATACGGAATCAGCACCGTTGACTTTTGCATGTCCCACGCTCCGGTTGGGCAGCGTTCGGCGCACAACCCGCAGTGCACGCAAAGATCTTCATCCTTGACCATGACCCGACCGGTCTGCGGCAAGTCGTCCGATACGTACAGCGCTTGATCGTGATTTTCTGCCGGAATAGTCAAACGCGATCGAAGATCAGCCTCGTCACCGTTTTCCGTCATCGTCAGGCAGTTAACCGGGCAAATGTCGATACAGGCATCGCACTCAATACAGTCCTTGGCGGTGAATACTGTCTGAATATCACAATTGAGGCAGCGCTCCACTTCCTGGATCGTTTGTTCAACCGTATATCCGAGTTCTACTTCGATATCGAGCTTCTTGAATCGTTCTTTTAGTTCGACATGCGGCATGATTCGACGGACTGCCGGATCATAATCGTTCGAATAACTCCATTCGTGCATACCCATTTTCTGGCTTACCAGATTGACGCCGATCGGAAGTCGGTCTTTGATGTTTTCACCCTGGCAGTACTTGTGAATGGAAATCGCGGCCTCGTGGCCGTGCGCGACAGCCCAGATTATGTTTTTCGGGCCAAACGCCGAATCACCGCCGAAGAATATTCCCTCACGAGTACACATCATTGTTTTCTCGTCGATGACCGGGCATTCCCATTCGTTAAATTCAATGCCGAGATCCCTCTCAATCCACGGAAACGCGTTGTCCTGGCCGACCGCCAAAATCACATCGTCACACGGAATAATCTTCTCACCGATCGCCTTGCCGCGATCGATGCGACCATCGTCATCGATCGTGTATTCCATTAACTCGAACGTCATACCGACGAGTTTGCCGTCCTCTATGAGAAATTCCTTTGGCGAATGATTGACGAGAATTTCGATGTTCTCTTCTTCGGCATCTTTGAGCTCCCAGTCCGACGCCTTAAAGTACTCGCGTGGCTTGCGCGCCATGACTTTGACGTCGCTCGCACCGATTCGCAAAGACGTGCGACAACAGTCCATCGCCGTGTTACCGACGCCGATAATCAAGACATTCTTGCCAACAGTCTCGATGTGATCGAACGCGACCGACTCCAGCCAATCGATGCCGATGTGAATATTGTCGCTGTCGTAGCGGCCGGGAAGCTCGAGGTTCTTGCCTCTGGGCGCGCCCGTGCCCACAAATACCGCGTCGAAACCATCGCCGAGCAATGCTTTCATACTGTCGATATTGTGCTTAAGTTTGAGGTCGATGCCCATGTCCAGAACGTAGCCAATTTCCTCGTCGAGAACTTTGGGCGGCAGCCTGAACTGGGGAATATTGGTCCGCATCAGGCCACCGGTCGTATCGTGCGCTTCGAATATCGTGATTTCGTAGCCCAGCGGCGCCAGGTCATTCGCCACTGTTAACGATGCGCAGCCTGCGCCGATCAATGCGACTTTCTTGCCATTGCTCTGCGCCGCAGCTTTAGGCAACCGATCACTGATATCTTCACGATGATCGGCAGCGACTCGTTTCAAGCGGCATATCGCGACAGGGCGTTTTTCAACCCGAACGCGCCGACAAGCCGGTTCGCACGGCCGATCACAAACACGGCCGAGAATGCTCGGGAAGACATTCGAGTTTCGATTTTCGATATAGGCGTCGCCGAAACGCCCTTGGGCGATCAGGCGAATATATTGAGGAACGTCAGTGTGCGCTGGGCAGGCCCACTGGCAGTCGACAACTTTGTGGAAGTACTCTGGGTTGGAGGTATCAGTCGGTTTCATTCCAAGCTCATGCCGGACATATTCATCCACCCGGCTCAAAGTACAGTCCCATAATGGGCGCTAGCATAGCCGGATCGGTCGGAAAGTAAATACCTTATTAGCCCTGCCGTGAACGCGTGAATTCGAGTCGCCGGCCCGCTATGGTATCGGTCAGTTTCCCGTCTCGATAAACGACTTTCCCGTTGACAATCGTCGTGTCGATCGATGCGGAGAATTCATGGCCCTCAAAGGGCGACCAGCCGCACTTATACAGCAAGTTGGATTTATCGACCGTGAAGCGTTTGTTCGGGTCGACAATGACGATATCCGCGAACCAGCCTTCACGAACATAACCGCGATCCCGGACGCCGAAAATATCCGCTGGCGCGTGACTCGTTCGATCGACGAGCAATTCCAGGCTGATTTCGTCCGCCGCCGCAAGATCGAACAAAGCTGGCAATGCGTGTTGCACGAGAGGTAGTCCGGACGGCGCTTTGAAGTAGCTTTGATCTTTTTCAACAAGCGTATGAGGCGCATGGTCGGTTGCGACGATGTCGAGTCGTCCCTCATTCAGCGCCTTGATCAATGCTGCCCGGTCGCTTTTCGACTTGATCGCAGGATTACACTTAATGCGGGTGCCAAATTCTTCGTAGTGAGATTCATCGAACCACAGGTGGTGCACACACACTTCCGCTGTGATTCGTTTTTCAGAGCGGTGCGCTTCCGAGAACAAGCCCATTTCGATCGCCGTCGTCAGGTGCAGGATATGCAAGAGCGCATCGTGCCGGCTTGCCAGGTCGACGGCCAGGCTGGAGGACATCAGACAGGCGTTCGCGGATCGGATGCTCGGATGTTCGGACATCGGTACATCTTCGCCGTACTTCTCTCTGGCATGCGCCTCATTATCCCAGATCGTCGGTGAATGCTCGCAATGTGTCACTACGATTACAGGCGCGTGTTCGAATACCAGTTCAAGCACCTCGGGGTCGTCTACCAGCATGTCACCGGTCGATGCGCCCATGAAAACCTTGATTCCACAGGCCTCACCGGGTTTCAGCTTCCTGATCTCCTCGATGTTGCTATTGGTCCCCCCAAGGTAAAAGCCGTAATTGACCGTGCAACGGTTTTCGGCCATTCGGTACTTGTCCGCCAACGCCTCAAGCGTTGTGGTCTGTGGGTTGACGTTGGGCATGTCCATGAAGCTGGTTATGCCCCCGGCCGCCGCCGCGGCCGATTCCGTCGCAATATCGCCTTTGTCGGTCAGCCCCGGTTCGCGAAAGTGCACCTGGTCGTCAATCATGCCCGGGATCACGTAGCGGCCTTGGGCGTCGATGACGTCAACACCGTCCTCGGCCGAAATGCTGCCGGCGATCTTTTCGATCCTCTCGCCGTTAATCAGTACGTCGGCATCGATAATTTCGCCTTCGTTGATCAAGCGAGCATTGCTTATCAGGAGCTTGCTCATCGACCGAGTATGAAAGGGTGGCGCTGCAAAAGCTACGTGTCGGCTTGTTCTTCATCCTCTCGAGCGCCCAATCGAATGTTGCGCCCACCTTTTGCCAGCGCATTTTCGCGGTGCGCGACACTGATGATCGTCATCTTGAGACCGCGCAGATTGTTGAGAACCTTTTGCTCCGTAGCACGGTCGAGATGGCTGGTCGCTTCGTCGAGGAACAATACACGCGGCTCCCGGTACAAAGCTCGTGCCAGCAAGACGCGCTGCACCTGTCCCCCTGAAAGCCCGGTACCGCCATCGGCGACCGGCGTGTGCACGGACATCGGCAGCTCCTGCAAATCACGCCAGATACAGGCCAGGCAAGCCGCCTCCCGAATTCGGCCGATGTCGGGCTCTGCTTCGAAACAGCTGATGTTGTCGGCAACCGATCCCTGAAAGAGGCGATCGTGTTGCAATACGATGCCAAATTGCCGCATGAGCGCCCGCCGGTCCCACAGTTGCGCCTCGATATTGTCGAACAACACTACACCGCCGTCCGGCTGCAGCCGCGCCGAAAGCAGACGCAGCAACGTTGTTTTCCCGACGCCGGATGGCCCGGATATCACGACCGATTCTCCGGCGGCAATGGAACAACTCACAGCGCTCAGTAATTGCTCACGACCGGGATACCGGAAGGATACGGCGTCACACTCGATTCGCCCGGAGAGCGTGCCACGCATCGCAGCACGTGGTGCCGGCGGGACGGGCTTTTCCATGACTATCTCGCCGACCCGCTCAAGGTGCGATCGCAGCAAGTAAAGCTCTCTCCCTGCGGCGATAATCTGGATCGCGGCCGAGTTCAGCCTGCCCCGAAAACTCATGAACGCAAACAGGATCCCGAGCGTAATCCGGTTGTTGACTACGCCACCAATGCCGATCGCAAGAAACAGCAGCTGCTCGATGGTGCTGATAACTCCCTGTCCTAACGACGCACCGATGCCAATTCTCGCCTGTCGGGCCGTGGCATTGGTCGCCGCAATGAAAAACCGCTGCCAGTGCGCGAGCCGCTGAGTATCGAGACTCAGGGCATCGATTGCCTGAAAGGAACGCAAGGACTCGATCAGGGAATTCGAGGCCTGGGCCGATGCGACTACAGCCTCGAGATTGAGCATGCGAGCTTTCGGCAATAGAACTGCGTGCAGGGCCGTGGTCAGGAGCAGCGCACTTACCGAGATCAACGCTAATCCGGGGCTGTAATACGTCATCACGAGCAATGTTGTCGTGAGAATCATGAGCTGCACAAAAGCATTCAGACAGGTATCCGTCAGGGCTGTCCGAATCGGTTTTAGGGAATCAACCCGGGATAAGAGGTCGCCGACCGGACGCTGTTCGACGGTTCGCACCGGAAGATGCAATAGATGACGTACGACCGATGCGGTGCTCTCGGTTGCAAGGCGAGTGCCAGTGTAAAGAGCGATCCAGCGCCGCAGCGCGTCGATCAGCAAGGTCGTCAGCATGACCAGGCCGACACCGGCGAGCACCTTGTACAGCCAGCTCTGGTCGTGCCCAAGCACGACTTCATCGATTAACAATTGCGTCGCAATGGGCGGCGCCAAGGCCAGCAACTGGGTAACCAGCATCAAAACGAGCATCAAAGCGAGGTAGCGGCCGAGCCCTTCAAACGACGCCACGAGCCTCTTCACCAGAGGCACTTTTTGCGACGCGTCTGCTTCGAAGTGATTCGCCCGAGTGAATTCGACTGCGACACCTGTAAACGAATCACTAAACGCCTTGTTCGGAACGAAACGGCGACCTGCCGCTGGGTCGTGTACGACGACTCCGCGCCTCTCTATTCGCATCGCGACGACGAAGTGATCGAAATTCCAATGCAGGATAGCCGGCAGCGACAGTTGACCCAGTTCCTCAAGATCGAGCCTTACCGGCCTGCCAATGAGTCCGATCGCATCAGCCACAGACAAGATCGACTCCAGGGTTGGCCCGTGGCCGGGCTGTACATAGCGGCGGCGTAATGTTGCCAGGTCGATGCGATGGCCGAAGTAATGGGCGATCATGGCAAGCGCCGCCAAACCACACTCGGTTTGTTCAGCCTGCAATATGACCGGCACCCGCGACAGGCGCCTAAACATGCGGCGCTTCGTCCGCTCGACTTGATCTCAACAGCCATTGGTACAGGGGCCACCGTCGCCGAATCAGTTTGGCTTCAAACGACGTTCCAGGTGGCAGCCGCCAGACACTGCCGCGGGCCACTATCGTTGTCTGATCGAGCGCTGCCCGAATTTCGAACACGGGCCCGGATATCGATATCGGCACATCAATTTCGTGTGCGGGCAGGGCCACTGCCGATACGGATGTAACAATTGCCGACTGAGTGCCGAATAATTGGTGCGGATAGGCACGCAGCTGCAACTCCACCCGCTGCCCGGCCCTGATCATCGCGGCATTATCCGCGCTGATGTACAGACGCGCCTCAAGGGGATCAGCATCGTCATGCAAGGTCATAATGACCTGCCCGGATTGCACAAAACTGCCGGCGCGCACGATCAATCCTGCTACGACACCATCGCCGGGCGCCGCAAGCTCTACCGCCGAACGCACCTCGCCCTCTGATATCTCGCGCAGCAACGTCTCACGACGCAGTTTCAAGCGAGTGCGAAGCAGCGCCGGCCCCTCCGTGTCCTGCTGCATTTGCTCGTCAAGGCGCAGTAATTCGTCCTGCAATACCAGGACCTGTTGCCACGCGATCTGACTCAGCGCAAGCGCTTGCAGCGCGTTGATTGCCAGCTCATCGGCACTCTGCGCTGCGATCAGGCCGTCAGCGGCGAGCCTGGCAACGCGACCGGAGCGGCCCTGCCGGAGGGCGACTTGATGCTGTCGTGTTTCGTGTTCGCTCCGGGCGACCCGCAATCGATGCCCAATCAATTTCTTGCGGCGCTGATTCAGTGCCTGCCGCGATTCGATGGCGGCGATCTCCTGATCGGCCGCCCGTTCCATCAACAGCAACTCTTTTTTTAGCGAAGCGAGACGTTCGACCACTTCGGGCTGGCGCTTCGGCGCGCGCTGAGTATCCGTGATCCACATTAATACCTGGCCGCGCGCGACCACCGCGCCATTTTCTACGCTGAGCTGCTCGACCCAACCACTACGTCGCGCACGAACTTTGAGCAACCCTTCTTTCGGCAGCAGTACGCCTGTCGCTCGTATCTGCTCCGGAATCTCGATGACGACCATGGCAGTAGCGAGGCAAGCAATCGCCAGCAGCGCCATCGCACAAGAGGGTAATGCCGATGGCGGCGTTACGATCAGTACCGGCGAAAACCATCGGTACGTAGACGCATCCACCGCTGGTTTGCGAAACAAGCCCCGTGTACTGCGTGTATTTTTCATAGCTTGATCGAATCACGATTTGCCGCCTGCAACGAGCGGCGATTTGTGGCTATTTGCAGAAATTTTGCCTGCTTCGCTGCGGTGTGCGATAACCGGCCTTGTAAAGCAACCCTGAGCGATCAATGAGCGACACGGATTATCTGCATCGAATCGAAAACGCCTCCGTCTACGACGTGGCGATCGAGTCGCCGCTGGACTATGCGGAAATTCTGTCGGCGCGACTCCATAACAAAATCTGGTTAAAGCGCGAAGATCTGCAACCGGTTTTCTCCTTCAAACTTCGCGGCGCCAATAACAAGCTCGCATCATTGTCGAAAAAAGAGCTGTCCAGGGGCGTGATCTGCGGTTCGGCCGGCAATCACGCCCAGGGAGTCGCGTTGGCGGCACAACGTCGGGGCGTGCGGGCCGTCATCGTCATGCCGGTCACAACGCCGTCCATAAAAATAGATGCTGTTCGCTCGCTCGACGGCGAAGTCGTTCTGCACGGCGACACCTACGACGATGCCTATGTGCGCGCGCGTGAACTGGAGAAAAAGGACGGCCTCGTCTTTATTCACCCGTTCGACGATCCCGACGTAATCGCAGGACAGGGTACGATCGGCATGGAAATTCTGAAACAGGCGGGTGACCCCATCGACGCGATATTCGTGCCGATCGGCGGCGGTGGTCTTATCGCCGGAATTGCCGTTTACATCAAATCAATGCGGCCGGAAATTCGTATCATCGGTGTTGAACCCGAAGACTCCGCAGCCATGCGCGAATCGCTCAAAGCCGGCAAGCCCGTGCTGCTCGATCATGTCGGCATCTTTGCTGACGGAGTCGCCGTTCGCCGTGTCGGCGATGAAACCTTTCGTCTTTGTCAGAAATACGTTGATGAAATTATCACGGTAGACACCGATCAGATTTGTGCCGCCATACGAGATATTTTCGAAGACACGCGTTCGATCGTCGAGCCCGCTGGCGGGCTAGCTATTGCAGCGGTCAAGAAATACATCGCTGCCAACAATATCGTCAATCAATCGTTCGTGGCTATCAACGGCGGTGCCAACGTCAATTTCGACCGTCTGCGCCACATAGCCGAGCGGGCCGCCGTCGGCGACCAAACCGAGATGCTGCTCGCGGCCGAGATCCCCGAAGAGCCGGGTAGTTTTCGCCGGTTTTGCGAGATGCTGGGGCGTCGTGGAATAACCGAATTCAATTACCGCTATAGCGACCAGAAGAACGCGCACATTTTCGTCGGCGTACAACTTAGTCGCGGCGCCGATGAACGCCATGCGCTCGTGAAAAAGCTTCGCGGCGCCGGCTACCTGATCGAGGATCTAAGTGATAACGAAATGGCGAAGCTACATATTCGCCACATGGTCGGCGGACGATCGACAGGCATCGCGAACGAACGCCTGTTTCGTTTCGAGTTTCCGGAGCGGCCGGGCGCGCTACTCGATTTTCTCGGCGCCATCGGCACAGATTGGAATATCAGTCTCTTTCATTACCGTAATCATGGCTCGGACCACGGTCGCATTCTTGCCGGCATTGACGTGGCCCCGGATGAGACCGGGAAACTGGAAACACACCTTGCCGATCTGGGCTATACGTATTGGGAGGAGAGCGATAATCCGGCGTACCAGATGTTCTTGTCCTGATTCATCAGTCTCTGAACGATCCGTCGCGACGATCGAGCTTGCGCAACAAGCCGGGCCAGATTAACTGACCGCCGAGTCCCTTGGTCACTTTCTCCGCCTGGGCCTGAATACCATCAACGATCGGCTGTGGAACCAGTATCAGTTCTCCACCCGTAGACTGCGCGAGCACCTGAATCTGGCAGGCCGTTTCGAGAAGGTACATCATCAAAAAGGCATCAGCGATCGTCGCACCCGTCGTGAGCAGGCCATGATTGCGCAATATCAGCGCATTACTGTTACCCAGATCAGCAACGAGCCTCGGCCTCTCGTCTTCGTTGAGCGCAACGCCTTCGTAGTCATGGTAAGCAAGTGTGGCGTAGGGAAACAGAGACGTTTGCGAGATCGGCAGCAGCCCGTCTTTCTGCGCCGATACGGCGATACCGGCTTTGGTGTGGGTATGTAATACGCAAGCGACATCGTGCCGAGCCTCGTGCACGGCACTATGGATGACAAAGCCGGCCGGATTGACCGAAGTTTCCGAATCGATCAGCTTGTGTCCTGCAAGATCGACCTTGATCAGGCTGCTGGCCGTAATTTCCTCGAACAGGAAGCCGTACGGATTGATCAGAAAATGTTCGTCCGGACCGGGAACGCGTGCCGAAATATGGGTGAACACAAGGTCGTCCCAGCCAAAGGAAGCGATTAGCCGGTAACACGCCGCGAGGTCAACGCGAATCTGCCACTCCGCCTCCGAAACCTGCTCGCGGACTGATTTTGCTGCAGTCACGTGCACGCTCTCCTACTTGAGCGGCTTATTCCAAAGTGTTTGCAACCGTCCGTGCGACCAACGCATCTAAAGACTGTAATCAGGATAAAACGTAGCAAGCCATAACTCCCTTATGCGGTTCGTTTCGTTTTGATTGGCGGTGGTGTAGAGCCACCGCCTTTTTTTACCACATCTCACGCATTCGCGCCGCAACGTCGAGATGTCTGCTGGATTTCGATATCTGCCGCCCAACACTCGCCTCGGCCCGCCCGTGAAAACATCCTTCCATAGTCCCTATCAGTTTGTCGGTCAAGAATCGGCTACGCGCACCGTACACATGTTTGTCTCCATTACGATGCTGCTGTGTGACATGATATTTGAGCGGCGCAATCAGCGACAGCGACTGCTTTGCTCGCGTCATCGCCACGTACAAGAGGCGGCGTTCCTCCTCGATCATCTCGGGCTTTCCTGCCGCGAATTCGGAGGGGAAGCTGCCATCGGAAACATTGAGTATGAAGACCGCCTCCCACTCTTGCCCTTTAGCCGAATGCACAGTCGATAGCACCAGATAGTCTTCATCAAGGTGGGGGGTGCCTGCGAGATCGCCCGCGGCACTCGGTGGATCGAGCGTCAACTCGGTAAGAAAGCGCTCCCGGGTCGGATAGCGCCCCGATATTTGTTCCAGTTGTTCAATATCAGCGGCGCGCGTATCCAGTCCGTCATAGAGCCGCTCGAGGTGCGGTCGGTACCAGTGCCTGACCTGCGTCATCTGCGTCTGCCAGCCGTGATCGTCAATCTGCGCCAACGACAGGGATTCCATCAATTGGCAAAAATCGCCCCAGTCACTCGCGGTCGCCAGCGGCGGCCGAAATTCCCGCAATACCGACAGAGAAAAATCGCCGCATGCGAGATGCTCATAACAACGTGACGCGTAAACCGGCCCCATGCCCGGCAATAATTTCAGAACCCGGAATGCCGCAATTTCGTTCTTCGGATTCTCGGCCCATTTGAGGACTGACAAGATATCCTTAATGTGGCCGGCTTCAAGAAATTTCAGCCCCCCGTATTTGACGTACGGAATATTGCGTCGCCCGAGTTCAAGTTCGAGTCTGTCGCTGTGATGTGAGCCACGAAACAACACTGCCTGATCCATCAACCGCATCCCGGCCTCGCGGTTTTCCAGGATTGTTGCCACGACATACTCGACTTCGGCATCGCAATCCTCGACCGTAACGTAACGGGGTCGGCCGCCTGATTTGCTCTCCGAGTAAAGGTTCTTAACGTATTGCCGCTCGCTCTCAGCGATCAAACAATTTGCCGAATCGAGAATTGCCTGCGTTGAACGGTAGTTTTCTTCGAGCGAAATAACCTCTGCGGCCGGCGTGAACTGATCGGGAAATCCGAGAATGTTTTCGACCTCCGCGGCTCGAAACGAATAAATCGACTGCGCGTCGTCACCTACAACCGTAACGCCGTCACCCGCAGGCTTAAGCGCGCTCAAAATCTGTGCCTGTAGCAGATTCGTATCCTGATATTCGTCAACCAGTACGTGGTCAAACCATGAACCGACTTCCGCAGCAAACTCCTGATCGGCAACGAGATGGCTCCAGTAAAGCAACAGGTCGTCATAATCCAGTACCTGGTTTCGCTGTTTTCGGGTCACGTAGTGGCGAAACAATTCACGCAGTTCAGGCTCCCATTCAGCACACCACGGGTAGGACTCATTGAGAACATCGGCCAGCGCTTGCTGGGTATTGACGCAACGTGAATAGATCGCCAGGCAGGTATCTTTCTTGGGGAAGCGCCGAGATTTTTTCGACAAGCCCCGTTCGTGCCTGATGATATCGATGATGTCCGCAGCATCTCCCCGGTCGAGTACTGAGAATCCCGGATCGAGATCAAGGTTGCTTGCGAATCGTCTTAATAAGCGATTCGCGACTGAATGAAACGTGCCCGACCAGGGCAATACGCTGGCCGCAACCGCCCGACTATCGCTGCCAGCTATCGCGCGCCTCACTATCGCGTCGACGCGGCGAGACATCTCCTGCGCTGCGCGCCGCGTGAAGGTCAGCAACAATATGCGCTCAATGCTGACGCCATGAATGATCAGGTGGGCGACTCTGTGGGCGAGCGTCATGGTTTTGCCGGTACCGGCGCCGGCGATAACCAGCAGGGGACCCGCCGCAAACGGCTTGTTGGCAGGCTTATGCCCGAACGAGGCGGCCCGACGCTGCGCGGGATTCAGCATTTCCAGATACTCGTCGCATTGCTCGGCTGGCTGCACTGACACACCTCGCTCGAAAAGTCTGTATTTTTATACAGTACTGGATGTATTTACAAGTCCCAGGTGATTGTTGTCACAAGTATTCCGTCGATTTTGGTGTTTGTAGCAGCCACATTACGCGAGCCCACATACAGTGTATTCTGCGCAGCAGGACTTACGGATACTCCGCTGCTCATTACACCTGATGAACTCTTCGAATGACGTTTGAGATCGCACTGGTACTCGGCATTCTCGCCGTTTCACTCGTCTTGTTTATCAGCGAAGTCATTCGTATGGACCTGGTCGCGTTGCTGGTGCTCGGGACACTGGCAATTACGGGCCTGGTCGACTCCAACCAGGCCTTTGCAGGATTTTCCAACAGCGCCGTTATAACCGTGTGGGCGATGTTTATCCTGAGTGAAGGATTAACACGAACCGGCATCGCCGACATTATCGGTCGACAGGTCATGCGTGTGGCCGGTCGACGCGAATTCTCGATTATCCTCGTCATTATGGTCACGGGCGCTGTGCTTTCGGCGTTCATGAACAACATCGGCGTTGCTGCCCTGATGTTGCCCGTTGTCGTCGAAGTTTCTCGTCGCACCCGAATACCGGCATCCCGCCTGCTGATGCCCCTGGCTTATTCGACCTTGCTCGGTGGCCTGATGACACTCATCGGTACGCCACCTAACCTTTTGATCAGCGAGGCCATGACGCAAAACGGTTACGCACCGTTCAAGCTATTTGACTTCACACCGTTGGGCGGTGCGGTCATGGTCATCGGCGTGTTATTTGTAGCGCTCTTCGGTCGCTTCTTGTTGCCCAAGAATAAAGCCAGCCGCAGCAAGCAAGTAAGTCAGCGCAGTTTGCGCGCGCGCTACAAGTTGCACGACCGAACCTTCATGATGCGCGTACCGACTCATTCCGTACTCGTCGGAAAAACGCTTGCCGAGAGTCGAATCGGGAGTTCGACCGGTTTGATTATCCTGGCGCTCGTTCGCCGCGGACGCAGCGAAACACTGCCGAGTCGCCAGACCGTAATTCGCGGTGGTGATGGCATTCTGGTGCAAGGCCGTATTGATCAATTCCGCGAATTGCGCCGCTGGAGCGATCTTGTCATCGAACGGGAGGCGCCCGTATTGAAATCGATGGTCGCAGACCAGATCGCGTACGCCGAGGTCACGCTCGCGGAGACTTCGCAACTGGTCTCCGAACTCGTGCGGGACTCTGCGTTTCGGAGTCGGTTTAACGTTGCCGTCGTCGGACTGATGCGTGGCAATCAGTATCGTCTGACGAACCTCGCCTATGTCCCATTGAGAAAAGGCGGGCGCATACTGGTGCAAGGGGAAGTGGAAGCGATCGCGGCGCTGGAAAAATTCCCGGACTTTAGCAAGGTCGAGATACTGACGCCCGAGCAGCTTGAAAAGCAATACCAGGTAGACGAACGCTTGTTTGTCGTAAGGTTGCCAAAAGGCAGCGATCTTGCCGGTTCCACAATGGGTAAAAGCCGCCTGGCCGATGTATTCGACTTCCGCGTGATCGCGATTTTTCGCGACAGCGTATTGATGGTGATGCCGAAGTACGACGAAGATCTGGTGGGCGGCGACTTGATTCTGATTGAAGGTCAACCGAGCGATCTTGACGTGCTGCGTGGCCTGCAGGAGCTTGAGATCGAAACCGGCGTTTCGTCGAATCTCGGCGCATTCGACTCTGAGCGCCTGACATTAATGGACGCAACGCTCGACCCGCGCACGCAGCTTGCGGGGCGCACGGTAGGTGAACTGAACTTTCGCGAACGCTACGGAATTGAGCTCGCGGGTATTTGGCGGGAAGGCGAAACCGTTGGCGCGGAGCTCGCCAACGAACGTTTGCAGTTCGGTGACGCATTGCTGCTGCTCGGGCCACGCAATCGCTTAAAGATGCTGTCGTCAGACTCCGATTTTCTGATCCTGACGCCATTGGGACAAGAGCCCCCTGATACGCGTCGCGCGCCGCTCGCGGCTGCCATCATGCTTGGCGTCGTTCTGTCCGTCATGCTTGGCTACGCACCTATCGCCGTTGCCGCCGTCGTTGGCGGCAGTATCATGGTGCTGACTGGTTGCCTCGATATGGAGCAGGCATACCGCGCGATTGACTGGCGCGCCATTTTCCTGATAGCCGGCATGCTGCCTCTCGGCACTGCGATGCAGGACTCCGGGGCTGCGACGTATCTTGCTGGCCAGGTAATGTTGTTGCTCGGCGATGCCGGACCGTGGCCCGTCATCATGGGCCTGTACGTTCTTACAGCCATGGCAACGATGATCATTCCGACGGCGGCGTTGGTCGTGCTGATGTCGCCGATTGTCATTTCGGCAATGGCCGACATGGGACTGCAACCGGAAACGGCGATGATGGCGATCGCAATGGCCGCATCGGCGAGTTTCACAAGTCCGATTTCTCATCCGGCGAACATCCTCGTCATGGGACCGGGTGGCTATCGATTCGTCGACTACCTCAAGGTTGGCGTGCCATTGACGATCGTCGTTTTTGTCACGGTCATGGTCCTGTTGCCAAGATTGTGGCCATTGCAGGCCGTCGTTCAATAATGGGTCAAGTGCTATGACCGAGACTGTCGTTATCGCCGGTGCCGGCCACGCCGCCGGCCAGGTCGTCGCAACGCTCAAACATAAAAAATTCGCCGGCCGCATCGTACTGGTCGGCGAAGAGTCCCACTTGCCTTATCAGCGACCACCGCTGTCCAAAAAGTTTCTCGCCGGTGAGCTTCAAGCTGAGCGCCTGACGGCCAGGAAATTGCCTATACGACATTGATTCTTGCCCTCGGTTCACGCGTTCGGAAGGTGCCGGTTGCCGGTAGCGATCTGGACGGCGTGCACTACCTGCGCACCATTGATGACGTTGATCGCATTCGGGCGGGCATCGAAAGCGCGCAAAGCCTGGTCATTATCGGTGCCGGCTATATCGGGCTTGAAGTGGCAGCAGTCTGCCGCCAACGCGGCCTCGATGTAACCGTCATCGAGATGGCGGATCGGGTATTGAGTCGCGTCGTATCGCCTGAGGTGTCTGTTTTTTTTCAAGCGAAACATGCCGATCACGGCGTAAAGATTCTCCTTTCCACGCAGCTCGATGCCTTTCAAGGAGATGGACGACTCAGGTCGGTCCGAACTGCCAACGGTCAGGAAGTTCCTGCAGACCTCAGTATCGTGGGTATCGGTATCGTACCAAACACGGGTCTTGCCGAGGCCGCGGGTCTGGAGGTTGACGACGGCATAGTCGTTGACGACATGTGCCGGACGTCGGACCACGACATCTATGCGATTGGAGATTGCACGTCGCACCCCAATAGTATTTACGGACGGCGCTTGCGGCTCGAGTCCGTACACAACGCCCTTGAACAAGCCAAGACGGCGGCCAGCAATATATGCGGCTCACCAGCACGGTATTCGCAAGTACCCTGGTTCTGGTCGGATCAATACGACGTGAAGCTGCAGATCGCCGGGCTGTCACAGGGATACGATCAAACCGTATTGCGCGGTAACCCCGATGACGGCAATTTCGCGTGTTTGTATCTGCAGCAAGGTTCGCTCATCGCGGTCGACGCCATCAACTCACCGCGCGACTTCGTGCAATCGAAACAGTTGATCGCAAACCGCACCGTTATCGATCCGATGCTGCTAGCCGACACCGCTGTCGCACTCAGGGATCTGGTGTAACCGTGAAATCGATTCGAGGAATTTCGACCGATAATTCGCCGCCTATTGCGACCGGGCCACGTTCGATTGAGTAGGCTTTCGCGGCGAGCGCCTCGACGCCTTCGGACTCCAGGCCGCTGAATTCACCGCTACCGCCGACAACGCGCGCCGTGCCCAGCGCGCCCGGCCCTGCCGTGATATTGCCATACCAGGCGCCGCGCCAACTGTTTGCAGAACTCCAACGGGCCGGAATTACGATGTCGTGCAGGTAATTCCAGTAATTTTCGGTTTGTTGCATGAACAAACTGCCGCGGCCCGGCAGATAAATGTGCCAGACGCTGTCGCTGATAATTTCGCCATTTAGCAGACGCGTACTTTCTGAATCCGAAGAAAATTTAATACCGATACCGACGTCTTGACCGCGGCTGTTTTCCAGAACAGTTGCCATGGCGCTCGTGCGGCGAATCGTGGGCTCCCAGAGCTGCAGGACTTTGGCCGGATAAGGAGCGACTTGCGATTCCCCGTCATTGGAATATACCAGCGAGTCCTCCGCAACAGCTGAGTAAATCAGCTTGATAATGTCGTTATCTGTCACTGACAACGGCGACAGGGTGTTCTTCGACATAAGCGGGTTGAAATATAAAAGCGCAAGAAACGCAGCAACACCTACGCTCATTCCAGCAAGCAGAGAAACCAGGTATTTCATTCGATATCTGCCTGCTGAGATACAAGTGCAATGATGAGCTCAACTCGGCCGGCCGGCGCCTCTTCGCTGCCTGACGTATCTGCAGTCCAGCGCTCGCTAACCAGCCCTGTCATGCCCTTGAACTCGCGTGTGCCTGCACGGAACTTGCCGATCCTGCCACCGCCCTCCCGGGGCTGTGGCTCCATCAGTGCATAAATCGACCCACGGGCCGGTAAGTGCAACACCCACTCGACAACGCCGCCGGAGTCCCCGCCACTGCTCGATAGCCTGCTCGCAACACCCACGACGGCATCTTTGGCGTTGCGCAGCTTGAAAAGCTCGGCGCGAACATTCTTGAATTGCTCATCTTCCGGCCACTCCAGACCTGGCGGCAATGGATCAGCCTGACCGTAAGCGCCGATCATGATGCGATCAAAAGGCAGGTTGGCATGGAAGGATTCGGTATTGCCGTGGTTGGGGTGGACGACGATCAGTGACTGCTCACGGCTCTGGTCAACCACTGGCACATAATACAGCGCCGCCGCAGCCACCACGATTCCCAGCAAAATTCCGGTGATAAATGTCTTGAACATGGCCTGAGTCTAATTAAATTGCTTGCAACGTCATACTTTTGGCTTCGAATTTGTGACCGAGCGCACAACACCGATCGGATCTTCCGCGCCCTTGTGCCTGGTTTAGGTACTCCGTAGCCATTCTAAGTCAATCGGAATCGAAATAGTTGGCCAGATATTCTTCGATTCCGATCGTGTCGGACGCCTCAGTCTCGAGTTGACATGCGATTGAGCGCGACACCTCTGTTTCGAATTCCACGTTGCGTTCGTCGGACAAGGGGGTGATCGACGAGAAATAGTCTCGATGATTTTGTGCCGCTGAGAGCGCGAATTCGAAGAAGCTGCAATTCGCATTGCGCAGCTCGTCGAGCAGACGTGCCGATGGCGTGGATGACGGGTCATCGATCAAACCCCGCATTGACCGAACGGCCTCTGCGTACGAATTACCCCCATCCGCACGATCAATGAGTTCTGCGACACCGCCTACTTTATCCAGTATTTCGCCTGCCCAGACACCCAGCGTCACGTCCACGCCTTCGCGGCGAAGCCGAAAAGCCGGATCTCGGCCCTCTTTGGCAGTGCAAGCCTGATTCCGCTTGGTCTCATCCAGAGCAGCACCATCCATCAGCGGACTATCTTCAATCAGACAGTAAATCAAGAACGCCTCAATAAAGCGCATCGTATTTTGGTTGACGCCCACAGGATCATTGACGTTGATGTCGAGCGAGCGAATTTCTACGTATTCAATGCCGCCGCGCCGCAACGCTGAGGTCGGTCTCTCACCGGAATTCGCAACGCGCTTCGGTCGCACCGGACTGTAGTACTCATTTTCGATTTGCAGCTGGTTGGCATTGAGCTGCCGAAAAACACCATCTACATTGACACCGATTTTCTCGTACTCCGGTTCTGGCGTTCTGGTCGCCCTGTTCAGATCAGCGATGTATCTATCCAGGCTATTGAGGCAAATATTCATGCGCGACTGATTCTGGTTACTGTATCCAAGATCGCTCATTCGCAGTGAAGTCCCGAATGGCGCATACCAGGTCTCCTTATTCATCAACGACATATCCAGATTCGCGTCACCGGAAAACGATTTGCACATCGCGGGCGATGCACCAGACAAGTAGAGCACCAGCCAGCCGAAACGCCGAAAATTTCTAACTAGCCGAAGATAATGGTCGGAACGAAACCCGACCTCATCCTGATCGTCACCAACCATTTGCTGGTAGTAGGGCCAGAATGCATCGGGCAATGAATAATTGAAGTGCACGCCGGCGATAGTTTGCATGCTGCGGCCGTATCTGAGTCCCAGGCCACGCCGATAAATCGTCTTCATTTGCCCGACATTGGAGCTTCCATAGCGTGCCAGCGGAATCTGAGCGTCGCCGCCGATTCGACAAGGCATGCTCGCGATCCATAACATTTCATCACCCAGTCGCTCATACGCGAACTGGTGTATGTCACAAAGGAATTTCAGCGTTTCCCAGGTATTCGCAAATGCCGGGGTCACGAACTCAAGTAACGCCTCTGAAAAGTCGGTCGTAATGTAGCGATTCGTCAGCGCAGAACCCAATGCTGCAGGGTGGGGCCCTTGTGACAGGTAGCCGTCGCTGCCAATGCGCAAGCTTTCCTTTTCTACACCCTTGCGCCCGCCGTAAAGCGCGTTTCCGCCATCGGCAGCGATCGAGTTAAGTCGCTGGTCAAAATCCTGTTTCACGTAGTTCTTCTTCATTGGTCGCAGCATATCGCTGCGACCACTATGCCAGCAACCTGCTTCGTTGATCTACTATACAAACGCGTATTCGCTTTCTGATCTGACAATCGATTCTGACTGGAGGTACTATGCATTTTACAGTTTCCGATCCAACCTGTGGAGTTATAGCACCATGAGTGATTTTCGATCGCGGCGGTTGTGCGACCGCGCAACCGGACTGGCCACTCTCATTAGCGAGGGCTGCAAAATCTCGGGGCTGATAACGGGATCCGGCGAATTTCTGATTAACGGTGAAATCGATGGCGACTGTGATCTGGCAGGTACGGTGACGCTCGCCAAGAATGGCTTGTGGAAAGGTTCAATCAAGGCCGACAATGTCATCATAGCCGGTCATGTCGAAGGCGACATCACCGCCGACGGCAGCATCGAAATTACGGCGACGGCTCGAATCAGCGGCACGGTGACCGCGGGCGCTATCGCAGTAGCAGAAGGCGCTGTCGTCGAGGGTGTCATGAAAACGACTGGACCCGGCAATCCACAGGAATTCGTCGAAAAGCGCGCCGACGGCTGACGTCTCGATCAAACCAAATATGTGACTAAAAAACCATTTTTGTAGGCTGCCCGGATAGTTTCGCGACCTTCTGGGGCCGGTGCTACACTGGTCGAACGAAGCCTTTAGAATAGTAATCAGAAAGGGCCTGTACGCTGGCTGGCAACTAAGAGAGATCTTGCCGCGCGACGCCCAAAAAAAATCAGATACGATGATGGGCAGAAAAATACCGCGTTACCTTCTATTACCGCTGGCGCTGGGCGTCATCGGCTCCGGCGTTCTGATCAGGCTGTATCTCATCAGCAACGATCCGGCCTGGATTGGCGCCGGCAGCTTGCTAATCTTTTTAATTTGCGGCGCCATCGTCTTGCTGGTCGGTCGAAAGCAAACCGCCCGAATTAGTGCGCTCGAACTCCAGACCGATAAAATGCGCGATCAGCTGCGTACGGCGACGATGTCTCGAGACTATGTGGACAGCATATTGTCGAGCATGAATGAGGCGATAATCGTTACCTCCAGTGACGGAACGATAAAACGAATAAATAACGCAACGACCCTTCTTCTGGGTTACAAACCAGACGAGCTTGTTGGGGCTTCAATGGACCTGGTCCTCAGCCGGAAACCATCTGACGACTCTGACCTTAACAAACCGTCCGGCGCGCCTTGTGAGGCGTTTTTCGAAAATAAGTCCGGTGAGTCGATTCCGGTTTCGTATACCTGTTTCACAGTAGACGGCCAGGACAAAGACTCTGTGGATCTCATTTACGCCGCGCAGAACATTACGGAGAGGCGCCGGGCGGAACAGCGCATCCGATATCTCGCGCGCACTGACTCCCTGACGAAATTACCGAATCGCATGCAGTTTCATCATTTGCTGCAACGCGCGATCGCGCGATCACGCCGTGACGGTAAATCCCTGTACCTCTTCTACATCGACATTGATCGCTTCAAGGACATCAATGACACGTTTGGTCATCCCGCCGGCGATGCAACACTTGAAACTGTCGCGGAGCGTCTGACAGCTGCGCTACCTGGAAAATCGGTGATAGGCCGGCTCGCCGGAGACGAATTCGCGGTGATCGTGCACGGCTATGACCGGGAGACGACAGACAAATTCGCCCGGGATGTACTCAATTGTCTTGCAGACCCGTTTTGCGTGCAGGACCGTGAAGTTTTCCTGACCGCGAGCATGGGCGTCGCAAGCTACCCGAACGACGGTCTGAACGTCATCGACCTGATCAAAAACGCGGACGCCGCCCTGTATAGCGCGAAGAATTCCGGTGGCAACATCATTGCTTACTATCTACCCAAGATGAACGCAGCAGCAGTCGACCGTTTGATGACCAAGAGTCGGCTGAAGCGAGCATTCGAACGCGACGAATTGCTCGTGCATTACCAACCTAAGTACAATCTCGAAACGGGTAGCATTTTCGGTGCAGAGGCTCTTGTTCGCTGGGAGTTGCCTGATCGGGGCCTGATTTTCCCGGCCGATTTTATCCCGATCGCAGAAGAAACGAATCTGATCATAGAAATTGGCGAGTGGGTTCTCGATAAAGTATGTGAAGACTTTCGTCTGTGGCAGCGATCTATCCCCTCCCCTGGCCGTGTGTCGGTCAATCTTTCATTGAAGCAACTACGACAACCTAATTTCGTCAATTGCATCGGAGCCATCTTAAAGGGACACGGGGTGTCGCCTACCTCGCTTGAACTGGAGATTACTGAATCGACATTGATGGAAAATCCGGAGCGCACGATCAGCCTCCTCGAACAGCTGTACGGCCTCGGCTTGCACCTTGCTATTGACGACTTCGGCACGGGATATTCCTCGCTGAGCGCTTTGCAGCAATTCCCGATCAGCACGCTGAAAATTGATAAATCGTTCGTCCGAAACGTCGCTACAAAATCGGCCGACGCAACCATCGTCGGCACGATCGTTCAGATGGGACGCAATCTGAATATGGACGTCGTCGCCGAGGGCGTCGAAAACGAGCAACAACTCAACGTGTTGCAACGTCTCGAGTGCAACTACGTGCAAGGCATGCTCTTCGGTAACCCGATGAGTTCAGATAGCTATTTGGAGTTACTGCGGGCCCAGACTGAAGGTACCGACACTCACAGGGCGCTGTTCGCCTGACACTTCACTCGGCGCGGACAACATGATTAAATGGACCGGCGTCAACAAAAGTTAATCTTATGAACAGAGTTATCAAGAATTCGATCCTGGCTGTGCTTATCCTTGCATTCGGACCGGCGTTAGCCTGTGAATACCCGAATCGACCCCACATTCCTGATGGGTCAACCGCAACGAAGGACGAGCTGCTCGCCGGCAAATCTGCCGTGCAAACTTACCTGACGTCTGTGGACGATTACCTGAACTGTGTCGATGCTGAGACACAGGCGGCGGTTAGAAAAATCGGCGAATCAGATCCCGAAATGGTCAAAAGGCGGAACAAATTGCTGGACCAAAAATTTGACGCCGCGAACCAAGAGAAAGAGCTCGTAGGCGAACAGTTCAATCAGCAGGTGCGCGCGTATAACGAACAGCGCAATAAGTCATCGGAGTAGGTTTTAGCGATGCAGGTCTTGGTTATTGCGAGCGCCTGACATAGAGCCAACTCTTCAAAGGCGATTGATTTCCTGTTTCAAATCGTACTTGCTTTCCGTCACGATGCGCTCGAGCACACGAATGCGCTCTTCCAACACTTCAAGCTGGGCCAGCGCGTCATCGGTGCTGACGTCGCCTTTCTTTTTATCCGCACGTATTCGGTAGATCTTCTGCACCGTCTCAGCGGTGAAGACGATGGCAACGATGCTCAATATGAATACGAAAACATTCATGGTTGAATTCCCGGGTCGTTATCGATCGTGTCTCAAAGGTTTTTGAATTCCTTGTCGAGAGTGTAGCGCGATGACGTCACGTATTTCTCGAGTCGCGCCAGGCGTCTGTCGAGCGACTGATAGCGTCGTCGGACATTGTTCACGGTCTGTGTCGGCGACGAACGCAGCGCTTGCCTGAATTCAGGATCAACGGTTTCTGACGGTCTGCCAGGCGCCGCCGGGACCAGGAAAACGACGGCCAGATAGGTGGCGATAGTTATCGGCATGGCCAGGAAAAATGCGATAACCGCGAGCAGGCGTGTCACCTTTAGGTTGAAGCCAAAATAATCTGCCAGCCCGGCGCACACTCCGCCGAGTTTGGCTTTGTCAGAGTTGCGGTAAAATCGGCGGAAGGACGTTTCTGCGTAGGAGCTCATGAACGACCCCAATGATCGCCGTGGGTACGACGCCAGAATGCGTATTCCGTCTCGCGGCCTGCATAGACTAGCGGTTTTTCCCTGATCAGCAGCGTCGCGGCGACGTAGACCAGGGCTGTAAGCCAGAAAAACAACACGCCACAAATTACTGCGATAACCCGAACCGCTCCCAGCCGGAAATTAAATCGCTCAGCAAGGCCTGAACACACGCCGAATAGCCATGCGTTTTCCCGATCCCGGTAAAAACCGCGCAGCGGGCCGTAATCCATGTTCCAAGTGCGTCGACTCATCGTCTTTTTCTCCAACCAGGTAACTCATCGTCCAGAATTTTTTCGAGAACCTCTATCCGTTCGTCCGTCCGCTGCGACGACATCCACAGTTCTTCAATGGTTTGCTCGTCGTCTCTCGATATCTCGCGCGTTTGCTTCCACTTGGTAATAAAGTGCAACACAATGAATAGCGGCGCCGGGATTACGATAAACAGAATAAGCGCGATGGTCAGTAGTTCTTGCAGTGTCACGCTCAGCCTGCCGCCGCTTTGTCGTCGTCTGCAGCTATACGATTCTTCAAAGCTTCAAGTTCTTCCCTGACCGATTCCTCGGCCTCAAGACTTGCGAATTCGTGATTCAAGTCCTTGGGTAATCCCAGGTCGTAAGCCTCAACCCGACCTTCAACATCGTCGATACGCCGCGTGTACTGCTCAAAGCGGATCATCGCATCGTCTATCTTGTAGTCGTGGATCTTCTTTCTTGCGGCCAATCTGCTGTTTGCCGTCTTGTGCCGGGCGAGCAAGGCTTTTTGCCGGATTTTGGCATCTTCCAACTTGCCTTCAAGCCTTGCGATATCTTCGTTCAGCTTGCTCAAACCCTCATCCACCGCCAGATAATCCTGCTTCAATATCTCAGCTGTGTTGCCGCTGCGGGTCTTCTCAACCAATGCTGCCTTGGCCAGGTCTTCGCGACCTTTGCGAATAGCCAATTCCGCCTTGTTTTCCCAGTCCCCTACCTCACGCTCCAGGGATTCGAGTTTGCGGTTCAGATCTTTTTTGTCTGCGATGGATCGTGCGGCCGCCGAGCGAACCTCCACCAGCGTATCTTCCATCTCCTGAATCATCAAACGCACGATCTTTTCCGGATCTTCGGCTTTATCCAGAATCGCGTTGATATTCGAGTTCACGATGTCGCTAAATCTCGTGAATATGCCCATTTGCCTGTCCTCGTGAATATGAATCTCACAGAGGTAACTGCAGTATCTATGCCAAGTCCGGCTGATAGCCTATAAGTCTTTGTAAATAAAATGATTATACGCTAAATCTTGCAGCGATTCGCGGCGCCTGAAATAGTCATTTTCACTAACTATTAGTGTTTTTCACTATACTATGGTCAAATTAGCTAATGCTCGCATCCAGACCCGCCCAGCAAATTATTGGTGAAGCCCCGGCTTTTCTCGAGATGCTCGAGCACGTATCCCGGGCCGCGCCCCTCAACAGGCCCGTGCTGGTGGTTGGTGAGCGTGGAACCGGCAAAGAACTGATTGCATCAAGGCTGCACTTCCTTTCAGACCGCTGGGAACAGCAGGTCGTCAAGGTAAATTGTGCCGCGTTGACCGAGTCGATACTTGAGTCTGAATTATTCGGCCACGAGGCTGGCGCGTTTACCGGAGCTAACAAAACGCATATCGGTCACTTTGAGCGTGCCGATGGTGGCACTTTGATTCTGGACGAATTGGCCACTATTTCGCTGCGCATGCAGGAAAAGATCTTGCGGGTCATTGAATACGGCGAGATTCAGCGTGTCGGTGGCAGCGACGTATTACGCGCCGACGTACGCATCGTCGGGTCAACCAACGCTGATCTGCAAGGACTTGCGGCAAGCGGTGGATTTCGCATGGACCTGCTCGATCGGCTCGCCTTCGATGTCATTACAGTGCCGCCGCTGCGGGAGCGGCTCGAAGATGTCATGCCGCTGGCCTATGCTTTCGCCGTGAACATGGCGAGCGACCTGAAGCGATCGTACTTCCCTGGCTTTGGTCCCAGGGCAACGTCTTCCTTACTGCGCCACAAATGGCCCGGCAATGTCAGGGAGCTCAAAAACACAGTTGAGCGCTCCGTGTACCGGTCCGAAGATCCGGAGCAGCCGATCGCCAAGATCCCGTTCGACCCGTTTGATTCGCCGTTCAAGCTTTCAGCACCTGGCGATGAGAAAATATCAACCTCGGAGACGCGACGACCGCCGTTACTCCCCGCAGACCTGACTCAACGGCTTAAAGACACCGAGCGAGAGCTTCTGGAAGCGGCTTTGGACAAAGCTCGCTTCAACCAGCGAATGGCCGCGAATCTGCTCGGACTTAGCTACCACCAGTTTCGTGGCAAGCTAAAAAAATACGCTATTTCCGGCCGCCAGGGCAGCACTTAAAGTCGCAGTCAGAGCCTAGCTTTCGCCACGATACCGTCGAACGTATATCGCTGCGGTAACAAAAAGGCCACAAACAATAAGGCCGGCCCAGACTTCGATACTGGTCAGGAACTTGCCGTAATCCAGCCAGGACACCAGACTGAGGTTCTCCAACAGCATTGATCGCAAGTTGTCCTCGTCGAAGCCCGAATTTTTGATCGAGTCGAAGATCGGCATGGTAAAGATACTGAGCCGGGCTAGAATTGCTTCGCCGAACGTCCACGATCTGAAAACGATGTATTCGAGAATAGGCAGGATGGCGATCGGCAATACTGCACGCAGGAACGGGCCGCGCTTTGCCCACGCCGATATGAACAGAAACCAGCCCAGAAGCGGCGCCATCCAGATAGGCAGCGCAATTAATATGGTGCTAACGGCGACCCACGTATCGAACAATGGCGCAGCGCCCCAGATAAATCGCATCGGGTTCGCGCCCTCGGCAGCCAGCCAGATGCTGATAATGATCAGGTTCAAGAGATGCGAGATTATGACTGCTGCAATTGTGGCCAGTGGTATTGCAATAGAAACCGTCAACAGCTTTGACACCACGGTTTCGGCATCAGTAATCGGCAACGAGCGCCAGAATAGAATGCTCTTATCCTTACGCTCCGCGTACAGCGCATCAAGGCAATAAAAAATCGCGAGAAACCACATTGCAATCAGGAAGACCATCGTATTGCCTAGCAGGTAAGCAGCAAGTGCAACCCGTCGCACCGATTCCGGTACCGTTGCATCGGCGATCTTCTCAATATCGGGGTTGAGAATTTCGCCAAACGCGGATACCGCTATGACAATTGCTACAGCCAGCAGCGTCGTGATCGTCGCTACTGCCGCAGGTGTAATCCAGATCGAGCGATGCTCCCAGAGTTCCCGCCGCATGAGCGCCAATTGAGTCGTAATCATGCTGCTGCTCCCTTGATTTTGGCGACGAACAAGTCGGCCACCGACGGTGTGTGTACCTCACCCAGTCCTGCCAGGCGGTCTCGATCAATGCCTTCGAAAACCATGACTTTTTTGCCGAATACATCGCGTTCATGAATCGGCTGCAATTTGCGCGCCTTGTCAGCATCTTCGCCCGACGTCACCAACTCGGCATAGGTATCGGGCAGCGAATCCATGCTGGCGTCGAGGATAATGCGCCCGTCATTGATGAACATGATGTCGGTCAGCAGGTTTTCGACTTCCTCGACCTGGTGCGTTGTAATCAAGATCGTCCGCTCGCCATCGAAATAATCATTGAGCAGGTTGTCGTAGAAATCCTTGCGGAAAATAATATCGAGGCCCAGTGTCGGTTCATCGAGAACCAGCAACCTGGCGTCAATGGCGGTGATGATCGACAAGTGCAGTTGCGTAACCATGCCCTTGGATAGCTGGCGCACCCTGGCATCTTTGCGCACTTTCGTTTTGGACAACGATTCCTCCGCACGCTGTCGTGAGAAATTCGGATGCGTGGTTTCCATGAAGTCCAGTAACTGGGAAACTTTTATCCAGCGAGGCAAGACCGCGACGTCGGCGATGAAGCTGATATTTTGCATCAATTCCTTGCGTTGGCGGAACGGATCCAGGCCGAGGACCGACAACTCGCCGTCGCAATCGGTCAGGCCGAGCAATGCCTTGAGTAGCGTTGTCTTGCCAGCACCGTTAGGACCGATCAGGCCCATGATTCTGCCCTTGGCGATCTCGAAACTGACATTGTCCACCGCATGAACATCGCCAAAGTATTTTGATACGTTGCGACCAGTAACCAGGCTAGTCATTCCTTATCTCCTGCGGCGTCTTCGTGTTTGATTTCATCAAGTAGGGTGCTGGCATCCAGTCGCAGGCGCTGGATCGTCGCAACCACCAACGGCCATTCCTTCTCCAGAAAGCGTCGCCTCTCGTCTTTGAGTAATTGACGCCGTGCGCCATCCAACACGAACATGCCCCGCCCGCGTTTTTTCTCGACGAGACCTTCATCAACGAGTTCCTGATAGCCCTTCAGAACTGTAAGTGGATTGAGTCGATACTCCGCAGCCACGTTCCGGACCGACGGCAAGGCGTCACCGTCACCCAGAACGCCCTCAAGGATCATCGCGACAACCCTGTCTCGCAGTTGTCGATAGATCGGCAGATCTTCATTCCATTTCGGGTCCATCGTTCGTCCGCTTAAGCTTGGCGTGTGTCGCCAGTGACAGGCAACCGGGTTGCCAACCAGAAAAAGCGCCGACCATGCTCTGGCCGGCGCAATAACTCCGTCGCTACTTTACTCGCCGTTGTGACGGAAACTGAAAAAGTGGTCTTCCTGGCACCTGACATTCGGTCAGTCCTTGAAACTCAGGTGAATTTCAATGATTGCGCGATCATGCATTCGATCAAACTCAGCCTTCTGCGTCGCCGCGCCAGCCTGACCCGCAACGAGGGCGACAGTCATGAGCGCCATGATCGTCAGGCCGACTATTTCGTTGAGGTAACGTGCAACTAATGCTTTCATTTCAACAGCTCCAAAGGCCTCACCTGTTTGCGGTGAGCTAGTGTTATAGTTGACTATAACACTGATTATCAAGATTGCAAGCCCTTTTCCAGGTTTTCCCGGGCTGATGCGTGCCGCAGATACGCTTGCAGTGCCCTGCGCTGCGGCCAGTGCTAAAATCGCCGCCGCTAATCAGCACTTAGTTGCTAAGCTCACTCAGGAACCCAACCAATGAAGCCTCCCGTTCGCATTACGATCACCGGCGCTGCCGGCCAGATCGGCTATCAACTCGCTTTTCGCATCGCCTCCGGGCAGATGCTCGGCGCCGACCAAGCTGTCATTTTGCAGCTCCTGGAGATTTCGCCTGCGCTGGCCGCACTCAACGGCGTCGCCATGGAACTTGACGACTGCGCTTTCGATACGCTGGCAGGCGTGGTCGCAACAGACGATCCGAACATTGCCTTTGCCGGTAGCGACTACGCATTGCTGGTTGGGGCCCGGCCGAGAGGGCCCGGTATGGAGCGTAAGGACTTGCTTGAAGCGAACGCGGCCATTTTCTCAGCGCAGGGCAAGGCGATCAATGAACACGCAAACCGTGAAATTCGCGTACTCGTCGTCGGCAACCCTGCAAATACCAATGCGCTGATCGCCAGCAGCAATGCCCCGGACGTGAACCCGCGCAATTTCACTGCGATGACCCGACTCGACCACAACCGCGCCAAGGCACAACTCGCGGCACGAACTAATAGCCACGTCACCGATATTCGGCGCATGACTATCTGGGGCAATCACTCCGCGACACAGTATCCCGACATCCACCACGCGACCGTCGGCGACAAGCCAGCTACCGACCTCGTCGATCAGGCCTGGGTTGCCGACGAGTTCATTCCGCTTATCCAGCAGCGAGGAGCCGTGATTATTGCGGCACGTGGTGCGTCATCTGCAGCGTCGGCGGCGTCAGCAGCCATTGATCACATGCGCGACTGGGCGCTCGGTTCGGCAGACGACGATTGGGTCAGCATGGCGATACCGGCGGATGGCAGCTATGGCATCGAGCCGGGCATCGTGTATTCCTACCCGGTCCGTTGTCGCGCCGGCGAGTACGAGATCGTCCAGGATTTATCTGTCAGCGAATTCAGCCGCGAACGACTGGCTGCGACCGAGGTCGAACTTCGCGAGGAGCGAGCCGCAATCGAGGACTTGCTTTGATGCGACGCCGGCCGTGGCACGTCTGGCGCCACGATGATAGGGTTTGTCCAAGAGGTGCAATGTGTTCAGTTTGATAGTCAGTGTGTTCTGGTTTCTGCTTATCGTCGGCGGCGCCATCTTTCTCGCGTACCGAAGATTCGACCTGCGCAGTTCGACGGTTGCATCGGCGCTCGCCGTGCTTGCCTACACCTCTTACGTCATCGTCGGCGACGGATGGTGGCTCTGGATGCTGCTGCTCTGGGGCGCATTGGCCGTATTGATCATGACCAACCTCGTCGAACTGAGACGAGAGAAGGTCACCAAACCGCTGTTCGCCATATACCGCAAGATGCTGCCGACGATGTCGACCACAGAGCGCGAAGCACTGGAAGCCGGCACCGTGTGGTGGGATGGCGAACTCTTTTCCGGCATGCCGGACTGGGATCTGCTCATGTCCTGCCCCGCGCCAAAGCTGTCCGAAGAGGAACAGGCGTTCTTCGATGGCCCGTGCGAAGAGCTCTGCCTAATGCTCGACGATTGGGAAATATGCCACAAGTTGGCGGACATGCCGAAGGACGTCTGGGATTTCATCATCGCGAAAAAATTCTTCGCCATGATCATCCCCAAGCAATATGGCGGCCTCGAGTTTTCCGCGTACGCCAACGCCATGATCATTGCAAAGCTCGCAAGTCGCAATCCGACGGCATCCTCCACAGTCGGCGTCCCTAATTCCCTCGGACCCTCTGAATTGCTGTTGCACTACGGCACGGAGGAACAAAAGAACCACTACTTGCCGCGGCTTGCTGCCGGAACGGAAATTCCCTGTTTCGCACTGACGTCACCGGAGGCGGGTTCCGATGCTGCGTCGCTGACTGACAGC
>SMVB01249207.1_pt1 | contig 49071 bp, 33 predicted proteins | sample 2456461 | NCBI WGS metagenome assembly SMVB01 (sample SAMN11095934, study PRJNA526329) | marine sediment metagenome | biome: Marine sediment; feature: Surficial sediment; material: Deep marine sediment; isolation source: Hadal surficial sediment | place: Pacific Ocean | collected 2014-05 | depth...
CAAGGGGGAGTCGCTGGAGCAACGGCTCTCCAAAGGCCCTCTGCCAGTCGAGAAGGCGCTGGAGGTCTGCAAGCAGATCGCCGAAGCGTTGGAAGCTGCCCACGGCGAGGGGATCATCCACCGGGATCTCAAGCCGGCCAACGTGCTCATCACGCCCGCCGGCGGGGTCAAGGTCCTCGACTTCGGCATCGCCAAGAGCATGACGGTCGACGTCGACGTTGCCGAAACGTCGAACGCCACCAATCTGACCGTCGCGGGAACGCTGGTCGGAACGCCCTCCTACATGAGCCCGGAGCAGATCCGCGATGAGCCGCTCGACAAGCGAGCCGACATCTGGGCCTTCGGTTGCCTACTCTACGAGAGTTTGACGGGCAGGAGTGCGTTCGGCCGCGAAACGCTCGCCGACACGTTGGCTGCGATCGTCGACCAGGACCCCGACTGGGAAGCTCTCTCCAGGGCCGGCGCGGGACACCTTTATCCCCTGATTCGCCGCTGTCTGCAAAGAGACCCGAGGCGGCGGCTGCGTGACATCGGAGATGCCTGGGTCGAGATCGAAGAGTCGATGGCACCTGCGGGACTCCAAGATGATCCGCCACCCGCCGGAGCGGTAGCTAGCGTAAGGGCGGCATGGGAGAGGTGTATCGGGCGCGGGATACCAAGGCTCCTTGGATTCCGATCGAGGGCTTCGAGCACCGCGACCTCACCACGTGGAATCTGTGGTCGTACACTTGGCGGCCGACGCGACCTGGCAGCTACGCGATCCGGTTGCGGGTACCGGACTCGCCGGTACCCACCCGCCGCATCGATCGCGGCTACTACGATCGCACCGTGACGATCGAGGAGATCTGATGGTTTATCGGGTGGTGTATGGTGGCCTTGTTCTCGCCCTGGCCGTCGTCGTTTCGGCGACAGCTTCGACGCCGACCGCCGGCGCACCCGTCGTGCCGGAATCGGGCGCCGGCCGACCGCCAACCCAACAGCAGGCCGACTCGCTGCCGCAATCGATGTTCGGCTTCGAGGTTGGCGAGGAGCGCCGCTACATCCTCGGGCCGCCCGAGGCATTGCTCGAGGGCGAACGTTACGAGTGGATCATCAGGCTGGCCGACATATCGCTGAACCGGGGGCGGCTGTTCGCCGCGTTCGACCTCGCCTATGACGCGCGATGGTTCGGCAGCTTGACCCTTAGCACCGTCTTCGGGCGCTCGCTGCGCGCCCGTGTGATCGTCAACGCCGACGGTTTCCCGGGCGTTGTGACGGTGAACGAGCAAATGAACGACACCGTGGTCACGACCGGGTACACCCTGCAAGAAAACGAAACCTACAAGATGACGATCAAGTGGCCCGAGAACGAGTACACATTCAACATTCCGATCGCATCGCACCGCAACCTCGACCTCGACACCCAGCGCGGCCTCTACCTGTTCGCCAACGGATCGGATCTGCTGGGCGCGCAGCTCTCCAGCTCAATGGACACGATCTTCGCCAATCCCGGGCTGCTGTCGCTGGCGCTGCCGTGGCCGTTCCCCGAGGACGGCTGGGAAAGAGAGTTCCTCGGCTTCTCTCCGCCCGATGGGATGCTTCGCTATCCGAGCGGTGAGCTCCTACGGACGTTGCAGAACCGCGGCGTGGCGCGCCAGCGGCACTTCACCCGGCTCCGGCTTCGTCTGGGTTTCCTGGAGGAGGTGGAGATCGGGGGCCGCACCGTGGAGGCCTTCAAGCTCGAGGTTCGCGGCCCGTTTCGCGAGGCCTATGTCGATCGCCTGGGCCGCGTCGTGCTGCTCGAGCACGATGCCTACAACCGGGGCAGGCTGCGCCACATTCGGATCCTGTGGCCGTCGGAGTATTGAAGCCGCTCCCGCGGTCGGCGACGTCGGCCCGCTTCTCGTAGTGCGAAACTTCGTAGAGTTGCGCGGCTGGGGTACGCCAGTCGGTCAGCTTCTGCCACACGACCTGGTCGGTCATGTCGAGCGGTCCTTGATGCCTCACCTCACCTTGTCGAGTCGAGTAAGATTTGGCGCGATGAGACAGAAGCGCTCTTTTTTCTTCACCATTCCCTCCCTCGTCGTGGTGGTTGCCTCGGTGGTGGTCGGCACTGTCCCCCTCGACGCGGCGATGGTCGTCGCTCCGCGGGCAATCGGCGCCCCGGAAACCCCCCTGCCGGCGCAGCAAGCCGGGCGCTCGGGCGCGGTGGCGGAACGGCCCAACTTCTCGGGCACCTGGCGGCTCGATGCCGAAGCGAGCCAGGTCGCCAGCCCCGTGGGCCTCGCCGGTCTCGGTGGCCCCGCCCCCGAGAACCTCTACATCACCCAGGCACGCAATGGCGCGTTGATCCTCTCGAGCCGGGTCAACGGTGCCCAGCCGCGTAACTACATTATCGGTGGCGAGAACCCCCTGCCGGCGCCGGGTGGGGAAGCCGAGCGGATGACCATGAGCAGCCGTTGGGAGGGGCGCAACCTCGTCAACGAGGGAAGCGGCGAGGTGGCGGGGGATTCCCTCGTCGTTCGCGAGGTGATGTCGCTCAGCCCCGACGGCCGGACGCTTCGGCTCGAGATCACGGCGACGGTCGCCGGCACCGAGGCGACCAACACCCTCGTCTACATCAGGGCGGAACGCTGAGCTCGGCGCGTCTCGACGATCGAGGAGGCTAGCACGCTGTCCTCGAGCGACATCGGGCCCACCCAGCCCTGACCCGTTGAGATATTCGGGCTACCGAAGTCCGCTCGGCCCCAGATCCAGCGCCACGATCTTCTGCCGATCGCGTGCGTACAGCGTCGTGCCGACCAGCGTCGGTACCGTCCACGACGTGGTCTCGAAGATCGGGGCGCGCGCCAGCTCCTCGATGCCCTCGGGTGACATCGTTGCCAGCACCAGGTCGCCATCTTCGTCCATGATGATGAACTTGCCGTCGGCGCGCACCATGCTTGCGTGGCCGAAGCCGCGCTCGCGCCAGGCGGGCTCGCCGGTGATGACGTTGATCGCGGTCATGAACTTGGGGCCGAACATGCCCGCGGTGCCGTACACCCAGTCGCCGATGCGGACGGTGTTGAGGAACATCAGCTGTAGCCGCTTGCTGTACCAGAGGTCGTCGACGTGGGTGACGTCACCGTCGATCGACAGTCGGAGCGCGTGGCTGCCGGCCCGGTAGCCGGAGGAGACGAACAGTACGTTGTTGTCGCCCCAGAGCCCGGCGGTGAAGTTGAGGTCGTTGCCTGGATCGTGGCCGACGGCCCACAACACTTCGCCGGTGCCGGGATCCATACCGTTGATCGACGCCCCCCCGACGATGACGAGCTGATCCTGGCCGTCGACGTTGATCAGCGCCGGCGGCGCTTGCCCGAACAAGAAGTCGCCGCCCCGCCACACGACGCTGCCGTCGCTCTGGTTGAACGCCATCACCGATTGCCCGGGCCCACCGACCGTACAGATGACGGTCTCCTCATAGGCGATGGGGCTGCAGCCGTAGCCGGCGGTAACGGTTGGGCGCAGCTGCAGCGGCGGGGCACCGAACTCGGCGATCAGGTCGTGATGCCAGAGCACCTCGCCGGTGCGCTTGTCGAGGGCGTAGAACTGCTTGTTGGTGCCGATGGAGAACAACCGGTCGCCGACGATCAGCGGTGTGCTGTGGGGACCAGCGCCGTACTGGAAGTTCTCGTTGCGCGACGGGTAGGTGTGCTCCCAGAGCGTCTCGCCAGTGGCGGCGTCGAGGGCCACGACCGTCTCCTCCTCGTTCCACGGGCCGCTACGGGTCGCCGACCCGACCCGATACATGGTGAAGAGCATGCCGCCGTCGACAAGAATGGTGGAATGCCCCGTTCCGAGGGGCCGGCTCCACAGCACCACAGGGCCGTCTGCAGGCCAGCTATCGGCGAGCGGCGGGCCTTCGACAATGAAGTCGCGGCTTGGACCGCCCCACTGTTTCCAGGAGGGGTCCGATTGGGGCGCGGCGGGCGTAGCCGCGACGGCGGTCACCAGCAGGAGTGCTAGATAGGCGGTCCGGTTTCGATGCACGTGCGTCTGTCCGTGGAGGTCCGCCGTTTCGAGCGTCAATCGTCGCTCGGCTGCGGGACGATGCGGATGTAGGGCAACGGCTGCTCCCAGCCGTCGGGGAAGCGCTCCCTGGCATCCTCGTCGGATACTGCCGGGGCGATGATGACGTCGCCGCCCTGCACCCAGTTGGCCGGCGTCGCCAGTTGCTTTTCCGCCGTCAGCTGGCAGGAATCGAGCAGACGGAGGATCTCGGTGAAGTTGCGGCCGGTGCTCATCGGATAGGTGAGCGTCGCCTTGATCTTCTTGTCCGGACCGATAACGAACACCGAGCGCGCCGTGGCGTTGTCCATCGGCGTGCGGCCCTCGGAAGTATCCCCGGCGTCGGCCGGCAGCATGTCGTAGGCCTTCACCACTTTGAGCTCGGGATCGCCGATCAGCGGGTAGTTGGGGGCATTGCCGGTCGCCGTCTCTATGTCCGCCGACCAGGCCTTATGGTCGGAGACGCCGTCGACGCTGACGCCGATGATCTTGCAGTTGCGGGCGTCAAATTCGCTCTTGAGCGCCGCGACGGCGCCGAGCTCAGTGGTGCACACGGGGGTGAAGTCCTTGGGGTGCGAGAACAGGAGCGCCCAGCCGTCGCCGATCCACTCGTGGAAGTTGATCGTTCCCTCGGTGGTCTCGGCGGTGAAGTCGGGTGCGGTGTCGTTGATGCGCAATGACATGGGATCCTCTCTAGGTTTGCTGATCGTGGCGAAGTTTACGCTGCCGGCGTGCAGGCGTCACGGCGGTGCGCTTTTGAGCTCAGCGTCGATCTCGGCGAGGTCGGTCGGTGTCAGCTCGGGAGAGAAATGCGCCAAGCGGGCCAGCACCGTTGCGGGATCGGGGGGCTCGCCCGACCCCTCATCCTCGGCCTGGAGGTAGTCACGCCAGCAGCCGGCGTGGATGAACCCGGAGGGATTGAAGTATCCCTCCTCATAAAACACCAGGGCGATACGCCAGGAGTCCTTCGGAATCGGCTCGCGACAACTGCGGCAGTGGGCGCGCGCCGTGGGGGCGCGGCCGGCGCCATCGATGTGTGGCAGGCGGCGGTGGTTGAGGCCGAGGCGGGAGGCGTCGCGCAGCCAGGCGACCGTTTCGCCTGCTGCGGCCGGTGTTTCGATGGTCTCGATGTCGGCGACCGATCCAACCTCGATGAGGGTCGCGGCCATCGCTTCGATAAAAGGATCGGGGCGCTTGTAGGCGCCACATACCGGGTGAAACCAGAGCGTTCGATCACCGTCGCCGTAGGGATTTTCGGTCACCTCGCCGAAGCGCAGCTCGCCCTTGGCGATCTTCTCGCCGCAGCCGCGGCACTTGGCGCGACCGGAGGAGGCGGATTCGATGACGTGGGGCATGCGGGGAGTCTAGCCTGCCGGCCCCCGGCGTCGCCTTGATTCCGGCGTCTTGCCGGGCCATCCTTCCCACACTGGTTGTTGCGTCGAGATTTTTTTTGAAATCTCCGCTTCCCGATGCAACCAGACGACATCCCGTTCCGTCATTAAGGATAAGAACGGCCGCACATCCCCATTCCTTCTTTGTCGAGGTGCACGCGTGAGAAAGCTTCTCCTCTCTGTATTTGTACTTGTGTTTGTCACCGCGCTCACAGCGCCTGTCTACGCCCAGACGGGCTACGGCGCGGTCGTCGAGATCAACGGCGAAGAGATCATCGTCGGTGAGCCTGGCAACCGGACCGACTCTGGATATGTCTACGTCTACCGTCCGGTCAACGGCTCCTGGACCGAGGTCGCGTCGATCGTCGCCTCGGACGCCGCGGAGGACGATGGCTTCGGCTCGGCGATCTGGGTCGACGGCGACCAGATGATGGTCGGCCGGTCCGCCGATGGCGGCGCCGTGTACCGCTTCGAGCGTGTTGATGGCGAGTGGAACGAGGTTGGAACGCTGATGCCCTTCGGTGACGAAGACAGCGGCGGGTTCGGTTCCTCGATCGTCGTTGACGGTGAATGGTTGATCGTCGGCGCTGCCGAAGCTGAAGACGGCTGGGGCGCGGCGTACCTGTACCGCAACGAGATGGGCAGCTGGACGCCGGCAACCCGCCTGGTCAGTGACCGCGATGAGATCGCCGAGTACGAGACGGCAACCACGGAAGCAGAGGAGGGAGCGGAAGAGATCCCCGAGCCGAGTCCCGAGGCCTTCGGCTCCACCGTCATGTTGAGTGGTAACTGGGCCTTCGCCGGCGCCCCGTCGGCTTTCCAGGATTCCGGTCGTGTGTACGCCTTCAGGAACGGCGACAACGGCTGGGAGCCGGCTCCGTTCGACGTCTACTCGGTGCCGGGGGACAACTTCGGCGCCGCCATCGAGCTCGAAGGTGACCTGCTGCTGATCGGCGCCCCGGCCTACGAGCCTCTCGGTGCCGTGCGTCGCTTCGTGCATGACCCGGAGAGCGACGTGTGGGTCCGCATCGGCAGCGTCTTTCCGTTCGAGGGTTCCGGCTATCTCTTCGGCGTCTCCATGGAGATCCAAGACAACACGATGTACATCGCCTCGCCGCGGCACGTCACCAACGGCGGCATGATGTACCTCTACCACATGGACGATCAGTACAACGTGTCCAATATCGAGAAGGTCACCGTGCCCGGGCTCGGCCAGCCCGACCGGTTCGGCGCCTCCTTCGCCATCGACGGCGACACCATGGTCGTTGGCATGCCGGGTGCCGATGGCGGCGCCGGCGTCACCCTGATCATGGAGAACGCTTACGGCAACTGGACGTCGGAGCGCTTTATCTCCGACTACAAGGGTCTCGATGCGATCCTTGGTGAGACGATCGAGTGCAGCGACGGGACCGCCGATCGTTTCACCTGCGAGAACGTCGACCTGCTCGCCTTCCTGCCGCTGTCGGCGATCGGCGGCGGACGCGGCAGCATGACCAACGATGTGTGGGGCTGGACGGATCCCGAGACCGGCAACGACTACGCGCTGGTGGGATTGAACGACCAGACGGCCTTCCTCGACGTGACCGACGCCAACAACCCGGTCTACGTCGGTTCGTTGCCCAAGACCGAGTCAGCCCCGTCGGCCTCCTGGCGCGACATCAAGATCGATGAGAACTACGCCTACATCGTCGCCGACGCGGCCCCGACCCACGGAATGCAGATCTTCAACCTCGAGCACCTGCGCGAGTTCGACGGCGAGCCCATCGTCTTCGAGGTCGACGCCCTCTACGACAATGTGTCGGCAGCGCACAACATCGTGATCAACGAGGACTCCGCCTTCGCCTACGTCGTCGGCGCCAACAGCGGCGGCGAGACCTGCGGTGGCGGTCTTCACATGATCAACATCGAGGATCCGAACAATCCGAGCTTCGCCGGTTGCTTCTCCGACGTCAGCACCGGCAACGCCGGCACCGGCTACTCGCATGACGCGCAGTGCGTCATCTACCACGGCCCGGACGAGCGGTATCAGGGCCACGAGATCTGCATCGGCTCCAACGAGACGGCGATCTCGGTGGCCGACGTCACCGACAAGCGCAACCCGGTGGCGCTCGGCATGGCGAGTTATCCGAACGTCGCCTACACGCACCAGGGGTGGTTCACGGACGATCACGTGTACTTCTACATGAACGACGAGGGCGACGAGACGTCGGGCCTGGTTGACGGCACGCGGACACTGATCTGGGACCTGCGTGAGCTCGATGACCCGATCATGGTCGAGGAGTACATCTCCGACAACCCGTCGATCGACCACAACCTCTACATCAAGGGCGACCTGATGTTCCAGAGCAACTACGACTCCGGGCTGCGCATCCTCGATATCTCGGATCGCGAGAACATCCGCGAGGTTGCCTACTTCGACACGGTTCCCTGGGGTGAGGACGGCGGCGGCTTTCTCGGCACGTGGAGCAACTACCCGTACTTCGACTCCGGCATCATCATCGTCACGAGCATGAACGAGGGTGTGTTCATCTTGAAGATGAGGGACGTCAATCACTAGCTGCTAGGCGAGCGCCCGCCGAGCCGCGGATCGCTGGACGCGTCCCGAAGTAGAGGGTGCGCGATCGAAGCCACAGAGAACCGCCCCCGGGGTCACGAGCCCCGGGGGCGGTTTTTTCGTGCATCCGCTATCTAGCCGCGGCGCGAACTTTTGTGACCCGAGGTGCCGCTTCGCCGCGCGTTAGTAAGTAGAAAGCAGATTGCTTCGAGCGGGGCTGCCGCTGGCGAACGGTCCCTTGCAACGTGCCGATCACGTTCGTCCCGGCAGCCCCCGCCTCGTGCGCGCTGGAGCGTTGCGTTGCGGCCCGAGAGGGCGCTATGGGAGGCGCCCGCCACCGCCGGAAGAGAAAAGCCGGCCCCCGGTGGTGTCCTGGCGCTGCAATACCACCATTCGGACGCGCAGGTCGCCCCCGTGAACGGCGCGGATCTCTTCGCCATGTTGCTCGGCATGCTCTGGGGCGCCGAGGTTGACCGCCGGATTGCCGACGATCTCGTCCCACGTGTAGTGCAGCCAGCCCATCAGCCGCGGGTTCGCGTACATCACCACGCCGGCCATGTCGCTCGCCAGTAGGCCGCAGTTCATCGTTTCGACCACGGTGAGCAGGTCGCGGTGGCTGGGGACGATCGGCGATGTATCCGACATGGGCATGTTGCCTATTGTTACCTTCTTCCGCTCTTGCCCACACAAGAGAGAGGGCTCTTCGTACTATGGTTTCGATCACCGTGCTACGGTCTCGGAGCCGTTCACAGCCCTGCTGAGGCAGCCACCCGACCCCTGAACCGACCCCGCCCCCCCGCGGATATCGATGGGCAGAAAAAGCAAGAAGACCCGCAAGAAGAAGGGCGGCGCTACCGGCGCCGCGAACAAACCGGCAAGCACGCCGGCGAAACCGGAGCAGAAGAGAGCCGAGCGCACGCCGCCGAGCGAGAGGCTGCAAAAAATCGCGCGCATCTCCTCGATGGTTCTGGGTGCCGTGTTCGTCCTCGCCGGGACGCTGAAGGTCGGCGATCCATGGAGCTTCTTGGGCTCGTTGCCCGCCTATGGGTTGCCGTCGGTGATTCGGTTGCCGGTCACGGTGTTGATGCCGACCATCGAGGTGGTTCTCGGCGTCATGCTGATCGCCGGGTGGCGGTTGAGGCAGGCTTCCATGGCGACCGCGGGGTTCTTGACCCTCTTCGGCGGTGTCATCGCCTACGGTTGGGCGCAGGGGACGCTGCAGGATTGCGGCTGCTTTGGGTCGTGGCTGCAGCGAACGCCGCCGCAGGCCCTGGCGGAGGACGCCGGCATGCTGGCGCTCGCCGTGCTCGGCATCATGTGGGCACCGGTGCGGAAGACCGATCTGAGCCGCTTCCGTCTCGGAGTCCTGGCGACGGTGGCGGTCGGTTCGATCGCCATGATCGGCAGCACGCTGGCGGCGGACACCAGCACGCTCGAGGAGCGCATCCTGTCGGCCGAGGTCGCCGTCGATGCGGGCATCCCGAGCCTCAAAGATCTCGATCTGCGTAACCGCGACGTTCTTCTGTACCTCTTTCAGCCGGACTGCCCGCACTGCATCGAGAACGGGCCGGCGATCGCAAGAATCGCGCAGGACCCCGGGCTACCCGACGTCATCGGCATTACCCACTCGGTTTCCCCGGGCGACGTCGATTTCTACCTGAGAACCGCCGGCGCTGACTTCCCAGCCTACGAGTTCCTGGTGCCGAGCTTTGTGCAGATCACCGGCGACGGCGGCGTGCCGCAGCTTGTTTACCTGCAGCACGGGATCATTGCCCAGGTGTGGAAGGGCAATCTTCCGGGCACGCTCGCGCTGAAGCGAGCCATTGCAGCGCGGAGTAGCTCGAGCCCGTAGTAATTGGTTGGCGAGCGACGAGCCGCCGACGCCGACCGGGGGAGGCCCGAGCACCCGGACGTCACGTTCGCGCGTGGTGGATTCTCGCGACGCCCCCCCACTCGAGAATCAGCCGGTCGGCGGTGATGAGGACGGCACCGCGGCGTGTCGCGGTGGCGACGATCAGGCGGTCGGCGGGATCGTCGTGCAGGCCCTCCAACGTGGCCGCGGTAATCGCTATGGCGCCGTCGACGGGGACCTCCTGCAGGCCCATCGACAGCACCCGCTCCCGCCAGGCCGCCACCGTCTGGTTGAGCTCGATGCGTCGCTCCGCCCGCAGCATGGCGACCTCCCAAAAGCTGATCGCCGAGACGCAGAGGCGTCCCTCAGCGAGCGCCGCGTCCGCCGCCGCGCGGGCCCCGTGGCGGCTCGATGGCCGGTGTTACCCTCGAAGGATGCGTCCCAGCCCGCACCTTCTAGCCGCGGTGCTCCTCCTCGGCCTCATTGCGTCGATGGGTGCGAACTGCCGCCTCGGCGAAGCGGATCGTTGGCGGGGCGAGGAGGTCTCAGCGGCCGCCGCTCACCAGGTCCTCGAGCGCCGCCTCCGTGGCTGGTGACCAGCCGCTGAACACGCGCGACGGACGGCCCTCCTCGTCGAGCAGGATGCTCATCGGCACGAAGATGTTCTCGTCCCGGAACAAGGCGGCGACCTCGGCGGTGTCGGCGAAGTACGACGGGTAGGTGATGCCAAGGCCTGCGAGGAACGGAACCACCCGCTGGCGCGTCCGCTCGGTGTCGATGCTGAGGCCGACCAGATCGATGCCGGCCGCCGCGAGTCCCGGGGCGAGGAGCTCGAGCTCGGGCATCTCCTTACGGCATGGGATGCACCAGGTGGCCCAGATGTTCAGCAGGGTGCGGCGGCCCGGGACGGTGATGTCGTGAAGCGAGATGGTCTCGCCGTCCGGGCTCTCCAGGCTCTCGAGGCGCAGATCGGGCATTCGCGCCGCCCGGTCGATGGTGAGCTTGGCGAACAGCGCATCTTCCGGCGGCAGCGGATCGACGAGGCTGAAACGGTGTTCGTCGACGAATGTCTCCGTGGCCGTTGTGTGCGCCGTGCCTTCGACGGCGCGCAGCGAGCTGCCGGCAGGGACGTTGTCCAGGCGCTGGGTTGCTCCGCTCGGCCAGGTGATCTCGACCCACTCGGCCGCCTCATCCGATCCCAGACCGAACAGCAGCCGCGGGTCGCTCTGGGCCAGGAAGCCGGAGCCACCCGATTTGACCTTGGTCAGGATGCCCGCCGAGGTCTTGACCCGGACGATCGCGCCGAAGGCGTCGGTGCCGCTGCGTGTGCCCTCCAGCTCGATCCGCAAGAAGCCCGCATCCTGGCCGATGTTGTTGCGGAACAGGTGATGCGCGGAGCCCTGCAGCGTCACCAGAAAGATGTCGGTGTCGCCGTCGTTGTCGAAGTCGGCGAAGGCGGCGCCGCGGCCGTCGGATAGCGAGTCAGCGCCGGTGATGCCGGAAATATCGAGGTAGCGGACCGAGCCGGCAGCGCTCGGGTTGCCTGCTCCATTCGCACCAACCAACCCGTCCACGGCGGTCACCGCGCCCCTGTTGCCGAGATTGAGGCCGAAGTAATTGCGCTCGAAGCCGCTGAACGACAGGCCTTCACTGAAGATTGCGCTCATGTGGTCGTCGCGATACTCGTCGTTACCGGCGGTTTCTGCCTCGGTGCTCGACGCCACCACGTGGCGCCAGAACAGGCTTCACGTGTCCTCCATCGTCTTGCCGGAGATGAAGCCGTTGGGGCTGTAGATGTCCTCCCACCCGTCGTTGTCGAAGTCGATGAAGCCGCCGCCGAAGGCCCAGCCGGCGGACAGGCCGCCGACTTCCTGGGTGACGTCCTCGAAGCCTCCCGAGCCGTCGTTGGCGAACAGCGAGTTACCCGCCGCCAGCTTCTTGAGCACCAGGTCTTCGGGATCGGCGTCGGGGTACAGGCGCGACAGGATGCGGTTACCGGCGGTCGACGACATGTTGGTAACGTGCAGGTCGAGATCGCCGTCGTTGTCGAAATCGCCGAAGGCGACGCCCATGCCGTTGCCGGGATCGAGAACGCCCCGCTCTCCAGCCGCCTCCCGGAAGCCGTTGCCTTCGTTCAAATAGAGGCCGTTTTCGCCGAAGTCGTTGGCGACGTAAAGGTCCTGGTCGCCGTCGCCGTCGATGTCGGCGAAGGCCGCCGCGTAGCTCCAGCGCGAATCGCTGACGCCCCACTCCTCGGCGACCTCGCGGAACGTCCCGTCGCCCTGGTTGAGAAAGAGGAGGTTCGGCGTGCCGTTGGTCGCCTGGTTCCAGGAGTTCGGCATCACGATGCCGTAGCGGTTGTAGGAGGCGACATAGATGTCCTGGAAGCCGTCGCCGTTGACGTCTGCGGCGACGGCGCTGAATCCGTTGGCCGGTATGTAGACGCCGGCCTCGATCGATCGGTCGAGGAACTGCAGCACGCCGTCCGGTATGAGGCGGTTTTCGAGCAGCACCTGGTTGCCGATCGTGGCGAGGAACAGGTCGGTGTCGCCGTCGTTGTCGTAGTCGAGAAACAACGGTCCGGTCGCCGGCGGCGCAAGCGACAAGAAGCTCTCCAGCGAGGCGTCATCGAACGATCCCGCGCCGTCGTTCAGGTACAGGCGGTTCTGCACCACGCCCGTGGTGACGATGTCGAGCAGCCCGTCGCCGTTGACGTCGGCGACGGCGACGCCGTGGGCGACGACGGTGTCATTCGGCGCCTCACCGAAGCGTGGAAACTCGGCCGCGAGGCCGGCGGGCAGCGCCACCTCGGAGAACAGCTCGCGCTCGGCCACCATCGACGTCACTGCGCCGAGCTCGAAGCGGGTGATTCTCCAGGGGGGGGCTTGCGGCGCGTCTTCGCTGCCAGCCGTCGTCGGGAGCCCGTTGGCTTCGATGGCCGTGAGCTCGCCGCCCAGGGAAGTCGGGCGAGGCTCCAAGACGCCTGTCCCGGGCTCGAGGGCACGCACCGCCGCAATGTCGGCCTCGGCGGTCAGCCATTCGCGACGCCCCGTGGGGTCGCGTCCGACGATGAAGAACGAGATGTGCGCCTCGCCGGCACCGCCATCGGTGAAACGGGCCTCCTTGACTTTGAAGCGCACGTCCTCGATCGACAGGAAGTGCTCGAGCAGGGTTTCGAAACCGGCGAGAAAGGTGTCGCGGTCGACGCTCGTCATGGCTCCGGTCGGCCACTCGCGGTTGGTGATCCAGGCGACGGGGCCGGGGTGATCAACCGAGGCGACCGGGATGGGCGTGGCGAGCAGGTGATCGGCGAAGTACCGCTCGATCGTCGTTCGGTCCTTGTTGCGCGCGGCTACCGAGAGGTCGAGCAAGTCGTTGGCTAACGACTCCGACAGGTCCTCGGCGGCGTTCAGGGCCTCGGTATCGATCGCCTGCATCGCTTGTCGGGCGAGGCCGACGGTTCCGGCGAAGAGCAGAATCGCGGTGATTCCGGCGATCGCGATCCGGTGAAGACACCGCGTCGGATGTTCACCCATGGTCGGAGGAGTGCGCACAAGTGGGAGTCTAACAGGGTACTGAAGAACTCCCGCGGTGCCCGCAACCCTCGATGTGCTCGTAGCGGCAGGCCGCGAAGTTCTTCAACACCCTGTCGAGCCAGGCGCCTCGAACCCTCGATGGAGGCGGTACACTAGCGCCCAAAGTAGCCGACACCTTTCGACCGGGGCACGAACGACTTCTACATGGGCAAACGCACCTCGATCCTTGTGGGGTTGGCGGCCTGCGGCGCCGCGTTCGCGCTCTTCGCCGCCAGCGGCGCGCCCCAATCGGTTGACCTCCAGCGGCTCCGCAACCTGGGGCAGGCGACCTACGAGGAACAGCGCTACGTCGAGGCCGCGGCAGCGTTTACCGAGATTCTGCTCGACGACGCGGCGACGCCCCAGGACCGCCTCAATCTGGCGGTGGCGCAGTATGCCAACGGCGACGAACAGGCGGCGCTCCAGACCCTCGACGACGCCGTTGATCTGCTCGACGATCATCCGGGCGCGCCGTATCTGCGGGGATTGATCGCCCGCCGGACCGGTGCTCTGGGCGACGCCCGACCGGTGCTCGAGCGGGCGCGTGATCTCGATCCGACCGATCCGGCGATTCGCTACAACCTCGGCGCCGTATACGCGCAGCTCGGCCTGCAGGACGAGGCGTTGGCCGAGTTCGAGGTGGTCACCGCGATGGGCTTCGACGTTGCTCTGCAGCACTACGTCAGCGCGCTGTACCAGCATTTTCAGATCCTGCTGCGGCGGGGCCAACGGCAAGACGCCGAGCCCGAGATCGCGCTCTACAGGGAAGCCAACCAGCGGCTGTCGCCGGCGGCGAGTTCGCCGGACGCGCTGGAGCGGAGCCGCTCGACGTTCATCGTCGTGCCCGATCTCAGCCTGCAACCTGCGGATCCCGACTCCGCCCAAGGCGTGAGGTTTTCTTCTTCGGGAGCGCCCGTCGACCTGCCGGTGGGGGCAAGCGTCGCGGTCGCCGACCTCAACCGCGACGGCCGTCCCGATTGGTTGACGACCGGGCCAGACGGGCAGGTATGGCTGTCGGCCGGCAACACGCATGCACCGCGCGGGTTTTCGACCCCGTTGGGTGCTGCCGGGCTGGGTGACTTCGACCGTGATGGGTGGCCCGATCTCTACGTCGTTGACGCTGCCGGTGACCGTCTGTTCCGCAACGTGCTCGGCGATGGGCGCGATGATGCCGTGGTTTTCGAGCTCGTCGAGGCGGCAGGGCTTCCGTCGACCGGGGCCGCCACCGGCGTGCTGTGGCTCGACTACGATCACGAGGGTGACCTCGATGTCCTGATCACCCACGCCGACGGTTCGTTGCGGCTGCTGCGCAACCTCGGGGACGGCACGTTTGACGATACGACCTCGGCGGCCGGCCTCGGCGATGCGCGGGCGGGGCAGGGGGCGCTGTTCGCCGACTTCGATCACGACTACGACGTCGACCTGTTTCTATGGGGCGACAACGGCACCGAGCTATACAGTAACCAGCGCGGTGGCAAGTTCATGGAGATCGGCTCCGCGGTGGGCGTCGGTCTGACGGTGCCGACGTTGGCAGCGGTGGCCGAGGACTTCGACAACGACGGCCGCGTCGACCTGCTGCTGGCCACCGCCGACGGCCTCGTGGCGCTGCGGAACATGTCCGGCGGGACGTTTCAGCCGGCGGATCTCGGCGCCCTCGATGGCTTGCGCGTCGATGCGTTAGACGCCGCCGATTTCAACAACGATAGCTACCTCGACGTGGTGCTGACGACGGGTGGGCGGCCGCGTTTTTTCGCCAACGCCGGCGGCTTCGCGCTCGTTCCCTTCGAGCCGTTGCCGTCGCCGGGCGGCGAGCTCGCCGACGGTGTGCCGACCCGTTTTCTCGTCGCTGCCGACATCGACGGCAACGGCGGAGTCGACGTCATGGTCGAGCAGGCCGGGCAGCTCTTCTCATACGTGCAGACCGAGCCCGTCGGCAACTGGCTGGCCGTCAGCGTCGTCGGAATCAAGAACAACCTCAACGGGATCGGCGCCAACATCGAGGTCAAGGTCGGTGGCTCCTACCAGCTACGTCCGCTGCGGTCGACGCCGCTGCACTTCGGTATCGGCGCCGCCGAGAGCGCCGAGATCCTGCGCATCACCTGGCCCAACGGGATCGTGCAGAACCTCTTCGACGTCGCCGCAAACCAGCGGGTGACGACCACCGAGCTAGAACGACTGGAGGGCTCGTGCCCGTTTCTCTACACCTGGGACGGCCGCGGTTTCCACTTCGTCAACGAGGTGCTCGGCGCGTCGCCGCTGGGGATGCTGTTGGCCGACGGCCTCTACCACGTCCCGGATGCGCAACCCGACGAGTACGTGTTCGTCCCCGGGGAGCAGCTCCGTGCCGTCGACGGGAGTTACGAGATTCGCCTCACCGAGGAGCTCCGCGAGACCACCTACCTCGACGCCGTCCGAATTCTGGTCATCGACCACCCTGAATCGCTCGCGGTGCTGCCCGACGAAGCGTTCGGCGGCCTTGTGCGACCCGGCCTCCGGTTGTACGCCTACGAGGATCTCTTGGCGGTGCGCGCCACCGACCAGGCGGGCGTCGATTGGACCGCCGAGCTGGCGACGATCGATGGCAACTTGGCCCGGCCGTTCGAGCCCGCCGCCTACGACGGTCTGGCGGCGGCCCATTCCGTGACCCTGGAGCTGCCGGAGGTTCCCGCCGACGGGCCTGTTCACCTCTATCTGACGGGCTGGGTCTACTGGTCGATGGGCAGCGTCAACCTGGCGATCGATCAAGACCCACGCACCGAGCTCACCCCCGTATCGCTCGAGGTTCCCGACGGACAAGGAGGGTGGCGGACCGCCATCGAGGACATCGGTGTGCCGGTGGCGAAGAACTCGACGCTCATCGTCGACGTGAGCTCGGTGTTGAACCGCGCCGACCCGCGCGTCCGGATCGGTACCACAATGCGCCTCTATTGGGACGCGATGGCCTACACCGTCGGCGGCGAGTTCGCCGGCGGCCTCGTGCCCGTCGGGGATTGGCAGCTGGAGCACGGCGTGCCGCGAGCCGGTGTGCTCCAGCTACGACGTGCCATGGCAGCGCAGGACGGGGCGGCCGGCCGGCCCGGTACCGTGGCCTCTGGGGGTGGCGTCGACGCTTCGATCGCGCAAACGGTTGTCCCGGCCGCTGTTCCCCTGCGGGTTCAGGTGCTCGCACCCAGCGCCGCGGAGCTCCGTCCGCGCGGTTTTTCCGCCGTCTCGCGAACCGCCGACGGCTACGAGACGTTCGACTACCAAACGCTGGTGCCGGTGGCGCCGTGGGAGCAGCACCGCGGTTTCTACACCGCCTTCGGTGACGTCAACGAACTGCTCCGTGTCGCCGACGATCGCTACGTCGTCCTGGCCACCGGTGACGAGGTCGCGATCAGCTTCGAGGCGTCGCTACCGTCGCTCCCCGAGGGCTGGCGCCGCGACTTTCTCGTCTACCTGCACGGCTGGCTCAAGGACACCGATCTGAACAGCGCCTACGGCGACCGCGTCGGGCCGCTGCCGTTTCACGGCATGTCGGGCTATCCGTACCCAGCCGGCGAGTCGTACCCGGACGACCCGGAGCACAAGCGTTTCCTCGAGCGCTACCTGACGCGGCCGGCCCGGCCGATCAATCCGCCGCTGATCAATGGCCAACGGCGCGACTAGCCCGGATATCTCATCAGGGTCGCGGCTGCGCGAGCGCGATGGCGCGCGATGAGATATCCGGGCTAGCAGGCCGTGGCGAAAGTGTGATGGGTCTGGTTGCGACCACAAGAGGCCAGATGCAAGGCGCCGCGATGTGTTCAGCCGACAACGATTTCGAGCGTTTCTCGGGTCTCGAGCACATCAACCCGCGCGCTGGAACAGGTCAATCGCATGAAATGCAGTTGTGGTTGTTCGTGGCTCCCAGGCTCTCGAGTAGCGCGATCGTCTCCGGGAACGGCTGCACCCGCTGCTGCGGGCCGTTCGCCATGTCGGCGGTGGTCTGGCCGCGGCGGCTCACGAACGTGACGCTGGCGCCGTGCTCGACGAGGAACTCGATCACTTCGTTGTCTCCGCGGGACGCCGCGTTGTGCACTGCGGAGTAGCCGTCGGCGTCGAGCACGTCGACGTCGACGCCCAGTTCCTCGACCATGTAGCGCACCGCCGAAAGCCAGCCGTCGGGCACGTGACGATGGGTCTGTCCGACGCGTGAAGTTCCGTAGCCCACACCGGTGACGGCGTGGAGGGGATGAACGTGGGGTCCGCCGGGCGGCACCGCCAGCAGACCGGACGGATCGAGTTCGTCAACCTGTGTGCCGGGCGCGGCAGCAGAGCGATTCTGGTTGCTGGTTGGTCCGCGACGACGGCCGCCCGCAAGCTTGATGGTCGAGATGTTCGGATCGGCGCCATACTCCACCAGCAAACGCATGGCCGCGACGTCCGTCGCGTAGGCGGCGCGCCAAAACGGCGTCGCACCGGTGAAATTGACTCCCATGCGCCCCGAGTTGTACGCGGCGTACCAGATGTGCGAGCCGGTACGGGCGTTCGGATCGGCACCGGCCTCGAGCAACGCCCTCATCAACTCGAGATAGGAAGCTTCCTGCTGCTGGTAGGCCGTCGGTTGCGGATAGAAGGTACGCAGCGACCATTCGATGTTGAGGGCGGCGAACAACGGCCCGGCGCCGTCCTCGCTGAGGAGATTCGGGTCGGCGCCCCGCTCGAGCAGCATCATCGCCAGATCGAAATTGCCGTTGATGACGGCGACCACCATCGGGCTGCTTTCGTCGCCGCCGGTGTGCTGGTCGATCTCGGCGCCGGCTTCCAGAAGGAGCCGGGCCGCGTCGATGCGGCCGTCACGTACCGCATAGTGCAGCGCCGCAAAGCCGCCCTGTCGGCCGATGAGCTCGGGCGTCGAAAGCGACTGGGGCACGATGGGGGCGGCCACTCGCTTCACCTCGGGTGGATCGTCTGGATCGCGCAGGTCCGCCTTGGCGCCGGCTTGTCCGCCGACGGCGCCCGAAGCCCCGGGGGTCCCCTGGCCGACGTTCGGCGGCGGTGGTGGTGGCGGCGGGGCGACTCGAGGTTCAGGCGGCTCGAGGCCGCGATCAGCGGCTACTACGCGCGCCCGACGTTGCCGGTCGTCATCATCGTCGCGGGATCGTTCGGCGTGGTCGAAGACCGCCGTCATCAACGAGACGTCGGCGCCCGCCTGGAGCAAGGTCTCCATGGCTGCCAGGCGATTCCGGGCGGTAGCGAACATGAGCGGCGTGCGCTCCGAGGACGGATCCCTGACGTTGACGTCGGCCCCGTGCTCGAGCAGAACACGAACGGCGTCGGCGCCACCCGCTGCGGCCGCCAGATGGAGGGGGCTCAAGCCGGTGGAGGTGAAGGTATTCGCATCGCTGCCGGCTTCCAGAAGCACCGCAACGGCGGCGCCCCTGCGGGCGCTGCTGGCCAAGTGCAGGGGCGTGTGGCCGCCCAGGCGGGTTGTCGACTTCGCGTTGGCACCGGCGTAGAGCAGCACCTGCAGCGTTGCCAGGTCGCCGTTGTGCGCCGCCCAATGCAACGCCGTCATGCCGTCACCCTGCGGGCCGTTGACGTCGGCTCCGGCGCGGAGCAGCGAGCGAACCTGCTCGGTATCGCCCCTCATCGCTGCGTCTGCGACCGGCGATTCCGCGCCCGCAGCGACCGCCGAGCCCGGCGCCGGCGCCCCGAAGGCAAAGACCATACCCAGGGCACACAGGGCGCCGAATGCGATCAGACGCCTACGATTGCGCATTGCTCACCTCCGGGTTCAGGGACGTCCAGCCTGGGCGGGCGGCGCGGTGAACGAGAACTCGCCGGTGCTGTCGCCGAAGCTCTCCATGTCGTCCATCCCGAGCCCGTGCATCAGACTCAGCATGACGTTGGCCATGGGCGTGCCTTCTTCGGCTCGGAGGTGGAGACCTCCTTCCAATCGGCCGCCGGCGCCGCCCAACAGGATCAGCGGGCATCGCCGGTGGTTGTGGAGGTTGCTGTTCGCCATCGGCGATCCGTAGACGATCAGCGTGTTGTCGAGGAGATTGGTGTCTCCATCCATCGTGTTTTGCAGCTTCTCCATGAAATACGGGAGCATCGAGACGTGATACTCGTTGATCTTGGAAAAGTCCACGACCCGCTCGTCCCGACCGCCATGGTGCGAGGCGGCGTGGAAGCCCGAATCCGAGCCGCTCTCGGGATAGATCCTGCCGGAGGCGTCGCGCCCCCACTTGAAGGAAAACACGCGGGTGAGATCGGACTCGAAGGCAAGAAGCTGCAGATCGAACATCAGCTTGACGTGCTCCTCGAACGAATCCGGAACGCCGGCAGGTGCGGTCGGCAGCTCACGCGCTTCACCACTGCGGTTGCGCTCTTCGATGCGCTGGATCCGCTGCTCGATCTCACGGATGTTCTCGACGTATTGGTCGAGACGTTGGCGATCGATCGGTCCCAGCCGGCGCCGCAAGTCCGTCATCTTTTCCGTCACCCAGTCGAGGATGCTGCGGTCGATTTGGCGGTCGGCTGACCGTTGCTCCGGCGTGCCGCCGACACCGAACAGCATCTCGAAAACCGCCCGCGGGTCTCGCACCATCGGCAGCGGTTCCGTCGGTGACGCCCAGCTGATCGTGTCGGTGTACACGCAGGCATAGCCGTAGGCGCAGCCGCCGGACTGATCGACGGGCTCGATGGAAAGCTGCATCGATGAGATCGGCGTTTCCCCGGCGATGCGCTGGACGTAGAGCTGGTCCATGGACGTCCCGACGCGCACGTCTGAGCCCTCGGTCAGCCGCGGGCGGGCTTGGGTCAGGAACACGGCGCTCGAGCGGTAGTGGTCGCCGCCGATCTCCGCCGGCACGAACGCCTCGGCCATCTTGACGTCGGTGTTGCTGACGATGGTCAGGTGATCGCGGAACGGCTCCAGTGGGCGCAGGCTGCCCGGCGAAAGATCGAAGTCGCGGCCCACCGTCTCGGGCGCCCACAGGAACTGGGAGGCACCCCACGCGTCACAGCCCGCTGCTCCATGCACCTGTTCGATGCAAACGAGCCGGGTGCGGCGCGTCGCCTGCGCCGCGGAGTTGCTGGCCCAAAGCCGCCTCGCCGGGACCATCGCGTCGAGAAGCGGCACACCCAACGTCACGCCCATGCCGCGTAGCACCGTGCGGCGCGAGAGATATTTGTTCGTGATGTACATCGGCCTGTCCTTCCGATTCACTGCCTGCTCGGGCTCATTTCTTCTGTCGTTTCCGCCCTCGCCATCCGGAAGGCATCGCTGTTGGCGATGCCGAGGACGAAGGACGAGATGCGGTAGTCGTTGTTCTCGGCTTGGCGGACGATCTCGCGGATCGCCGGCATATCGAAATACTCGACCCTGCGACCCAGAGCGTATGCCATGAGACTCTCGGTGAAGTGGGTGATCACCACGTCGGCGCGGTTCAACAGCGCGCGGCGCAGGTCGGCGGGGCCATCCAGGCGGGTGCCGTCGTAGAGCTCGCCGGACGCGTCGATGTCGACGCCGCGGTCCTTGATGCGCCACGCACCGGTGACGTCGAAGTTGTCGAGCGCCAGGCCGATCGGGTCGATGACGTTGTGACACGAGCTGCATGACGGATTGGCGCGATGGATGGCCATCTGCTCGGCAACCGACAGGAACCTGCCGTTCGTTGCGTCACCCGTTTGGTCGAGGTCGGGAATGTCGGGCGGCGGCGGCGGCGGCGGGCTTCCGAGCAGGACCTCCATCACCCACTTGCCGCGCAGCACCGGTGAGGTCCGGTTGCCGTGCGATGTCATCGTGAGGATGCTGCCGTGCCCGAGGATGCCGCGCCGGCGCTCGTCGGGGTAGGAAACCTTACGGAACTCCGAGCCGGCGACGTCGGGAAAACCGTAATGACGGGCGAGGCGTTCGTTGACAAAGGTGTAGTCGGCGGTCAGCAACTCCAACACGCTTCGATCCTCGGCCACCAGATAGGAAAAGAACAACTCCGTCTCGCGGTGCATCGCTGCGGAGAGAATGTGGTCGTAGTACGGGAACGACAACGCATCGGGGTGGACCTTCGCCAGATCCTGGAGGCGGAGCCATTGAGCGGCGAACCTGGTGGCGAGCGCGCTCGACCGGGGGTCCGCGAGCATCCGTCGCACCTGCCGATCAAGACCCTCGGGGCTCGAGAGCTGTTCCCTGACGGCAAGGTCGATCAATTCCTGATCGGGCGGCGCGCCCCAGATAAAGAAAGAAAGTCGCGCCGCGAGGTCGAGGTCGCCGATCCGGTAGACGTCGCCCGGGCTCACCCCATCCGGGACCTCTTCCATGCGGAACACGAAGTCGGGACTGGCCAGCAGGGCTCGGAGCGCCGTGCGAATCCCGCCCTCGAAGCCGCCGCCGGCCGCACCCTGGTTGTAGAAGGCGGTCAACTCGTTGACGTCACTCTCCGTCACCGGCCGGCGATAGGCCCGGGCCGCCAGGCGCGAGATGATGCTCTCGGCGCACGGAGCTTCCTCTTCGGGGGAGGTCGGACGACAGGTGAAGATCCGCCGGCGGACGGGGTTGTCCGACACGCCGGTGACCTCGAACGGCCCGACGATCGAGAAATCCCGAAGGTGCGTCAGCGTCGAGATACCGTAGCCGACGCCGATATCGGTATCGGCCAATGTGTGGTCGATCGGCGTGATCAGGTCGTCTTCAGGGCCGACCAACTGCTCGACGAAGGCGGCGGCCACGAGGTGGGGACCGGCGGGCACGTCGATGGGATCCGTCACGATGGTCAGCCCGGCGGGGTCGGCTTCCGACATCCAGCGGTCGATGTACACGGCGGCGATCCGCTCGCCGTCCAGGGAAACCTCGATCTGCTCGTTCCTGACCAGGGTCCGACCGAAGAGGTTCCCGACCAGGTCCCCGTGAACCAACATCCGGAACTCGTACTTGCCGTCGGCGGGAAAGTTGTGAACCACCGCGATCCCACCGCGGGTGCCGAACGGCGCCCCCTCCACCCGGTCCTTCTGTGATTGGGTGCGTGAGATCGGGTACGAGGTCGAATCCGGGCCGGCGTCGGGGTTGCCGACGGCCACCCTGCTGATGTGCCCGGCCGCTCGGAGGTAGCCTTCGATCAGTGTCGCCGACGGCATCTGGACGTCGGCGATATTGTCGAAGCTGGCGCTGATCGTGTCCGGCGGCAGGAACCTGCCGATGTCGATCTCGATGCCCAGAAGGTCGCGGACGGAGGCGGAATACTCGGCCTGGTTGAGCCGCTGGAAGGCCCTGCGGCCCGGATTGGGGTTGGCGGCGGCGGCCTCGTCGATGGTGGTCTCGAGCGCCGTGACCAAGGCTTCGACGGTTGCCGCGTCCGGCCGCTGCGCCACCGCCGGCGGCATCATGCCGACGCGCAGCTTGCGAATCATCTTTTCCGCGAGCTCGGCATTCTCGTAGGCCCGAGAAACGTCGAACGATTCGAGTGTCATGCCACCGGTCAGCATCGTGTCGTTGTGGCAGCGAAGGCAGAACCGGCCGATAGTCAGGTTCTGCTCCTGGTACGACATCGGAGCCGGCGCCACGGGCGTCGAAGCAGCAAGCCCGGTTGTCGGCGCCTGCGGGCTGCGCGCCAAGCCGGTCTCGACGCTCATTCCGAGGCATAGAAGCACCGGAATCACGATCGTGAGCGCGAATTTTTTCATTACGCTCCTCACCTCTCGATGGCGAGGTTCATGGCTGAAACCACCGGATTATCGGATCCGGGTCACTCGATGGAGGCAACCTAGAATACAACCAATTTTGCTCGCTTCCCAGGTTTGTTAGCGCCCCTGTAGTGTGTTCCATTCGACCAGCGCCCGGCGCAGTGTCTCCTCAACGCGGCCCGCCGCTTCGACGACCTGAGACGTCGGGCCGGCGTCGACGCCCTCGACGATGCGGTACAGCGAGCCGATGTTGCCGTTGAGCCCGCGCAGCGTGGTCTCGATGGCGGCGGCCGCCTGACGATCGCCGGCGGCATTCGCCGGATCGGACTGGAACGCTTGTACCTCCGCCAGCGCCGCGAAATCCTCGCCCAGCAGCCCGTACAGCCGCATCGACAGCGCGTGCTGGCGCCTCAGCTCGGCGGCCGAGGTGGTGACGCGTGGATCCATCTTCACCGTCAGCGGCTGCTCTTGTCGGGTCTGCCCGGCGGCGGTCAGCCGGACGGTGTAGGTGCCCGGCAGCACCCACGGCCCCTGCGGCGAGACCGGTGTGTTGTGGGGGATCGCCGAAATCGGGTAGCTGAAGCGCAGCACCGCCGGGCGCGGGTAACGCAGGTCCCACACGAAGCGGTGCATGCCGGGGTCGGCCGACAGCACCGGCGCCGGGCGCGGCCAGTAGGCGGGCACGTTCTGGCCCTGCAGCGGTGGCTCGGGCGGATCGTTGCTCGAGTAGCGGCGCACGAGGTCGCCGGCGGCATCGAGGATCTCCAAGGTCACCGGCCCGCGCGCATTGTCTCCCAGGTAGTAGTTGATGATGGCGCCGTCGGGCGGGTTCTCGCCCGCCGGCTCCTCCGGCGGCGGCGGCGTGTCGGTGTACTTGTTCCAGCGAAAGCGCCACGCCTGCTGGGGTTCGAACAGGTGGGCGTCGGCGGCGACGATCGCCGGGGTGATCTGCCGCAGCGGCGTGATGTCGTCGAGGATCCAGAAGCCGCGCCCGTGGGTGCCGGTGGCGAGGTCGTCGTCCTTGATGATCAGATCGCGAACGGACGTCGGTGGGTGGTTGAGTCGCAGCGATTGCCAGTTGTCGCCGGCGTCGAACGATACGTAGACGGTCTGCTCGGTGCCGGCGAACAGCAGGCCGGGGCGGACGTGGTCCTCGCGCACCACGTTGACGTTGGTGCCGTCGGGGATGCCGTCGGTGATGCGAGTCCAGGTCTCGCCACCGTCGCGGGTGCGGTAGATGTGCGGCCGCAGGTCGTCGAGGCGCAGCGTGTTGATCGCCGCGTAGACGGTGTTCGCGTCGGTGTGGGAGGCGTCCATGAGCGAAACCTTGGCCCACGGGCCGAGCTCCGCGGGCGTCACGTCCGTCCAGCTCGTGCCGCCGTCGCGGGTCACCCAGATGAGGCCGTCGTCGGTGCCCACCCAGATGGTGCCGATGTCGACGTAGGACGGCGCGATGGTGTAGATGACGCCGCGCCGCGCCGGTTCCGCCGCCGGCGTGCCGATGTACTTGCCGACGGAGCTGGGAACCGCCCAGGTTTGGCGCGACAGGTCGGGGCTGATCCGATCCCAGCTCTGCCCGCCGTTTGCTGTCTTCCAGAGCGTGTTGGAGGCGTAGTAGAGGGTGCGCGGGTCGAGGGGTGAAAACAGGATCGGCATGGTGCGCACGACGCGGTAGGGCACGTCATCCGTCGGCCGCGGCGTGATGTCCTGACGCTGCAGCGTGCGACGATCCCAGCGGGTGACGCGGCCGCCGTAGACGATGTCGGGATCGAGCGGGTCGGGGGCGACGTAGCCGTACTCGGTCACCCCCACCGGCGTCCAGTCGCGGTAGGTGATCGCGCCGTAGTCACCGCGGCTGCGCACGCAGGCCGAGCCGCTTTCCTGCTGGCCGCTGCACAGGCGGTAGGGAAAGTCGTTGTCGGCGGTGACGTGGTACATCTGCGCCGTCGACTGGTTGTACCAGGAGCTCCACGTCGCGCCGCCGTTGACGGTGACGATGGCGCCCTGGTCGGCGGCGATCAGCATGATGTCGGGGTTGATGGGATTGATCCAGATGCGCTGGTAGTCGTCGCCGCCCGGCGCGCCCCGCGGCGTCATGAAGGTGCGGCCGCCATCGGTCGATTTCCACACCACGATGCTGCCGGTAAACACGATGTCGGGATCGTGGGGGTGCACCTTGACCTCGGCGAAGTCCGAGCCGCGCTGCGTCACCAGGGGGTTGTCGTTGATCAGGTACCAGCTAGCGCCGCCGTCGTCGGAGCGGTACAGGCCACGGTTGCGGCGCGCGTCGACGGTGGCGAACAGGCGATCGGGCTCGGAGGGCGCCACGGTGATGCCGATGCGGCCGAGGCCGTCTTCGGCGAACGTCGGGATGCCCTCGTTGATCGGACGCCACGTATCGCCGCCGTCGGTGGATTTGTAGATGCCGGAGCCGGGGCCGCTGAAGGCGGCGTTTTCCCATGGCCCCTGGCGCGCCTCCCACAGCACCGCGTAGACGGTCTGCGCATCGCTCGGGTCGAAGATGACGTCGACCCCGCCGCTGTTCTCGTCGACGTAGAGGACCTTTTCGAACGTCTGGGCGCCGTCGCGAGAGCGAAAGATGCCGCGCTCTTCGTTGGGCCCGTAGGGGTGGCCGAGCACGGCCACGAACAGGCGGTCGGGATCATCGGGGTCGACGATGATCTGCGGAATCTGTTGGCCGTCGCGCAAACCGAGGTGGGTCCACGTCTCGCCGCCGTCGCGCGACTTGTAGATGCCGTCGCCGACGGAGAGGTCGGGCCGCTGTAGGCCCTCACCCGAACCGACGTAGATGATGTTCGGATCGGACGGTGCGATGGCGATAGCGCCGATGGAACCGGTGGGCTGGTCGTCGAAGATCGGCACCCAGGTGTGGCCGTAGTCGGTGGTCTTCCACACGCCGCCGTTGACCACACCGATGTAGAAAACGTTCGGCTGATCCGGGATTCCGGCCGCGGCTTTGGTGCGGCCGCCGCGGAACGGCCCGATGTTGCGCCAGCGCATCTCCTGGAAAAGCTCGTCCGCGTACCCTTGCGCGGCCGTGGTTGCAATCGCTCCGGCCGCCGAGGTGAACGAGTCGCCGGATGTTGCCGCGGCGGTCGGGCCGCCGGTGGCAAGCGCTGCGGCGACAAGAAGAGAAGCGAGCACGAGAGTGAGCAGCCGGTGCTTGTTCATGGTGCCTCCAGAAGGTCGTGTGAAACGGCGCGCCGGTATCCGGTGATGGTGAGACCGTCGGCGTGCACGCCGACGATCGCATAGCTGCTGTTGTCGAGGCCCGAACCTTCAACGACGGCGCGCAGCGTGTAGAAGTGGATGCCGTCGATCTCGCGGTGGTCGCCGGCGTGGTCGTGGCCGTGGAAGGCGGCGATCACGTTGCCGCGGCGCCGCATGAGCAGGCGCACTTCGTCGGCGTTGTTCACGAATACGGGGCCCTCGCCGTCGAGGCGCTGGTGCACGAACAGGAGCGTAGGGGCGTCCGTTGAGCCGAGGTCCTGGGCCAGCCAATCGAGCTGCTGCGGCGGGATGTTGGTGTCGCGGTAGTCAAAATCGCCGTGGTCGTAGGCGACACCGTCGGCGCGGAAGTTGGCGTCGAGGACGACGAAGTGCAGGTTGCCGCGATCGAACGAGTAGTAGGTGACGTCGGGATCGATGCCGGTGTTCTCGGTTCCGGCAAGGAACTGGGCTTTGGAGATGCTGTCCATGTCGTGGTTGCCGAGAACGTGGTAGCGGGGCCCGGCAAACGCCGCGAGCTCGCTCTCGATCTCCTCGAGATGGCGCAGCGTATCCGCCTCGACCCCCGGCTCGTCTTGATCCTTGAAGTCGCCGAGCTCGATCAGAAAGTCGACCCCCTCGGCGTTCATCAGCTCGACGCACTCGCGCATCTTGGCGGACGACTCGCGATAGAAACGCGTGCCGCGCTCCTCGCAGTCGGCGTCGTGCGGGTCGGTGACCATGCCGAAGCGAACCGCCGCCTGCCGCTGCCCGCTCGCGGCGCGTGGAAAGGCGAGTCCGGCGAGTGCCGCCGAGGAGACCTTCAGGAACTCACGCCGAGTTTGGAGAAACATCCTCACCATGGCCGTCGAATCTAACCGATCCACAGCAAGCGGGTCGTGAAGGTCATCCGTCTCTTGACCCACTACGAGTAGCCGGTGGGGCTCCACCGCTGACGCGGGTGTGAGTTCGGAACCGCGCCCGTTCCGGGCTAGGAGCCTGCTAAAGAGCCCGGGTCTGAAAATGGGTCCGTGGAGTCTTCTGCCGCCTCGGGATCGGAGTCCCAGTCGTCCGGGCGCGGCGGTGGTTTGACCGCGGCGGTCGACGAGACGTGCTCGGCCGGGAGGATCGAGTCGAGGCTCCCGGGAGCGCGCTGGATCTCTTCGAGCTGTTCTTTGATCTCGGCGGCGGAGGCCGGCCGGTCGGCAGGGTCCTTGCGGAGTGTCTTGCCGATGAGCCGGATCAGGCCGGTCGGTAGCCGCGGGTTGATCTCGATCGCCGGCGGTGGATCGTGGTTGAGGATCTGATCGAACACCACGGCCTCGGTGGGCCCGTCGAACGGCACCCTGCCGGTCGCCATCTCGTAGAGCACGACGCCGAGCGAAAACAGGTCCGAGCGCGCGTCGAGCGTCTGCCCACGGGCTTGCTCCGGCGACATGTAGGCAACCGTCCCCGTCGTCGCCCCCTCGCGTGTGAGCTGTCCTTCAGGTGCCGAGGTGGGTATCGAAGATACCTGCCCAACCTTGACCGTCGCCGTCAACTTGGCGAGGCCGAAGCCGAGAATCTTGGCGCGGCCGGCGTCGGTGACGAAGATGTTGGCCGACTTCAGGTCGCGATGGAGGACGCCCTTGCCGTGTGCTTCGCCGAGCGCGCCGGCGACCTGGATGGCGATGGCGAGCAGTCGGTCGCTGGGCAGCGGGTTGCCGCCGATCGTCTGGTGGAGCGTCTTCCCCTCGAGCGCCTCCATTACCAGGAACGGCTGGCCCTCGTGCGTGCCGATGTCGTGCAGCGTGCAAATGCCGGGGTGGTTGAGCGCCGAGGTCGCGCGGGCCTCCTGCTCGAAGCGGGCCATCCTGGCCGCGTCGCCGGCAAACTCCGGCGCCAGTACCTTGATGGCGACCTTGTGGCCCAGGCGGGTGTCTTCGGCGAGATACACCTCGCCCATACCGCCGGAGCCCAGCAGTTCGAGAATTCTATAAGGGCCGAGAGAGGTACCGATCATCAAGAAGTGAATCTATCCGCCCGTCTGGGCGCGGACAACGCCGAGCTCTCCGCCGTCGCCGCGCCGCTCATCGCTACGGATCAGTTGTCTTGCCGATTGCCGACGATGGCGATGCGTGTACCGGTGTCGTTGATCGCCAGGCGCGTGATGCCGATGACGCCGGCGTCGGTCAGGTCGGCGATCTCGGTCCAGGCGTTAGTCAGCATACGGCCGTCCGGTGACGAAAACACCAGCGCGTCGTCCGCGGGTCGCGCCAGAAACAGCTTCGAGCCGTCGCCCATGATGATCGAGCCGTCGGGCATCCAGGCGTGATCCTCGCGGCCGGGGAGAGTCGGCAGCAGGCGGGTGAACTCACCGGTGTCCAGGTCGTAGACCTCGATCCACCAGTTGTCTTGGTCGATCTTGCGCACGAAGCTGATGGCGCGACGGCCGGGGATCTTGTGCAGCGAGCGACCGGGATTCTCGGCCAATACCTCGGCCTCGCCGGTGCGAAGGTCGCCGAGCTGCAGCGTCGCCGGCGTTCCGTCTCCGCCGAGAACGAACATCACCACCATGTTCTCGTCGGCCCAGGCGTGGTAACCGACCGGCTGGACGCCATCGAGGATGCCGCCGCGGCCGGTGCCGTCGTTGTCGAAGCGCCATAGCTGTTGCGCCGCGGCGGATTCGTGAATGCTCGAGAAACCGTCGCCCGACGGTAGCGGGGTAGCGGAAAACTCGCTCGACAGCGTTTGCGTGACCTGGCGGGTGGTTCCAGCGCGAATGTCGTGGCGGTAGATGTCGGTTTGCGTGCGGTTGCGCGCCGAGGTGTACAGGAGCGTTTGGCCGCCGGGCTCGAAGGCGGGCTGGTTGTCGTATCCGTCGCGGTCGGTGATGTTGGTCACATCCGCTACCGAGACCTCCCCGTTGGTCGGTGTACCGTCGCCGGATGAGAGCGTCCCGACGTAGATGTCCGTCGAGGGTGCGTTGGCGGCGGTCGGCGTGTACCCCTCCTGCAGCGTCGCGGTGGGCGGCTGGGCGGTCCCGGGCGTGTGCTTGTCGATTTGGTTCTGGGTCCAGTAGGGATCGGTGCGCCACAGCGGCTCGACCGTGCCCTCCTCCCACGCCTCCAGCGCCGACTCGAGGTAGACACGCTGCGGCAGCTGGTCTCGGCCGAGCGCCCCCGAATCGAGGAGGTTGACGGTCTCATAGGGGTCAGCGGCGAGGTCGAATAGCCAGGTGGAAACGTTGTCTACGCGGATGAGCTTGAGGTCGCTGTTCTCGTCGACGTAGCGCACGGCAGCGATCGCGCCGCGCCGCCAGAACAAGGTTCGGTGGGGCGGGCCGTTGGCCTTGCCGGTGAGGTAGGGGAGCAGGTTGACGCCGTCCAGTGGTTGCTGCGACGCTGGCCGATCGTCCGCAGACACGGCGGCGCCGGGAGATCGGAGCTCAGCGGCTGCGGACAGCGCGGTGCCAGGAGATCCGAGCTCAGCGGCAGACCCCGCGGGTACGCCACCGGCGGCGGCGACGATGGTCGGGAAAACGTCCATCGAGCTGACCGGGTAGTCGAAGTCGGCACCGCGCGGCAGCCGCTCCGGCCACTGCACCATGAACGGTACGCGGATACCGCCCTCGAACTTGTCACCCTTCTGGCCCCGCAACGGGTGGTTCGTCGACGCGTTGTTGGTGGCGCCGCCGTTGTCGTTGAGGAAGAAGACGATCGTGTTGTCGAGGAGTCCGACCTCGGCCAGCTTGTCGAGAATCGTGCCGACGCCCTCGTCGAGGGAAACGGTCATCGCCGCCAGCGTGCGGCGCCGTTCGTTTTCGATGTTCTCGAACAAGGCCTCGTGCTCCGGTTTGGCGTGCATCGGCGTGTGGACCGCGTTGAAGTTGACGTACATGAAGAACGGCTGGTCGCGGTAGCGCTCGATGAGATTCGCGGTTTCCTCCGCCAGCACGTCGGTCAGGTAGCCGCGCTCGGGCTGCGGCTCGGTGTCGTGCAACAGGTACATCCCACGCTCGGAAATGTCGTCAAGTGGGAAGTAGCTGCGGCTGCCGTACAAGAACCCGTAGAACTCGTCGAAGCCGCGCTCGAGGGGGTGGAAGCGATCGGAGACGCCGAGGTGCCATTTGCCCACCGCGATGGTGGCGTACCCCAGCGAGCGCATGGCGTCGGCCATCGTCGATTCGCTCAGCGGCAGACCGATGTCGTCGATGTCGGCACCCGGTTGCGGCGTGCGCGGGATGTTGAATTCGTGGCCGAAGCGTTGCGGGTAGCGGCCGGTCAGCAAGCCGGCGCGCGACGGACTACACACCGAGGCGACGTTGTAGCCCTGGGTGAAGCGAATGCCGTTGTCGGCGATCGAATCGATCCGCGGGGTCGGCATCTCGGGGTCGCCGAAGGCGCCGAAATCGGCGTAGCCGGCGTCGTCGGTGACGATGAGCACGACGTTGGGCGGTGAATCCGCCGCCGCCACCGCCCCGGCGGTTCCGGCGGGGTCGTTGGCCGGTGAGCACGCCGCGACCACCAATCCACTGATCGCCAGGGCGACGAGCCCGGCGCGGGCGGCAGCGAGTCCCGTGGCATCGATCGCGGCGGGGGTCCCGACAAGGTGCCTGCAGCGCACGCTACAGCTCACCCCGCCGCAGCTCCTCGACGGCGTATGCACAGGCCCGTGCGGTCAGCGCCATGTAGGTCAGCGACGGGTTCTGGCACGCCGACGAGGCCATCGAGGCGCCGTCGACGACGAACAGGTTGGGGATGTCGTGGCTCTGGTTGAAGCCGTTGAGCACCGACGTCGCCGGGTCGCGGCCCATGCGCGCCGTTCCCATCTCGTGGATCGTCAGGCCGGGTGGCGGCAGGTTCTCGCTGGTGACCAACTCTGTCACCTTGCCGCCCGCGGCCTCGAGCATCTCCGCCGCCTGGATCGCTCCATCGTTCATCATCGTGCGCTCGTTGTCGCTCCAGGCGATGTGCACCTTGAGCACCGGGATGCCCCAGGCGTCGACGACCTCGGGATCGAGCTCGACATAGTTCTCGTAGCGCGGCAGACACTCACCGAAGGCGCCGAGCCACATCGTCCACGGGCCGGGCTCCGCCATGCGTTGCTTGAAGTCGGCGCCGAAGCCGCCACCGGTGATACCGCGCTGCCAGCCCTCGCGGCGCGCCGACCCCTGGTAGCCGTAGCCGCGCAAGAAGTCGGGGTGCTGGTCGGTAACGTTGCGGAACCGCGCCACGTAGACGCCGTTGGGGCGGCGTCCGAAGGTCGTGCGGTCCTCCCATCCCTCGAACGTGGCGCGGGCGCCGGCGTCCATGGAATGGTCCATCAGGTAGTGGCCGAGGACGCCGGAAGAGTTCGCCAGGCCGTCGGCGTATTCCTCGTTCGAGGAATTCAGCAGGATGCGGGTCGACTCGAGCGCCGAGGCGCACAGAAAAACCAACCGTGCGGAGAACTCGATCGCCTCGTGGCTCTCCCGGTCGATCACCAGGGCTCCGGTGGCGCGGCCGTCCTCGTACAGGAGGCTGCGCACGACGCTGTCGGGGCGCAATGTCATCCGACCGGTGGCGGCGGCGACCGGTAGCGTCGCGTTGAGGCTCGAGAAGTACGACCGGGTGATGCAGCCGCGCTCACAGGGGCCGCAGTAGTGGCAGGCCTGACGGCCGTTGTGCGGCTGGGTGAGCACCGCGGTGCGGCCGATCGTCATTGTTCGCTCGCCCCCCCAGGTGGTCGCGAGGGCATCGCGCACGTGGGCTTCGACGCAGCTCATTTCCATCGGCGGCAGGAAGTTGCCGTCGGGCAGCTGCGGCAAGCCCTCGGCCTGGCCGCTGATGCCGGCGAAGTCCTCGACGTAGTCGTACCAGGGCTCGAGGTCGGCGTAGCGGATCGGCCAGTCGGTGCCGAAGCCGTCGCGGGCGTTGGCCTCGAAGTCGAGGTCCGAGAGCCGGTACGACTGCCGCGCCCACATGATCGATTTGCCGCCCACCTGGCGGCCGCGAATCCACAGGAACGGCTTGCCTTCGGCGGTCGTGTAGGGGTTCTCGAGATCGTCGACGAAGAACTTCTCGGCTACCTCGTCGCAGGCGTAGCATTCCTTTTGGACCGCCTGGTTGATCGACTGCTTGCGCCGGTCGCGCATGCCGCGGAACTTCATCTCGTAGACCGGTATGTGCTCGCCATAGTCGCGGTCCGGAACCACCGCCGGGCCGGCCTCGAGCACGAGGACCTCGAGACCCGCCTGGGTGAGCTCCTTGGCCGCCCAGCCGCCGGTGATCCCGGTCCCGATCACGATGGCGTCGTATACCTGCCGGCCGCGGCTCATCGGTCTTCCGCCCCGGGTTGGAGCGGCGCGGCGATTTCGACGCAGCCGTCCCAGCGCTCGGGGATCATCGTGAAGCCGGTTTGTCGCAAGCCGACCTCGGAGGTGAAATACCCGGTCAACACGAAACGCTTGAGCTGGTAGAAGGCGTACCCCGACGGGTCGGAGGGCTCGTCGAGCATTCTCCGCGGCGGCTCACCGGTGCGCGCCGCTTCGAGCAACCCCTGGGCGCGCTCCTCTTGCCACTCGCGCAGCACCGTAGCCATGGAGGTGAGCTGGGTGTCGAGGTCGCCGATCATGCGCGCCTGTTGTGCGGCGGTGCACCCCGCGAAGGGGCTTCCATAGCGCTCGCGGGCGAGATTGTCGATGGCGTCGATCGCCCGCAGGAACGGCGCGCGGGCGTCATCGTCGACCCATTCGGTAAGCAGCAGGTCGATGAATTCGTTGATCCGCAACGACGCGGCGCCGGCGGTGTCGGTTTCGGGGAGGATGACCTCCGCCATTGCGGTCACGGTGGCGTTCTGGGTCGATGACAGCGTTCTCAGCTCGCCAGGCGTCGCCGGCATCTCCGAACGCACTCGAGAGCCGATGTCGGCGGCGTCCCGGCATGCCACCACGGCGAACAACGGCGAGGCGGCGGCAACGGCCAAACCCCGCATCGCGTCACGCCGGCTGAGTCGCGGCGCGGCGCCGGCTGGCTTCGGCGACGACGCGGTGGCGTCGGTTTGGTCGTGGCTCATGTGCAACACCTCGGTAGCGCGACGATCGAGTACAGATACCACAGATGAGGCCGCCATACCGGTGTGGCGATCATCCTGTGCAGCTCTCTCCATCCGTCGATGAGCGGGGAGATTCGCGCGGTTCCGGCGCTTACCACTTGTCGGAATGACTTCCACGAGAGAGAATGCGACATTGCCGCAGGGCGATGTATTTTTGAAGGCAGCGCTCACCGAAACCAGGTGCCCGAAGAGCGATTCTCGGGCCACCCCCTATTGGAGGAAGAAGCCATGTCTCTCTCCCGTCGCGCGCTATTCGGCGGTATCGGGGCGGTGGCGCCACCGAATGTGGCGTTGATCACCGCCCGCGGCCGCGAAGCGCTGGCTGATGAGCTCGGACCGATGGCCGTCGAGGCCAGCGTGATTACGCCCCCACAAGACGGTGAAATCCGCCTTTCGAGCAACGAAAACCCCGCTGGTCCGACCGGACCCGCGATGGCTGCCTTGGGCGAGGGCTTCATGGTGGCCGGTCGCTACCCCACGAACGTGCAGCCCAGCATGCGCGATCTGACCGAGCTGATCGCGCAGAAGTTCAACACCGATGCTCGCAACGTCGTTCTCGGAGCCGGCTCCAGCGAGTTGCTGCAGAACGCGCCGCACGCCTTCACCAACAGCGAAAAACATCTGGTGACGGCGTCGCCGAGCTACAACCAGCCGGCCGGAACGGCCCGCTACCTCGGCGCTGAGGTCAAGGCAATCCCGGTTGATTCCGCCGGCAAGCTCGACCTCGACGGCATGGCCGATGCGGCCCGCGGCGCCGGCCTGATCTTCGTGTGCAATCCGAACAACCCGACGAGCACGGTGCACAGCGACGGCGACATCCGCGCCTTCGTGGCCCGCGTGCGCAGCGTCTCGCCCGACGTGGTCATTCACTTCGATGAGGCCTACCACGAGTACGTCACCGACCCGGCCTACGAATCGGCGGTCGATCTGGCGATCGACACGCCGGGCGTGTTCGTCAGCCGTACCTTTTCGAAGTGCTATGGGATGGCGGGAATTCGCATCGGTTACGGCGTCGGTCACGCCGACACGATGCGCACCCTGAGCCGCTACTCGCTCACATTCAACACCAACACTCCGGGCGTCGGCGCTGCCTACGCGGCGTTGAACACCACCGGCTTCGTGCCCCGTGAGAGGGACCGGAACACCGGCGCCAAGAAGGTCACGGTCGACTTCTTCCGCAACGCCGGGTTCGAAGTGATGGACTCGCAGACAAACTTCATTTTCATCAACATCGGGCGGCCGGCGGCGGAGTTCCGCAGCGCCTGCGCCGAGCAAAAAGTCCAGGTCGGCAGGGATTTCCGACCGATGGAACAGACCCACGCGCGGATTTCGATCGGCACGATGGAGGAGATGCAACGGGCCATCCCGGTGTTCGCCTCGGTCCTGGACGTCCCGACTAATGCGGGCGGCCGGAGGGTACGACGATGATTACGAAGAACTCGATGAAGGTTTCGCGCCGTTCGTTCGTCAAGAACACCGGCATCGGTATGACCGCCGCCGCCATTATGGCCTACGACGGGCCGCGCTCGATCGCCCGCGCCTGGTCGATGTCGTTGCCGCAGATGGAGCGGCCGATGTTGTTGCACAACAACGAGAACCCGCTGGGTCCGGGCCGGAAAGTACTAACGGCGATGGACGCAGCGCTCTCCGACGGCAACGGGGGCCGCTACCCGGGCTCGGGCGGGCTCCCCGAGGCGCTTGCCGAGGCCGGGGGAATTCCGCAGGACTACCTCATGATCGGCAACGGCTCGACCCAGTTGTTGCGCACCTGTACACAGGTGTTCACCTCGCCGACCAAGCCGCTGGTTACCGGCGCGCCGTCGTACGAGGAGTGCACGCAGTACGCCAACAACATCGGGCACCCGGTCGAGGAAGTTCCGCTCGACGACGACATGATGCTCGACCTGAATGCCATGGCCGACGCCTCACAGGGCGCCGGAATGGTGTTTCTGAACAACCCCAACAACCCCACCGGGACCCTTTGGGGAGCCGACGCGATCGGCTCGTTCATCGAGCGCGTGCGCAGTGAATCGCCGGAGACGATGATCGTCGTGGATGAGGCCTACCACGACTACGTCACCGACCCGGGCCACGCAACGCAGATCCCGCGAGCTCTCGCGGACACCCACGTGATCGTGGCGCGCACCTTCTCGAAGGCGCACGGCATGGCGGGCATGCGCATCGGTTGGGTGGTCGCGCATCCGGACGCCATCTCGGCGATGCGCGAGTGGCACATGGGGCTGACGCTCAACATTCCGTCGTTGTTCGGCGCCGCCACGTCGATTCTCGACACCGAGCGCATCGAGGAAGAGGTGGCCCGCAACACCGCGGCGCGTGCCTACACGATTGACTGGTTCGAGCAGCACGGCATGGGCGCGACAGACTCGCAGTGCAACTTCATTTTCGCTCGCACGGGGATGAACGCACAGGAATTCCGCAGCGGCTGCGCGGCGCGCAACATCCGGGTTGGTCGTAACTTCTCGCCCTACCAGGACGCCTGGGCGCGCATCTCCATCAGTACGATGGAGGACATGCAGGTCGCGACCAGGGTCTTCGGCGAGGTGCTCGGCGTTCAGGCCGAGGCTGAAGCGGCGTAATCGATGCGCCGGGGAGACAGCGCCGCCATTGTGGTGGCGGCGTTGCTGGCGGTATCGGTGTCGCTGGGGCTCGCATATGCCGTTCAGCCGCAGAAGTCTATCCACGACGGCGTCTTTACCGAGGATCAGGTCAAGGAAGGCCGGAAAGTGTGGGAGAACGTCTGCTCCGAGTGCCATCCGATGGATATCTTCGGGCCCGACTACATGATCGGGTGGGAGGGCGCCATGGTCGGCGAGCTCTTCGAACTGATACAGGCGACCATGCCGTACGAGAGCCCCGGCATCCTCTCCGACAAGGAATACCTCGATGTCATGGTGTTCTTGTTCAGCCTCAACGGGGTGAAGCCCGGCGAGGAGGAGCTGCCGGCTAATGCGACCCAACTGCACGAGATCACAATTGCCGGACCCTTCGAGTGGGCCGGCGGAGGTCGCTGAGGCGCGATGCCGGCGGCGTAAGGGAGGTAGCAGCGTGCTGAACCCGCCCCGGGGCCGCCGTGCACCTGTCGTGTGTCGCGTCGTCCCCCTGCTGGCGATCGTCGGCTTTCTGGCTCTCGGTGGCGTGGCGCCTGCGTTGCAGCAAGGTGCCGCCGACGGTGAGTGGCGTGCCTACGGCGGCGACCATGCGTCGACCGGCTATTCTCCGCTCGACCAGATAACCGCCGAAAACGTTGCCGATCTCGAGATCGTCTGGGAGTGGACGGGCCGCAACTTCGGGTCCCGTGCGGAGACCCGCAGCGAGACCCGGCCGCTGATGATCGACGGTGTGCTGTACGCCACCGCCGGAAGGCGGCGCAGCGTCGTCGCCATCGATCCGGGGACCGGCGAGACCCTCTGGATGTATCGGCTCGACGAGGGTGAGCGAGGCACCGAAGCGCCGCGACCCAACTCCGGCCGCGGCGTGGCGTACTGGAGCCCGGATGGCTCGGGCAACGGCGCCCGCATCTTCGTTATCACTCCCGGATACCACCTGATCGCCCTCGACGTCACCAACGGCCGCCCGATCTCGGAGTTCGGTGAGGACGGTATCCTCGACCTCATGATCGGGGTTCGCGGCGGGATTCCGCCGGTCGGGCGGATCGGCTCGAGCTCGCCGCCGCTGATCGTCGGCGACGTCGTCATCGTCGGCTCGGCGCAGGAGGTCGGGATGGCGCCCGACTCGATGCGCAACATCAAGGGCGACGTGCGCGGCTTCGACGCCCGTACCGGCGAGTTGTTGTGGACCTTCCACACGATTCCCGCCGTCGGCGAGTTCGGCTACGACACCTGGGAAGACGGCTCCGCCGAGTACTCCGGCAACGCCGGCGTGTGGCCGCCGTTTTCCGCTGACCTCGAGCTCGGCTACGTCTACTTGCCGGTCGAGGACGCCACCAGCGACATGTACGGGGGCCATCGCCCCGGCGACAATTTGTTTTCCAGCAGCCTCGTGTGTCTCGATGCTCGCACCGGCGAGCGCATCTGGCACTACCAGCTCATCCACCACGACATCTGGGATTGGGACCTGCCCACCGCGCCGATCCTCGTCGACATCAACGTCGACGGACGGTCGATCAAGGCGGTCGCCCAGATCACCAAGCAAGCCTGGGTGTATGTGTTCGACCGCGAAACCGGTGAGCCGGTGTGGCCGATCGAGGAGCTACCGGTTCCACAGTCCGACGTGCCGGGCGAGAAGACTTCGCCGACGCAGCCGCACCCGACGAAGCCGGCTCCGTTCGATCGCCAGGGGTTTTCCGAGGACGACCTGATCGACTTCACCCCCGAGCTCCGGGCGCAGGCTCTCGAGCTCGTGCAGAGCTACCGGATGGGACCGATCTTCACCCCGCCGTCGGTGGTGAACGGGCCCGACGGTACGCGTGGGACGCTGATGACCCCGAATGCGCTCGGCGGCGGCAACTGGGAAGGTGGGGCGTTCGATCCGGAGACAGGGATGCTGTACGTCGGCTCGTTTACCAGCCCGACGGCGCTCGGCCTACGGGTGCCGAATGCTGAGCGCAGCGACCTGGACTATTGGTCGGGCGGGCGCGGGCCGCGATTGGCGCGCGGTTTGCCGATCGTCAAGCCGCCGTGGGGAAGAATTACCGCCATCGACTTGAACACCGGTGAGCACGCCTGGATGGTTCCCAACGGAGATACTCCGGACAACATCAAGAACCACTCCTTGTTGCGCGGCGTGGACGTGCCGCGCACCGGCAAGATCTCGCGCCCCATGCTGATGGTTACCAAGACCTTGCTCTTCTCCGGCGAAGGTCTCAGTGGTGGTCCGGTGTTTCGCGCCCACGACAAGGCCACGGGCGAAACGATTGCCGAGCTCGAGCTGCCCGCCACAACGACGGGGCTGCCGATCACCTACATGTACGAAGGACGGCAATACATCGTCGTGGCGGTGGGATCGCGGGGGTACCCCGCCGGCCTCGTTGCGTTGGCGCTGCCTGACTGAGTGTGCCTGTCCTCGAGCATTTCTCGACGCACCAGGCGGCGAGACTCATTCTGGTGGTGGAATACGATCCCGTCACCGGGTGCTTGATCGAGAAGACGCTCGCCGCAACCAACCGTGTAGTGCGCCTCGTGACCAGCGCGGCGGCGGCGGCCGAAGTCATCGCTCTGGTGACCCCGTCGCTGATCGTTCTCGATCTCGTTCTCCCCGACGTCGACGGACGCTTGCTGCTGGGCAAGTGGCGTTCGGCGCCGGCGACGGCACACATTCCGGTAGTCGTTGTAACGGTCAGCGGCACCCAAGAGATCTACAACCAGTGTATGGCGTTGGGGGCCTCCGCATTCGTCGAAAAGCCCTTCGATGTGGTCGAGTTCTCGGCCACCGTAGACAAGCTGCTTGCGGCGCCATCGCCTCCAGTGGGAGCCGACAAGGACCCGCTTACCGGGGCCGCGAGTCGCGCCGCGTTGGTGCAAGCCTACGAGCACATGGCGTCGAAGCTCGGACCCGATGAGCGGTTGTCGCTCGCCGTGATCGACATCGACAGGTTCCGTTCGGTCAACGAGAGCTGCGGTACCGACACCGCTGACGCGGTGCTCCGGGGTGTGGCCTCGTTGATGGGCACGTCGATCGCTTCGGAGCAGGTGGTCGGCCGCTGGCAGGGCGATCAGTTCATGGCCTTGCTCCCCGGTGTCGCCGAGCCACAGGCGATCGAGTGGCTGGAGAGGTGCCTCGAAGCCTTGAAGAACCATTCTTTCACCAGCCGGCAGGGCGGCACCTTCGCGGTCACGTTTTCCGCAGGGGTTGTCGAGGCGCAGAACGGCGCCTCGATGGATGACACGGTAACGGCGGCACTCGGCTGCTTGTACCTGGCGAAGGAAGGGGGTCGCGCGAGGGTGGTCGGCAGCACCGGGGAGGTCGAACGCCCTGAGACTACGATCCTGCTGGCCGAGGACGACGACATCGTCGCGACGATCGTCCGCAACGCCCTGGAGAGCCAGGGCCTGGTGGTCGAGCGGTACAGCGACGGGCAGGCGGCGCTCGAGGCGGCGCAGAACAAGCGGTTTGACCTGTTTCTCCTCGACGTCGACATGCCGTTGATGGACGGCTTCGAGCTGTTGGCGCGATTGCGCGCCGAGCCGCGTTACGCCAAGGTTCCGATCGCCATGCTCACCGGCGTCGGCGACGAGGACTCGCTCGCCCGTGCCCTCGCCCTCGGCGCCGACGACTATCTGGTCAAGCCGGTCTCGAGCTCCGAGCTGGTGGCGCGCGTCCAGCGGCTGCTGACCCGATGGGTCGAGGGACGGTTGCACGAGCTCCAGGGTGGGCGCTTGTACGTCCGCGGCATCGAGTTGCTGAATCGCGTGTTCGAGGCCGCTGCGGCGGACGAGCCGCTGCCGGTCAAGGACCTGTCCGTGCTCACGCTTCGCATCGTCGAGGAGCTACGAACCCACCCGGCGAAGCTCCTCGGCCAGGTCATGAACCCGACCGTTCTCGACAGCGACCACCTGTCCCAACACTCGCTCAACAGCGCCATCCTGGCGTCGATCATAGGCGAGGAGATGGGCGTCAAAGGCGACGACCTGGATTGGTTGTGCCTCGCCGGGTTGCTCCACGAGATCGGCTGCGTGCGGCTACCTAAGGGGTTTCTGCAGCGAACCGACGCGATGAGCGACGACGACCGCCGGTTGATTCGCAAGCGCCCCGAGTTCAGCCACGAGATCATCAAGAAGCTGGCCCCCGATTATGGCGAAGCCGCCGAGATCGCGCTGCAAGTTCACGAACGTCCCGATGGGAGCGGCTACCCCGAAGGCCTGGTGGGCGATCAGATCAGTCTCGAAGCCCAGATCTTGAGCGCCGTCGAGGTGTTCGAGGCGCTGACCCACAACCGACCCTACCGTGAGCGGCCGCAGGTCGCGTCCGAGGCGGTCAAATACCTCCTGGAGTCGGGCAGCGACCAGTTCGTCGACCGCGTCCTCAAGACGCTGATCTTGAAGATCGGTCTGTACCCGGTGGGCTCATATGTGTTGCTTGCCACCGACGAGATCGCCCTCGTGCTGGAGCATCGCGAGCACAATCCGATGCGCCCGTTGCTCGCGGTGATGACCGACCGAGCCGGCAAGCTGCTCCCGAGCCCGCGGGTGACCGACCCGATGTTGAACCCGCAGGTCAACATCACGTCGTCGGTCGCCTCGCCGCAGATCGGGCTTGCGCCCGCCTAGCGGAGCGAGGGGTCACTGTCTCGTACGAGGCGATCCGACTCTGGTGCGGGAAGTTCAGCCTGGACTACGCCCAAAAACTTCGTCGCCGGCAAGGTCGCTGGGGCGACACTTGGGCACTGGATGAGGTATTCGTGACGATCCGCGCGGAGCGGCACTATCTCATCGGGAACCGGTCCGTCGGGTCCTGACTGCGCTGCTCAGACACAAATAATTCGACACAAACACAATATATTTGTGTAAGATTTGGATTCTAGTGTGCGGTCAAGTTATATCGGGGACAGCGGGCTAGAGGCAACCAAATGGCGAAAACCCACAAGATCCAGGTCACGCTGGACGAAGCGCAATACGAGCAGCTCGCCGAAATCGCGCGGCGGGAGGACAAGAAGCTCGCCCGCGTGGTGCGCGAGTCGATCATTCGCTACTGCATCGAGCCGGCAGTGGAGCGGAGAAGGCAAGAAGCGCTGGAGACGCTCATGGCTCTCGAACCGACACCGGTCCCGGACGATTACGCCGCGTGGGAATCCGAGTACACTCGGCTCAAGGGGTCCGGCGGTGTGACGGCCGGCGTCGAGGCTTCCGGCAAGCGCGACGCCGGTGAGTGAACCCGCACCCCGGAAGGACGACACCTACTTTCTCGACACCAACGTCGTCATGTATGCGGCCGGCTGCGAACATCCGCTGCGCCAACCGTGTCGCCAGGCGCTTCGGCGAGCCGTGGACGCACGCATCCCGTTGATCACCGACGCCGAGGTCCTGCAGGAGATCCTGTACCGGTACTTCGCCATTCGCCGGCCTGACAGGGCGGCCGTGGTCTACCGATCGACGGTCGATCTGTGCGACGAGGTCACGCCGATCACGGAGAACGACACGGCAAGGGCGCTCGAGCTTCTGCAGTCGCACGCGCAGCTGACGCCCCGCGCCGCGATCCACGTGGCAACGATGGAATCTGCGGGCGTGCGCCGCCTGCTGTCCGCCGATCGCGACTTCGACGTGGTCCCTTCGGTACAGCGAGTCGATCCAACGGAGTTCGCGCCTGGTTCCGGCGAGCCGAGCCCGTACGTCGATTCCTCGTAGCCCGAATGCGGGTTAGCGGGCCTCGTCGTCAGTGTACGCCTCGTCGGGCGTCCGGTCGTTGAGCGACGAGTGCGGCCTCCGCTCGTTGTAGAAGTCGATCGACCAGCCGATCCCGGTCCGGGTCTCGGAGCCGGTTGTGAACTCCCTCGCCCGCAAGACCTACCCGCCAGATCCATCACACTTTCACCACGGCCTGCTAGCGCGCCGCGACGACGGTGCTGCGCAGGATGCCGACTCCTTGGACCTCGATTTCGACCACGTCACCCGGCTGCATGGCGCGGGTCGCGCCCGGGGTTCCGGTGAAGATCACGTCGCCGGGATAGAGCGTCACGTAGCGGCTGATGTAGCTGACGATGTGGTCGACGCCGAATACCAGGTCCTTCGAGCTTTCCGATTGGCGCGTCTCGCCGTTGAGGCGGGTTTCGACCAGCAGGTCGTTGTAGTCGAGCCCGACGACGATCGCCGGACCGATGGGGCCGAAGGTGTCGGAGCCCTTGGCGCGCAACCACTGCAGATCATCGCGCTGCCAGGCGCGCTCGGAAACATCGTTGCCGGCGGTGACGCCGAAGATGTAGTCGGGTGCGTCCTCGATCGAGACGTCCTTGGCGGTCCGTCCGATCACAACGACCAGCTCACCCTCATAGTGCACGTTGCCGGCGTCGGCCGGGATGATGATCTCGGCGTCGGGACCGACGATCGACGTCGGGAACTTGGCGAATAGCCCCGGATACTCGGGCACCGGGCTTCGGCCGATATGGCTGCGGTAGTTCAAGCCAACGGCAATGACCTTGGACGGCTCGACCGGCGCCAGCAGCGTTACGTCGGCCAGCGGCATGCTTTGGCCGCTGCGCTGCGGTGAGGCGAACAGGTCGCCGTCGAGCGCGTGCACGGTGTCGCCTTCGAGGATGCCGTAGGAGGTCGCCCCCTCATGACTGTAGCGAACGTACTTGATCACTTGCTGGCTTGCCTCCGCTTCGCTTTCAAGGGCCAGGACAACGGCGCCGGCGAGCAACGCCACGGCGATGAGCCCAACGCCGATCGAGGCCGTGACGCGAGGGGATGGGGTGTTCATTCGGTGCCTCCCTTGAGTCGGTTGGCGATGGTCGCTCAGGGAGTATCCGTATCCGGGTCCTCGTCGGCAAGGGGAATCGACGGTTTCAGACCCTCGCGCGGCGCGTAGGGATCGACCTTTCGCGGTAGCGACGGCGGCTCCGGTGGCCCGGCCGGCTCCGGGGCCGCGGGCTCCGGCTGGGTTGGGCGAACAGGGTCAGCAGCGCCGGGAACGGGCGGCGGCACAGGCGGCGATTGCGGAGCTGGGGTGGCAACGGGCTTGGGGGCCTGCGTCGATGCATCGAGAACCGCGGTCGTCACCCCCATCACGCCAGCGATGTTTCCATCGACGCCGCGCAGCGGCGAGTACTGGGTCTCGAACAGAATTCCATCGATCAACAGGGTTCCGGATGCGAGCCGCCCGCCGAGCGCTTCCTCAAAGTTCTCGCGGGTCTCCTCGGGGTTTTCCGCCACCTCGAAGATCGACTTGCCGACGCGATCCGCCGGGTCGCCGCCGAGGATCGCGGCCCCCCGGCCTTCAAAGAGCTGGATCGTCCCGTCGGGGCCGAGCGCGAACATGATGACCGGGGCAGCGTTGATCAGGGAGCGGAGGCGTACTTCGTTCTCAAGCCGCTTTTGCGCCTGAATGAACGCACCGGTCATGAGCGAAACTGTCCAGAAGAAATCGCGCTCGCCATCGTTGTATGTGCGCTGGTAGTCGTCGTCGATAAGAAACAGCGCGCCGGCGAAGCCTTCATCGTCGGTCTTGATCGGGGCCACCAGCAAGCTGCCGAACGGGTTCGAGTCGGGAAAGAACACCTTGATGAGCTTCATCAAGTCCTTCGATTCGCCCGGGCGCAGCTCGGCCATCTTACCCTTGGGTAGGATGGCGGTCAGGGCTGACGGCTCGAGCGGCAGCGTGCGCACCTCGATCGCGCGATCCTTCGTGCGGCCGCCCGATCGGGTAGCGGTGCCCTCCGGTTCGAACAGGATGAGCGAGCAGCGGGTCGCTCTCAGTGCCCGCTGCGCCCGCTGTCCCATTTCGAGCAACACTTTGGTGGGGTTGGTGTCGGCTGCGGTGAGCCCGAGCCTGCCGATCTGGCTCAGGGCACGGAGTCGATCCTGCTCCTTGGTCAGGTGCTCGGCGCGCTCGGTCTGCTGGCGGGCCTCTTGGCGGGCCTCCTGCGCGAGGCCAATGGTTTCGGCTCTTTCTCGTTTCAAGAAGGAGGCGACGGTCGCGAAGTGCAGTCCGACGGCGAACAAGAACGGCACGACGACGATGAGCTCGACCTGGCGCCAGAAATTCGGGCCGGCCTCAAGGTATAGGTATCCAGTGTACAGACTGCACACCAGCACCATCACCAGCATGATCACGTCGACGCGGCCGAGCGCGGAAGCGACGGTCAGGGAGGCGAAAACCGCCACGTAGATCTGCGTCGAGGGGTCGATCCAGCCGATGATCAAGGACACCATGATGACGTCGATGATCGTGACGACCCCGACGGCCTGGTCGAATCCGCCGAGCCGCCGGCGCAACAGGGAGAGGGCCGCGTTCGATGCGATCACCGCCGCCAGCAGGGTGTAGTGCGGCAGAGAGAGGCCCGTTCGGCTACCGAACGCCACCAGGGCGCTGATCGCCAGGACGAGAAGCCATCGGCTGTTGATGACGGAGGGGGGGAAGCTCCCATCCGTCGTCGCCGCGCCGGTCCCCGACGCCGCTCCGCCTTTGTTTCGGCTCATGAGGTTTTCGCTCGCGGCTAACGGTCAATTTCACCGACCGCAGTTGGAATTCGACTGGATTTCTAAGTGTAGGGTCGCCGGCCCGGGGCGTTCAATCCCTAACCCGGACTTCACTATGCTCCTGGTTGAGAAGCCCGCGATGGCGGTGCGGTACGATCGTGGCATGGCGGATGCGAGCCGAGCGGTGCCGGTGATGATCTACGACGGCGATTGCGCGTTCTGCAGGCGGTGGATACGTCGCTGGCAGCGTCTGACCGGAAACGCCGTCGAATACGCCCCCTATCAGGAAGTGCTCGATCAGTTTCCCCAAGTTTCGCGAGAATCGGCCGAAGCCGCGGTGCAGCTCGTTGTGCCGGGCGGCGAGGTGCTTTCCGGGGCCGCCGCCGTGTGTCGTAGCTTGAGCGACGCGCGCGGTTGGGGCTGGGCGGACCGAGCCTACGGAAAGGTGCCGGGCTTCCGACCGATTGCGGAGATGCTCTATCGGCTGGTGGCGCGCAACCGCACGCTGGTTGGCGGGATTACGCGGTAACCGGCGGAAAGCGCGCTATTTTGCCACTTCCGCCGTGGCCTGCGAGCCTTCTTGGCCGTTGAGGATCGAGCACCAGTCCTTGTGCTCGGTCACGGGCATGCCGCACTGGCTGCACGCCCGGATGCGCTCGCCCGACTGTGAATTCTTACCGCCGAGGATTTTCTTCAGAAAAGACACGGAAGGTCGTCTCCATGTTCTGGATTGCGAGCGTCGCGCGGGCGCCACGCTCTCTATCAGTTTCTTACGCGCGGGACGACCGTGAGGTTTCGTAAAAAGTAACGTTAACATACGCTTTCGCGAAATTCGCCCGTAGTCGGGTGCTGAGAAACCTCGGCGGAGTTGCTCGAGTACCGGCTGCAAGGTCCGGAAGAATCCTGGTCGATCCCCCACAAGGGAGTCCTGCCGATGGTGCGGTGTAGCCCGCATATCTCAACGCCCTCCTGCTGCGGGCGCCACGAAGGGCGTTGAGATATGCGGACTGGTAGCGTTGCGACCAACGCCGGCGGCCGCTATATGCCCGCCCTCTTGCTGGTGTTCGTCGGCAGCGGCTGCGCCGCCTTGATCTACGAGATCGTCTGGTTCCAGCTGCTGCGCCAGGTGATCGGCGCCTCGGCGATTTCGCTCGGCATCCTGTTGAGTAGCTACATGGGGGGCTTGTTCCTCGGCAGCCTGGCGTTTCCGAAGCTTGTTTCGATGCGCCACCATCCGTTGAAGGCCTACGCTGTGCTCGAGATCGGCATCGGTCTCAGTGGCATCGCCATGTTGGTGATCCTGCCCCTGGTGCGCTTCGTCTACTTGGGGTTCGTCGGCTACGGGCTCGCCGGCGTCTTCCTGCGCGCCATCATCTGTCTGATCTGTCTGCTTCCGCCGACGATCTTGATGGGTGCGACGCTGCCGGCGGTCTCGCGCTACATGGAGACGACCCGGACGGGGATCTCGCGCATCGGCTTCCTGTACGCCGCAAACATCGGCGGCGCGGTGGCTGGGTGCCTGATCGCCGGTTTCTATCTGTTGCGGGTCTACGACATGGTAATCGCGACGCTGTTCGCTGCGTCGATCAATGCCGCGATCGCCGCGGTCTCCTTGTTGCTGGCGGCCAAGGGTGTGGCGTTCGTTCCGCCCGAGGCCGAGGCGAAGGCCGAGACCCCAGCGGAGACCGAGGTCGCCGTCACTACCAAGGTGTCGAACCCGTGGGTGTACGTGGTGATCGGCTTGTCGGGGCTCACCGCACTCGGCGCCCAGGTGGTTTGGACGCGACTGATCTCGCTGCTGTTCGGTGGCACCGTGTACACCTTCTCGATCATCCTGGCGGTCTTTTTGACCGGGTTGGGGATCGGCAGCGCCGCCGGTTCGTTTCTTGCCCGGCAGGTGCGAAGGCCGGGGATGGCGCTGGGTTGGACGCAATTGCTGCTGGTGTTCGCCATCCCGGTGGGGGCCTTCATGATCTCGAGGGAGATCCCGTTCTGGTATCTCAACCCCGAGTTCTACGACGTCATCACGCTGCGCTACGGCCACGATTTGATGAGAGCGAGCGTCGCGATGCTGTTCGCGACCTGTCTGTGGGGAGCCAGCTTTCCGCTGGCGCTAGCGGCGATCGCCCGACCGGGCGAGGACCCCGGCGGCTTGGTCGGCCGCGTCTACGCCGCCAACACGGTGGGGGCGATCCTGGGTTCGGCGATGTTCAGCATGTACATGATCCCGGCCTTCGGCACCCATCAGTCGCAGCAGAGGCTGACGTTGCTCGCTGGTTTGGCCGCCGTTGCGATGTTCATCTCGGATCGTCTGACCGACTCCGGCTCCGCCGAGCCGCAAGCCGGGGATGCTGCTGAAGACGCCGCTCCGAGCAACCTACTGGCTCGCGCCGGCGGTTGGGCGGGCGCCGCCCGCCTTGCCGGAGGCACCGCGGTCGTCCTGTGGGTGACGTTCATGGCGGTCGGCTCGGTGTCACGGGTGCCCGATGGACTGATCGCCTATGGCCGCTTCGTTGAGGACTGGGACGAGGTTTCCGCCTATCACTACGTCGGCGAGGGGATGAACACGTCGGTGGCGGTCTCGGACTGGCCGGAGGACAACGTTCGCAGCTTCCACGTCGGCGGCAAGGTGGTGGCATCGACGCGGCGTGTCGACATGCGCCTGCAGCGGATGCTGGGTCATCTGCCGGCGATGTTTCAAGGCGGGCCGAAGTCGGTGCTGGTGGTCGGCTTCGGCGCCGGGATCACCGCCGGGTCGTTCGTCGTATACGATGAGGTCGAACGCATCGTCGTGTGCGAGATCGAGCCGCTCGTACCCCAAGCCGCCGCGGTCTGGTTCGGTCCGCAGAACTACGACATCGTCGACGACCCCCGCACCGAGCTGATCTTCGACGACGCCCGCCACTTCATCGCCACCACCGACGAAACCTTCGACGTCATCACCTCCGACCCGATCCACCCCTGGGTCAGTGGTTCCGCCGCCCTCTACTCGGCGGAGTACTACGAGCTTGTCAAGGAGCGCCTCAACCCCGGCGGGGTGGTGGCGCAATGGCTGCCGCTGTATGAGACCAGCGAGGAAGCCGTCAAGAGCAGCCTGGCGACGTTCATGGAGGCGTTCCCCAACGGGACGGTGTGGAACAGCGACATTTTCGGCGAAGGTTACGACGTCGTGATGATCGGCTCGGTCGATGAGATGAAGCTCGACCTGGTGGCGCTCGAGGAGCAGCTCACCCGCAACCCCCGCGTGCGGCAGTCGCTTGCCGATATCGATTTCTATTCGGGCCTCGAGCTGCTGACCTCGTACGTGGGGCAGGGGAGCGACCTGCAGCCGTGGCTCCTCGACGCCCAGATCAACCGTGATCGTAGCCTCCGCCTGCAGTATCTCGCCGGTCTGGCCATCGATCGGAATGACGCCGTTCCGATCTTTACGGCCATGTCCCAGTACCGCCGCTATCCCGACAATCTCTTCTTGGCGCCGCCGAGCATGGAAGCGCAGTTGCGCCAGGCATTCGACTACGGTGGCTTTCGATAGGAGGATTCAAATGCCCCATGCGACCTGCGTTGTTGACGGCCAGGTGGCGTCCGCGCCCAGCCGTTCGATCTTGCGAATGCTCCGTGCCGCCACCTTGACCCTGGTGGTTTTCGCTGTTGCTTCGTCGGCCGCCGCCCAACAGACCGCTGCAACCTCATCTGAGGTCGACGCGATCTTCGCCCCGTGGGACGAGGCTGGCTCTCCCGGATGTGCTCTGGGTGTCGTCGAGGACGGCGAGTTGACCTACGAACGTGGCTACGGGTTTGCCAATCTCGACTGGGACATCCCGATCGCCACCGATACGGTCTTCTACGTCGGCTCGGTTTCCAAGCAGTTCACCGCCGCGGCGATCGCGCTGCTGGCCGGCGAAGGACGAATCGACCTCGACGATGACATCCGTGAGCACTTCCCGGAGATGCCTGAGTACGAGCGGGTGATCACTGTCCGTAACCTGGTGCACCACACCAGCGGGCTGCGCGATATCTACACCTTGATGGCGCTGGCCGGCATCCGGATCGAAGACGTCTTCACCGATGAGCAGGCGATCGCGCTGATCGCGGCGCAGCGTCAGACCAACTTCGCCCCCGGCGACGAGTATCTGTACAGCAACTCTGGTTACTTCCTGCTCGCCCAACTCGTCGAGCGGGTCTCGGGCAAGACGCTGCGCGAGTTCGCCGAGGAGAGGATCTTCGGGCCGCTGGGGATGAACGACACACACTTCCACGACCGGCCGAGCCACATCGTCGAGCGCCGAGCGATCAGCTACCAGCCGGGCGGCGGCGATCCCGAACCGGGCGCCGGCGGCGGCGACTTTCGGGTCAGCTACCTGGGGAACTTCGACAAGGTCGGTGCCGGCGGCCTCTACACCACCGTCAACGACCTGCTGCTGTGGGATCGCAACTTCTACACGGGCGATGTCGGAGGGGCGGCCTTCCTCGACCTGATTCATAGCCGCGGCGTGCTCACCGACGGCAAACAGCTCACCTACGCCTTCGGGCTGGCCATCGACGACTATCGGGGGCTGAGGACCGTGAGTCACGGTGGATCGATGATGGGCTTCAAGGCTGCCTACCTGCAGTTTCA